>Ga0114976_10001442_pt1 | contig 14890 bp, 19 predicted proteins | sample S_130805_EF_Meta_FD_87319 | JGI IMG/M metagenome (GOLD analysis project Ga0114976, IMG submission 87319) | Freshwater microbial communities from Lake Simoncouche, Canada to study carbon cycling - S_130805_EF_MetaG | ecosystem: Environmental > Aquatic > Freshwater > Lake | place: Lake...
CGTATTATAACTCAATTGAGCACGAAGATACTTAAAAATTTAAAAATTGAACTGAGTTGTTAGCGATTTTTTATTACCCAGCAGCAAACATGTCAATCACACTCAGTTTGAGTATGCTTTATAAGCTTTCGCCTCAGTGCCATCAGGAGATTCTTAACATCCTCCAGGATACGTGGTCACCACCTTCCATAGAGGATGACGATTTCAGCGTTACCCCCGCAAAGGAGAAGTTTGACGTGACACATCTGAGTGCAAGCCCTTTTGAGAGTGCTGCCCTCAGCTTCAGTGGCCCCCTTACCCTTCCTTCTGCAGCTCAACCACAGGTTATAGCTCAACCACAGGTTGCAGTTACCACCAGCTCTAATGGCCCCTGCCCCCATATACTTGCTCTAGCAAGCTGCAGTTGCCCACTCCCGCGGCAAAGCCTTCCAGTCGCCCCAGCAGAGAGGAAGGTTCGTTATGCCATGAAGACATCACACGCGAATTACAGTGACCTCTACACTATCAAGACAGCTTCAGAGATTGATGAGATTACTAGGGAGATTGATGAGGGCTACTTTGTTGGCCCTGATTCTTGGCTCAAGGGAAGGAAGCATCATCCAGAGAACTATGACGTGCGTAAAGTGCGTCAGGTCCTCACTAAATCGGTCTCTATCAACTCGTATGGTATCAACATGCAGCTAATGAGCATGGACCGAAACAGAATCTCAGCAATTCTCCGCCAGCTGAAGATTCAAGGCATTATCGCCGCACACCCTAAGGTCTAAACACAAATATACAGATTATTGTAGAGCACTTTTTTAATGCAAGAGATTGAATTAATGCAAGAAATGCTTGAACGAGTGATTACCCGCATTAGTGAGTTTGAAGAGAAGATACAGAAACTTAAAAACACTCCTACTGCCATTCTAGAACTAAAAGAATTCAAGCGCCTTCTTGCTATTCAACAAAGAGTAAAAATAACATTAACTCAAAGTATTCAAGAACTAAACCCTACAAGTAATGCGCTAATTATTCCCGTGAAGCAAGAGTTAAAAGAGGGATTCTTGACGCGAATGAGTAATATATTTAAGAAGCTATTCATACCAAATAAAATTGAAGTTGCTAGCCAGGGAAAAGGAAGCACCCCTACTGCATAATATCAAGATGTCCAACCTTCTTTCTAGTCTTGTTGAGTTGCACAATGTCCTCGAGCTGGTGTTCGGTGGCCCCATCATACGTCAAGAGAAGCTTACAAAGTCAGGGAAGCCTAGGAAGGTCTCTGACCGCAAGGGCAGGCCTACTGCCAACGGCGACTTTGTCAAGATGATTTGTAAGGAGAAGGCCGAAGAGTATGAGGCATTCAAGGCAACACAGGATACTAAGCGTGGTGCCCACTTCAATTTCGCCTCGAGCTACAAGGAGAAGTATCCAGAGGCTTATCCGGCCTTTGAGGCAAAGTGGAAACTGCAGCAAGCTGAGCAAGCAGTGCAAGCCATAATTGCAGGGACTGCAAAGGCTCCAGAGGCTGCAAAGGCTGCAAAGGCTCCAAAGGCTCCAAAGGCTCCAGAGGCTCCAAAGGCTCCAGAGGCTCTAAAGGCTCCAGAGCCTCCAAAGGCTCCAAAGGCCACACCTGCAATAGAGACTAAGAAGAAGCCCGTTAAGACTGTAAAGAAGGCCATTACCACTGAAGTGATGGCACCAATTGCAGTTTCTATTCCAGATGAGCTTCTTCCCTTCACTATCGGCGAGAAGACCTTTCTGCGCCTAGGAACCCGGCGTGAGAATGGCAATCACCTTTGGACATCTGGTCACCTCTGGTTGTCAAAGAAGGGTGCTAAGGGTGGCCACTACGGTGAGCTTCGCGATGACGGTAGTATCAACATGGAAGCTGACGAGCCCAGTTGCTAATCATCACATTCACAGTTCAAACTGAAACTTTAATATACTTTTTTATTAGATGAATCAGCGGAACAAGTCACGAAAAATCTGTAAAACTCAGATTAATATGGGCAAGAAAATTCTCAGAACAAGCACACGAAAGGCTGCAATGCAACTTCTTAGAAAAGTTCCACATATGAGAAGTGGGAACTTTCAAAAGGGATTAAGGTGGTGGGATTATATACAATCAGTTCCAGAAAATGACCGTTCTAAAGTTATTAATAGTTCTGCTAAACCAATGCTGAAAGCCTGCATGCGTAAATATAGTTCCACTATGTAAATACAATATGACATCTCTAAAATAACAAGAAATCGAGTATAACTCTATGTTTTGTTATTATAAAAAATTGAATAGCATACGTTCATAAATGAACTTACCCCCTATTCTGAATAAAATGGCAACTCCTGTGATTAAGCTACAGCCAATCCGCATGGGTAGCCTTATTTCTTCGGAACCTACTGTCGCAGGGCAGAAGTATGTTCCTCCCAACATGCGAACAGACACTGGTCCCATCAAGGTTGACCTGGGCGTGAACAACTTCCCCTGCCTAGGTGCTGCTCCACGGAAGAGTTTATGGGGCAAGAGCCTTCCTGTTACAGCTGCACCAGTTTCAACTGCAGCAGTTGTGACAGAGGCACCTGTAGCCACTGCCACTCTAGCTGAGCCCAAGCATACCCTCAAGAACATGATTGAGGAGCAAATTCGCCAAGCGCAGCTCGAGGAGGAGGAGAGACAAAAGCCAAAGGAGGAGGACCCTCTAAAGATGACGCGGGAAGAGCTTCTGGCAGACGGCTGGGTTATTCTGCCTCTAAGCTCGGCACATGAGGCCCGTCTACGCCTCAACACTATAGTCTCTCCAGCATACGTGGATTCAAGTGAAATATAGCGATTGTAAAGAGAAGCATTCCAATATATATATAAATTTCCTTTTTTCTTGAAGACCCCGCATATGCATCTATAGCAATATATGCAAGACCCCAAATAGCAATCCACCATAACTGGATAAGTGTCAAAAGAAAAAGAATATTCATCGTATTAAACATGTTAAACATCTTACTATTGTAAGACTCTAGAATATTTCTAGAGTCCCTTCAATACTCTTTTTGTCCTCAACCTTCTTTATAAGATTGTCAATATTTACGGTCTTGTAGAAACTCGTAAGGTCCTTGTTAGTTGTAAGATAACGAATCCTCGAGAGAGAAATCCACATAGAATCAAGGATTTCGTGTGTATCCTCTGGAATCAGGGGAAGTCTATCTGCAACAATGAAGACAAAATACGAGCCAGTATTAAATCGAATTTCATCATCTGGCTTAACACCCCGCATGTCAATACCAGTCTCTTCCTTCAGCTCCCTTACAGAAGCATGCAAAGGACTCTCTCTTGATTTACCATGACCCTTAGGAAAGGACCATTTGCCACTTTTTCTTCCACGGACAAGGGCAATCTCGTTAAAGAAATTCAACAAGATTACTCCATAAACTAGGGAGTTAACACAATGTGTTCTAGGAACATACGATTGAAAGGCTCTCGGAAATCCCATGGCGTGTAATTACTGGTGCCACCAACGGCTAACGCAGCCCATTCAAATTTTGTTTTAGCTATTGTATTATATCTGTCGGGGCTTCAAAAATGGTAAAATTGAAGGCGGCTATGATGTTTGTTTGAACACCAAACATCGTAGCAATGCAACTCAAAGCAACCTGGCCTGATGCCGTTTACGCCAAGCACCAAGTGGAAGGCATCGAATGGATGCTTAATCTTGAGAAAGAGGGAATCAAGGTAGCCAGCTCCATCAACGGGGACTACATTGTCCGCGGCGGCATCCTCGGTGATGAAATGGGTCTCGGCAAGACCATCCAGTCGCTAGCCCTTATTCTAAATAGCAAGGGCACTAATACCCTTATTGTATGCCCCCTGGCTGTCAAGAAGCAATGGGTCGAAGCAGCATCCAGGTCAAAAGTGAACATGTTTGTTGCAGAGAAGAATGGCTGGATACGCGTCGGCAAGCGTGTCCTAGATGGCAAGGCAATCTATATCGGTCATTATGAAAAGGTGGTCTCCGCACCCAGCCTGTTTGAGCAAGGCTTTGACCGCATTATTCTTGACGAGGCTCACCGCATACGCAATATCCGAACTAGGACCGGTAGGGCCGTGCTGAAAATTAATGCACGTTACAAGTGGGCTCTAACTGCCACTCCCATTGTCAATAGCCTCGACGACGCCGTTTCCTACCTGAAATTCATCGGCTTCAAGATTGACACTAACAGATGGTCCGACCATTACACTGAGTGGATTTCTAAGGTGTATCTTGCCAGGACTATGGATGAGGGTGAGGCACCCGCAGGTCTAACAATGCCCCCGACTCCCATTACAGAGGTCAAATTCCTAGACTTTACTAACAAGGAAGAGGAAATGGTGTATAATGGCATCTTGAACAATATCGAGTCCCAGTGGCGCTCTGCACAAGCTCTAAAAGGAATCGCCTATGAGCTGCAGCGCTTCGCAATTCTCCTACGTCTACGCCAGGTCTCAGTGAATCCTCAAATCTACATCAATGCTCGCAAAAGGGAGCTATTTGGCTGGTCTGGCCCCGAGTTTCTAGTGCCCAGCCGAAAGTTTGATGAGATTTCCCATCTTCTTCGTGATAGCTATGAGGAGGGCGAATCCAATCGCTGGATTATCTTCTGTCAGTTCCACGAGGAAATGGAGCTCCTTTCAAACTTTCTGAAGGCCTTTCCCTTTATCGGCAACGTCTTACAGTATCACGGTGGCTTGAGTCAAGCAGAGCGTGACGATGCTATTAAGGAAAGTAAACATCATTCTACTCATGCGAAGCAGGATGTCTTCCTTATTCAGCTACAGGCTGGTGGGACTGGACTCAATCTGCAAAATTATAATCGCATTATCTTCATCAGTCCCTGGTGGACTTCGGCCCTTCTAGAGCAGGCTAGAGGACGAGCTGTCCGTATCGGGCAGAAGGAGGTGGTCAAAATTTACTGGTTAAGACTTGCTGCCGAGGAAGACCGTATGAGCATTGATACGCTTATGATGGATAAGGCCGATGCAAAACGGGATTTAGCCAAGACGTTTCTGAGTTGGTCTTGCAATAAAAAGAATAACTAGAGCACAACCAGAATGGAGGCAGTAACCTCGACAACATTTACAAGCACCAGCTTTTTTATATTTTTTTCTGCAATAATAGCCCTAGCAGTAGGATTAGTAGTAATGTCGGTTTTTTCTAGGAGAAATACAGTGCCTTCCGGAGTAAAGCATGAAGGATTCCAGGGTCCTGCCATGGGAGTATCGAATATACCTTGTGGACAGGAATCAGCAGAAGCAAGGACCCTTGCAGACTTATTTACAAATAGAGAATCATCTACTGAAGATGGTGTAGCAGACTTGAAAGAATTAAAACAAATCTTATCCAAGCTCTGTTGTATGAAACATGATTTAATGAGTCCAGGTCAGGTTGTTCAGAATATGATGTATCTTCCCTATAATAATACTCACGACCGTGAGAATCCTGCCGACACAGTTGCCCGTTGTTTTACAAAGTCTATCCCTCCCAGGGATTTAGATATCACATTTAGCACATGGAAAGAACGTGCCCTCACTCTAATCAGTAGGCTCTGCACATCTTACAATCTCTCATCCAGTGAATCTGATAACGCTATACGATTATTTATGCAGGTCTTGAATGATGTATTATCTATAGCAAAAGATGTTTGTTCTCCACCCACAAAGGCTCCTGAAAATGAATCTCCCCGTGACCCCAAGGGCCATATTCTCAAGTTTGTAGAAGGACTCGGAATCTATACTGGATACTACTAGACAAAGGAAAGTCCTGGAATAGTATCCATGTTAATTGTCGTTAGCTCCCCCGTATAACTGGTAAACTTATCTCTAAGTGAATTACACGTTGAGATAAGCTCATCTAACCATACCCTCGAATATATCGCATCATGCTCATAAGCGATTGCCTGCATCTCATCAACCTTCCTTGATAACACACTGCGAAATTGGCCAAAGTGCGTGAAAATGTAGAAATAGTCATCCTTGTGAAAGAGATTCAGCATTTCTAGCATTCGCTGTATTCGCTTGTCACCACTATATACCCAGTGCCCACTTGAAGTATGTCTCTGCTCTAGAGAGTTTAGAATATGAGAAACAGTTTTCACACAATTATTTGTATGATGTTTCATCACTGAGTCTGAAGCCATCCTCCTTTGAACCCGGTCCCACGCTGGAAGACACAGATTCAAGCTAATCCGCGTGGCATAGTCTAGGTAAGGAAATATCTCGTAAGTGATAACATCAAGTGGCAACTTATCAAGAACGGTAGGTCGCTGACTAGTAAAGCTCTCAAGATATTTCCTCTTTTTCTGCGCTGCAATCCTCTTTGACCTCCTAGGCAGGAAACCTCGAACTGGGGTTGACTTTATAGGCATTGTAGATACTATATGAGTGGGAACGATGAAGTTCAATTTTTATAAACAAAAACAGTTTAAATGTTCTAATGGAATTCCTTAATCTTCTGATAAAGTCCCTGGATACATTCCTTATTTTTCTCCCTACGAATAATTGGAAATCGAGAAAGATGAGCAAATCCAATTGTCAGACATAGCTTATCGCCTAGCTGCATCACGATACTATGAGGTCCATCCCATGCCTTGCATGAGCGGGTTTCCTCTTTCTTAGACCAACCAAACTCTCCCAATAAGGAAACCATGTGCTCATGTGTCTCAAATCCATTCGCCACAATTATCTTTGGAACATTTCTTGTAAATATCTTCCTCCAAATCTCCTTTGATGTTCGAATATGTGCCTGCTTCTTGGCCATTATATCCCAGGAAGGTGAACGGTAAAATACGTAATTCGAAATCATCCACCGAGTATTCATATAAGGAATCCAGTCCCCCGTCGTTCCTAGAACCTTGGCCATATCCTCAAAGAAATATAGGATTTGGTGCTGTAGAGGATTCTTCTTTGTCCCTGCCCAATTCTCATTGAGCACCGCATTTCCAGATTCTACAAATAAATCCGATGCATCAGTTTCTACACCACCAGGATTTAATCCCACAAAGTAATAATGAGATTCAATACTCTTTGGCTCTGTATATAAGACTCGGTAAGAGCCTGGATTTGCATCGAGGAGGCCCTTGACTTCTTGCAAAAAACTACGATGGGCGTTCATACCATTACGCCTTGTCGAAGCTTTATCATTTTTATGTTGACTAATTGCTAATGCAGTAGCACTAGCACTAGCACTGCTATTCCTAGAAGCATCATTCATTCTATTAGGGGTTTACAAGAGCCAAAAATACCATCAGACCCAGAATCTGAAACACAGATTTTGCCGGACGCGCGAATTCAAAAAGGGGCACCACACTGAAATTCCACAGCCATAAGCCAACCAAGGAAACAAGTAGAATAGAAATTGTAAATGCTAGAATTACTGCAATTGCATCCCCATACACGGGGTCCTGTCTATGAGATTCTGCTCCAGAAGGATTTGTAAAGCCTTCGACTGCAGCACGCGTAAGAGCACCAACTACAGAATTCATTCTATCTAAGGCACCTCATTTTTCTCATAGACAAGGGATTCCCTGATAATTGTATCACGCTTCGTATCCAGAAATGCAAGGAGCTTATCCGCCTCATCCGCAGTCTTAAAATGCTCCTTGAAATATACCTTCATCTCCTTAATTCCCAGAGGGGACTTGATTACACGCTTCTTAAAGAGGGCGCGTGCATTTGATGACTTGAGGTCTAGTGCTCCAATACTATTCTTCTTCATTATTGGTAAAATCATCTTCTGCATTGCCTCAGCACGCTTATCATGTTCACGAATTCTGTCATTTATCTGTTTCTTCTCATCCAGTAACTTCTGTTTATCCTCCTGCAACTTCTTCCACTCAGTTAGCAGATTCGGCAGATTTCTGAAATCAGTAGAATCTAGCTGGGTCTCTTCCATTCTAGGTTGAAATGGTGAAAAAGATTTAGGCCAGATTACGCATTTTGGTATACTAAAAAATTTGAATAAGCCTTCATTTGTAAACCCAGCACATGCCCCAACCTCCACTGCATATTGGCATACGCCTTATCGAGACACTCTGGTATGCCTTTGCCACCCGAATTGTAGACAAGGCAATTGAGCTCTATAAGGTTGAGCCAGAGAAAGCTGCTCAGCTTAAGGCTAAATTCTTAAAGAGGGGAGAGTTCCTCGTTGCGCCATTGTCTCCCTGAATGACTTTAGGGCCCACCTCGGTGCAGGGGAATTTGGCGGCGGCGGGGTTGACCTTGGGCGATAGCTCAAGGGTAGATTTTTTAGTCCAGATGATTGAATACGCCTTGTTCTGAATATAATATTCAAAACAAGCCGCATAATAAAAGGGATGCCGATAAAGACTGCAAGGAATACACAGAAGATGAGTCCTATCTGCAGAAGAATGCTCTGCTGTAGGTAGGTCAAGGTGCCACAGAGAAAGGCGGTAGCTACCATAGCTACACTCCCCCCTGTGAATACAATAAGTCCTAGAAGCCATGCGGGGTGCTTGAATTCTCTTGAGAAATGTGCATGCTCCTCATTCAGAAATCTTTGCATGGTGAACTTAGGTAAGCTTACCTTAGGAAGGATGGTCAATTTTATATTTTATAAAATATTCCTTTATAGATTCTCTTTGCTCCTTAAGTTTTTTCAGCTCTGATTTACATTTCTTATTCGCACACGTTTTGATTTTCTTAGATAGTTTCCGTAATTTAGTTCCTTCGGGTCCATCATAGAATCCAACGGAACAGTCATAGAATTCAGTATTATTTTTCTGAGGACACTGTATATCTTGTTCCTTTGTAAATCTCTCAGATTCAGCTTTTTGCTCCTTAAAATACTTTGAACACTTTCTTGTCCTACATTTATCAAAGGCATTGAATAGTTTCTTTTCCTTCCTTTCTTCCTTCTTTAACCTTGCAGTAAATAGTTTCCCTTGTTTTTCTTCTATCTTCTTTAATTCCGCATTAAATGCCTTCCTTGTTTTATTCATCTATATACTCTAACTAAAAAATACCCTGAGCCTTGATATTACCCCCTGTCTGCAAATATGACAGACCACCGTTCGCTTTGAGCAATTCGTGCAAAAGGTATGACCACATGGAGCCAGGGCAATTACTACCGGCTCTGTCATGCATATACAACAGAGAGGGTCCGCTTGAGTAACTGCTCTCTGTGGACGCAAGATCTCTCTCAGGGCAGAATATTTCTGCAAGGTGAAAATATAATCCCAGTAGAGTTTCTCAAAATCACTAGTCTGAAATTGTTTCTGAATATAAGAATCCATCATTTCCTGAAATCCCTCCAACTCTGGATTTGGTAAGGCCACCAGTTGAGATACCTTTTCCGCCACAAGGTCAATTCGAATACATTCAGATTGCAGCCTTTGATCTAGACGAATGAGTTCATCTCCCGTATCCCTCATGTAATCCAGGAGCTGCTTACTCATTGAAGTCCAACGTTGAATTGGCGGGTCACTTATTCTAGATTTCATCAATTCATCAATATAGACATTCAAGGACTCTGTGCCATTTTGCGGAGACTCTAAAATAAATTGTCTGAAGAATTGCGGAATTTGTCTAGAGGTATCATAATTTACCAGCTTTCCATATTTGGTCAATAGGATATGAGCGGTTTTCAGCGGTTGTCCATCAGGCAATGGTTTTTCAAAGAATTGTAAAATCTTTTCTTCGTGATTCTGAATTACATCCTTTATCTTTCGGCGCCATTGTCTGAACTGCTGTTGTTTCTCAGCGGCTTCCGAAACATGATAAAGAATCACATTGGACACTGCGACTTTTAAAGAAGCCTGTGGTTTCATATCAGTTGTATCTGCATCCGGGAAATCAGCGGATGCATATACAACTCCACCTTGAACGGCCCCTCCATATTCTCCTTGGTCTCTCTGTTCCATTACTTGCTTCTTAAGGGCCTGAAAAAAATATGATAGATATACCGTATTTACATTATAACTCATCAAAGGTTACCTCTTTCCTTTGAGCCGCCGTCCTATGATTTACCTTATTCTTCTTTTCCACTATAATTTTTGGCTTACCTTCCTTTCCTTCATCCTCTTCAGATTCACTTTCTTCTGATTTACTTTCTTCAGACTCTTTAGCCTCCTCAGATACTTGAGCATCCCTGTCAAACAAGTCATCCTCCTCAGTTGCAGCTGCCACCGCTGCAACTTTCTCCGCTTCCTTGTCTCTGCCTTCCACTAGTAGTTTAGTAATCTCAGTTACAGTCTCAATCTTTCCAAATACACGAGAATCAATTGGCATACAATTACACGGAGGCCGCTTCATAGAAGGATGGAGGGATGCAGCTGCAATCTGGCAAGAAACTGTATGAATAATTGTCTTCTTCAATTCACTGAACTGATACGGGTGAAACTTATCCAGGATGTCTCCACGCGACCCCCTGACCCCATTCGCCAATTCACTCTTTGGAACCTCGCAATCTCTGAGACTTACTAGAACAATATCACCCAGCTCAAATCTGACTGACTTCTTAACCGACCTGCAAATCTTGCAAATACGCTGTTTATTATCCTGGCAATAAATCATCGCATTCAAATCACCGAGTAATTTTACTAGCCTACCAACCATTTGGTCTGGCTGAATCTCAATGAATTCTATAATTTCATTCTCACCCAACTTGGACTTTTCCTTTCCACTCTTGTATCCTTTACCTCCACGAATATTTGGCATACTATTTCTTCTATGAAAAAATGTATCAATTTTCACACCATACTGTATTTACTTAGAAAGCATTTAATCATCATGCATGGCATAGAAGACATTGGGCCTTGTAAACTGCTCATCGTCCCGTGCAAACCTTGCTCGAATCTTTAGACGCCTCACTGACCGCTTCTCCACCTTAATCCACTCATCATCCTGCGGCTCATACGACCTATAGGGGTCAGGATAGCTCACTTGCTCAGAGAAGCTATGCGGCTTCACGGGTGCCCTATTCTGAGTGCAGCAGAGAAGCTTGCACTCAACCTTCTTTCCTCGGTATCGCTTGGACTTTAGCTGCCATGCAGCAATCTCAGCATTTCCAAAGAGCCCTCCCACAATCGGGCTACCATCTGCCCTATAGAGCTGAACCCCCCTGGAAGCCTCTGCTCTCGTTGCAAAGAGGGAGGCAATCTCATCCTTACTCATCACGGGAATGTCCTGCTTAGGATTCTGACGATTCATCTTACTCATTGTATGCAAAAATACTGGCGATTCAACAATCAATTTTATACTACTTTGACTTTCCCTTGAGAACTCTCTTGGTAGAAGACTGAGTATACTCAATCTTTTTTCCAATTATATTACCGAATTCTTCCAGAATACGCCTATCCTCTTTCTTAGATGAGCATGGCAAATTATGACTAGCAAGGGTTGCACGAATATTCTTTCCCTTGTCATCATCTGGAATCTCAATCACTGGGTCTCCATGAATATAAGGAATATGCCCTTTTACTCCTGAAGAAATTCGTGTAAGGGAATCTATCTTATAATGATTCAAAATACTTGACGGTATGAGCTGCTCTACGAACTCCGGCTTTCTGTAATGCCAAGAATCCCTATCTGGGCACTTTATCGTAGTATGTCCATGGACCTGACAAATGCTACAATAAAGCGCCGCCCTGACAGGACACAATGACGGCTCATGATGCTCAGCCTTGTATAGTTTAGAGCAAAAATCGCACATTATTGCAGTTCTACGTAATGCATATAAAGTCAATTTTATTTTTACAATTGACAAATAGATGTCTGGAAGTTCTGGGGATTTTAAGGCTATTATGAACAGCCCTGGAAATTTAGCCGAAAAAGCTGCTACAAATGATAGTTTAAACGAACTGTTTATGAATATGGCTTACTGTGATACATTTCATGATTTCAAGGGTGGAGAACGTGGAAAAAAGGCAAAAAATGAAGAGGGTGAGAGTCTAAATTTAACATTTAAAGGTATAAAATATGCAGATTTTGCTAAAGAAATCATTCGATTAATGCATCCACGCGCAGGTGCAACAATTGAACGAATTAACGAAATGAAAAATATATTTAAAGATTGTTCTTTTGAGAATGCAATGTATAGAGCATTTACTACCATTGATAATCGCTGTATTTCAGAATTTACTCATTCAGATAAAATTAAAGAATATCTTCGCAATGTTTATGAATTAGGAAAAGATGAAGCACCCTCATTTCAAGAATTAGATATTTCTTTTTTTCAAGGTGATTCTTATAAAAAATATAATAAGAGCAATACCATCGTAGACTTTATTTTACCACGAGTATTATATAAGCAAGAAACTGCAGCAAATATAATCGCATTTATAAAAGATATATATTCTGAATGTAAAGAGGATAGTGGAGAAGAGAAACTTAAATTTATAGAAGATGCATCGTCATTTCCCAGGGATATATTTATAGGTCAAACCATTAGCAATTTTATAAAATTACCAACAACTCAATCAAAATGGGATTCTGGTGGATATAGTGGTTATACACCAGAAGGAACTATTGTTGGAGGCGATATACCCGCATATTCATTTATTACGTATAAAGAGGATAAAGGTAATGCCAAGTTTACAGATTCAGGTGTAAACTTTCCTGGCCCAGTTGGAACAATGCCACTCAAGAATAATTGTGGACCCAGTGTAAATCATATAATTGTGCATTTAATCGGATTATCACGATTTTATAGTATTGATAGTAATAGACTTCTTTGTGATAGAATACTAAATAATTTAGATAGAACCAAGAATGTAAAATTTAAAAAGCAAATTGCTGCTACTGAAGAAAAGAAGCTTGAATTATATAAATTATATACAAGCTATAAGCGTAGTGGGGATTATGAAAATATTCATTCTGCATTACAAAATAATGCCGTATTATTTACTGGTGATGAGCCCGCCTTTGTTTATGCAATGTTAAATAAATGCCCTGCAATATTACATATACGCATTCCTGGATATCATAAATTAAGATTTTATATTCCAACTGGAAAAACCGTAACAGAGGAAGAAAAAAAAATTCGCGTAGCAACAAGGACACTTAATGCATTAGTATCAGACATTCAAGAAGTTAATTCATTGTTCTCATTAAGTACTAGATTTTTAAGCAGTTTTATTGAAAATGTATCAGTAGCCCTTAGAAACCCGATAACGCTAGTAAAAGGAGAAGATATGGATAAACAATTCTTAGGTGAATTATTAAGATATTTAATTTTAGTTAATATAAATAATAAACCATATCTATCGAGTGAACTTAAAAAATCTAAAGATGCACATAGAGCAATTAATAAAACACTCGTTGAATTTAATATAGAAATATTTAATAAAGAGATTGATGCAATCATGAAATCTGTATCAACCCCTAGTGTCGATGTTGCAGCCGGCGGTGGTGGCGGCTCTGCCGTATCAAGATGTGTACCAAACTATGAAGAAATATTAAAAAATATAAATGAAAAAATAGAAACATTGAGCACTAAGCATAATATAACATCATCAAATGAATTACTTGCCGAGATACGTCAAGATATTCCTAAAAAATACAAGGTAAATTATACTGGATGCGAATATAAAAATTCTGATATGTTTACAGTAACAGCTGATGTTAATGAGGCGCTATTCAAAAATGAAACAACTAACATATATTATAAATTTAGTGCACTAACATTATTACCACACTTTAGTGAGTTTGTTCAAATGATACAAGTAATTCAGAAAAATATGAAATTAATTAGAGGAAGCGGAAAGCCCTTATATCGTAAAAAAATTATCAATGGATTAAAAGATGCATTAGATGAATATTTTACCGATAAGGAATTATTGAATGAATTTAATGGTGATACACTTCCTCCATCCGATGTTTTACATGCTATAATGGTTAGACTTAATACAAGCCAAACTGAAGTATTTAGTCATTATTTAGAAGATAGGCATGAAGGGGGGTATAAGGAAAAAAAGAGTTCTAGTAGAAAATTATATAATACCCCTAAATCTAAATCTAAAACTAAAAGAAATCTAATTAATTATAAGAACTTATATACTAAACTGTGTAGTATGAAAATTAAACATCTACCATTTGGCCTAACAATGAAACAGTATGCAGGCTTGATTGTAGAACGTATTATAAAAACGAATGTTCTATACAAATATATGAAGTTATCTGGTGCAATAAATGAATCAAGCACTTTGCCGGTTGAAACCAGTGTACCCAGTATTCTTAGAAAAACACCGATTAAAGGACTAAATGAAGATCCCAGTAAGGTTTACACAGTCGAGGAACCTCATGGAGGCGCTATACTTCACGTAGGTGGAGGAGAAATACCAAGAAATATTCAACAATATTGGCTTGGTATATTTTGGGACTATATTCAACCGTTTTTTACAAAGCATCTAATGATTAATGAAGAAACACAGGCCGCGGCTCAAGCGCAAGATGAAGTAGAATTAAAGCAAATTGTAGATTCTAAAGAGGGTCGTGATGAACTTGCAGCAGAAGATGCCGCTGCTGCAGCTGCTGCCGCTGATAGCCAAGCTGCTGCTGGTGCAGCAGGAGCAGCAGCAGCTGCTCATGGCGAAGCAGCAGAAATACCAAATGAAGTTCGTTTACAAGAATTAAAGGAAATACAGACTGAAGCACCAATTAGAAATAAAACGCATTATTATATTCAACGTTCTATACTTGGAATGACATATATAGATGATTTCATTTCAATGTTAGAGCCTATAGCTAGTTCTGAATTTTCTGGGAATGCATATGAAAAAAGACTTATCGATTTAGCAAGAGATACAATCGACCATATTTTTAATCTATATTCAGATGTACAAGGGGGTGAATATTTATATGTAAACTATATAGTGAAAGATTTACACATTGATATGAAAGAGATAAAGTCTATATTCAGAAATACAG
>Ga0114976_10001443_pt1 | contig 14886 bp, 13 predicted proteins | sample S_130805_EF_Meta_FD_87319 | JGI IMG/M metagenome (GOLD analysis project Ga0114976, IMG submission 87319) | Freshwater microbial communities from Lake Simoncouche, Canada to study carbon cycling - S_130805_EF_MetaG | ecosystem: Environmental > Aquatic > Freshwater > Lake | place: Lake...
AAAATACCAGTTCGTGGTTGACGGAAATGATCCGGCCGGGCCTATGAACGCATACATCGCAGGGACTTTCATGCCTGATGGGAATGTGATCCAACTAAACGCGTATACCAAAGCCAGTAGATTGAAGCAGGACTTGGGACAGTTTCTGGTGATCACGAGGTCTCTGCGCAAGATACCTAACCCTTAGCTACCGTGGACGGACCTAGTGTCTATGGGTTCAGACACCATAAACGAATACTGATGAGGTCATAATCAGCAGCATAAAAGGTTTCAGTAAGCACAGCCCGCATGGAACGCAGTGAAATGCGGAGCTTTCTGAATACGACCTGATCGCCGACCGATTGGCGGGGTTTAACGGCTAATCAGTAATTTTGATGTCCACCAAGCGGCACCTGTACGGACATGCGTACAGGGCTGCCCTAGAATGACCGATCGAAAACGCGCCTTTTGCGCAACCCCGATTTTTCCGAAGGAACTGCCGTGGCATTTGAAAAACTGCTCGAAGAATACAAACAGAAAACCGACGAAGTGCTCGCGATGGGCGGGCCGGAGAAGCTCGCCAAGCGCAAGGCTGAAGGCCATCTCAATGCCCGTGAGCGTATTGACTACCTGATCGACGAAGGCTCGTTCATCGAGTCCGGCCGCTTCGCGCGCAGCAACCAGCCGGCGGTCAAACACAAGACGCCGGCTGACGGAAAGGTCGCCGGTTTCGCCAAGATCGACGGCCGTGACATCGCGCTGGTGTCGAACGACTTCACCGTGCTCGGTGCGTCGTCCGCCGTGATCAACATGAAAAAGATCAAACACGTGAAGCAGGTCGCGAACAAACGCGGCATGCCGATGGTGATGCTGGGTGAATCGTCCGGGGCACGCATGCCCGACCGCATGGGTTCCGCCGGGCGCGCGATCATTGCGCAGGACCCTTTTGAATATCAGCGCCTGCGGGAATCGCCGTGGTGTTCGGCGCTGCTCGGTCAGTGTTACGGTTCATCGACCTGGTATTCCGCGATGTCGGACTTTGTGGTGATGCGCAAAGGCGCGATCATGGCGATTGCCAGCCCCAATGTGACCTCGATTGCGATCAACAAGCCGATCGAAGCCGAAGACCTCGGTGGCTGGAAACTGCTGACGGGTGTATCCGGCCTGGCCGACATGGCGGTGGACAACGACCAGCAGGCGATGGATGCGATCAAGAAATTCCTGTCCTACCTGCCCAGCCACAATATGCAGCCGCCGCCCGAGTATCCGGTGCCGGCCGGTTCGGACGAAGCCTGCAAAACCATCTTCGATATCCTGCCGGAATCGCGCAACAAGGTGTACGACGTGCGCAAGATCATCGCCGCCTTCGCTGACAAGGATTCGATGTTTGAGCTGAAGGAACGCTTCGGCAAATCGATTTCCACCGTGCTGGGCCGCCTCGACGGCAAAAGCGTCGGCTTCATCGCCAACAACCCGATGTACAAGGGCGGTGCGCTGGATGCCGATGCGGTGCAGAAAGTCATCAGCTTCATGGTGCTGTGTGATTCGTTCAACGTGCCGCTGGTGTTCCTGGTCGATGTGCCGGGTTTCCTGATCGGTGTCGAAGGTGAAATTCGCGGCATGCCGGGCAAGGTCATCAACTGGATGAACGCGCTGTCGCAGGTCACCGTACCCAAGCTGACGGTGATCATGCGCAAGGACTACGGTCAGGCCTATATCAACATGGCCGGCGGCAAGGGTGCGGACGAAGTTGCGGTTTGGCCGACTGCGGACCTCGGTTTCATGGATCCGGCGGTGTCGGTCAATGTGCTCTACGGCATCAAGCAGCAGGACGACCCGGAAAAATTTGCCAAACTCAAAGCCGAAGTTGAACGCGATACGTCGGCCTGGGGGCTGGCTGAATTGTATGAGGCACAACATGTGCTCGACCCGCGCGACACCCGCGCGTGGTTGATCCGCACGCTGGAAATTCACCGCAAGGGCATGAAAAACGGCGTTGGCGAACATTTGCTGCGCAACTGGCCGACCAGTTATTAGTGTTTTTCAATAAGCGTTTGTCTCGCAACGCTGCGAATACAGCGGCGGGCGAAGGAGGAGTGCAACATGTCATCTCGAATATTGATTGCCGCGGTTGTTGCGCTCGTTAGCGCAGCCCCCGCGCTGGCACAGAACTACCCGACGCGACCGGTGCGCTTCATCGTACCGTTCGCACCCGGCGGCAACACTGACGTTCAGGGCCGGCTGATTGCACTGAAGCTGTCCGAAAAATGGGGTCAGCAGGTGGTCGTCGACAATCGTGCGGGCGCGGGCGGCACGCTGGGTGTTGAGATGCTGGCCAAGGCGCCGGCTGACGGTTACACGATCGCACTGGCCTCATTCGGCAACATCCTCGTTGGCCCCAGCCTGTTTCCCAAGCTGCCCTATGACCCGATGAAGGATCTCGCGCCGGTGATCCTGGTATCGCTGCCGCCGGGATTGCTGGTGGTGAATCCCGCGCTGCCGGTCAAAAATGTCGGTGAACTGATCGCCTACGGCAAAGCCAATCCCGGCAAGCTCAACTACGGCTCTGCTGGCAACGGCACCTGGAACCATCTGTTTGCCGAACACTTCAAGGCGCTGGCGGGTATTCAGATGACGCATATTCCATACAAGGGCGCGAATCCTGCGGTGACCGATGTCATGGGCGGGCAGATCCAGCTCGCGTTTGCACCGTTTCCCGCCGCCGTGCCGCAAATCAAAAGCGGACGCCTGCGCGTGCTCGGCGTGACTTCCGCGCAACGCTCACCAGTGATGCCCGAAGTGCCGACGGTTGCGGAGTCCGGCCTGCCCGGCTATTCAGCGGCGAGCTGGTTTGCGGTGCTGGGGCCGGCCAAAATGCCGCAGAACGTCATCACAATCGTCAACCGCGACACCAATGCCGTACTGACGCAGCCCGAGGTCAAGGCAGCGTTTGCCGCAGATGGCACCGAGCCCGCCGGCGGCACGCCGGAACAATTGCGCGAATCGATGCGCTCGGGCATTGCGCAGTGGGGCAAGCTGGTGCGCGATCTCGGCGTGAAACTTTAAATACCGGAAATACCATGGCTTTCGAAGAAATGATCAAAGAGCTGGATGCGCGCAAACAAAAAGCGCTGGCGATGGGCGGGCCTGCAAAACTCGCCGAGCGCAAGGCGCAGGGCGTACTGAATGCCCGTGAACGCCTCGACCGTCTGTTTGATGCCGGTTCATTTCTGGAATCCGGCCTGCATGGCGTATCCATCCGCCCCGAAGACAAGGACACCACGCCGGCCGACGGCAAGGTTGCCGGTTATGGCCGTGTTGAAGGTCGCGAAGTGGCGGCGGTATCCAATGACTTCACGGTCAAGGGCGCCTCCAGTGCGCAGATCAATATCAAAAAACTGAAGCAGATGAAGGCGGTTGCCAAAAAGCGCGGTATCCCGCTGGTGTTCCTCGGCGAATCCACCGGCGCCCGCATGCCCGATGTGATGGGCGCCTCGTCCATCGGCTCAAAAGATGATCCCTACGAATACCAGCGCATGCGCGAAGTGCCATGGGCAGCCGGCGTGCTTGGCCACTGCTACGGCTCTTCGGCGTGGTACGGCTCGATGTCGGATTTCTGTGTGATGCGCAAGGGCGCGATCATGGCCGTGTCGAGTCCGCGGCTGATTTCGATGGCCACCGGCAAGCAGTGCGACGGCGAAGAACTCGGCGGCTGGCGCGTGCATGCCGAAACCAGCGGCATCGTCGATCAGGTGGTGGATACCGACGAGCAGGCCGTCGATGCGATCAAGCAATTCCTGTCCTATCTGCCCAGCAACAACATGCAACCGCCGCCGGAGTTTCCGGTGCCGGAAGGTTCGGATGAGGCGATCCGGGATGTAATGAAGCTGATCCCGGAATCCTCGAACCAGGTCTATGACATGCGCAAGGTGGTTCAGTGCATCGTCGACCGCGGCTCGATGTTCGAGATGAAATCGCGCTTCGGCAAAACCATCGTCACGGCGCTGGCGCGGCTGGACGGCAAGTCGGTGGGCATCATCGCCAACAATCCGCTATACAAAGGCGGCGCGATCGATGCCGACGCCTGCCAGAAGGTGCAGGCGTTTTTTGTAATGTGTGATTCCTTCAATATCCCGATTGTCATGCTGGTCGACCAGCCGGGTTTCCTGATCGGCATGGAAGGCGAGCAGAAGGGTGTCACCGGCAAGGTGATGAACTGGCTGAATGCAATGACGCTGGTCACCGTGCCAAAGATTTCGGTGATCGTGCGCAAGAGTTACGGCCTCGCCGTGACCAATATGGGCGCCGGCGGCAATACCGATGAACTGGCCTGCTGGCTGACCGCGGAGATCAGCTTCATGAAACCGGACTTCGGCGCCAAGGTGGTGTTCGGCGTCGATCCGGAAAAGGAACCGGAAAAATTCAAGGAAGCCGTGGCCAAGATGTCCAAAGGAACGTCACCGTACGACATGGCGGCAATCTACACCGCGCAGGATGTCATTGATCCGCGTGATACCCGCAGCTGGCTGATTCGTATGCTCGACATACATCGCATGCGTATGAGCAATGGTGTCGGGCAGCATCTGATGCGCACCTGGCCAACCAGTTATTAAGTGTTCCCTGCAAAACTGCCGGGCTACCCCAATTTCTCTTGAAGTCGTGAAAACACCAAAATGAAAACCAAAGACAGCCAGCTCACCATCCGCTCGATCGAAGCCATTCCCGTCGTCGTGCCGCTGCTGCAACCCATCAAATGGGCGCGCGGCGAAATCAAGGACATCGACAACGTGATCATCGTCGTTACGCTGTCCGACGGCACCGAAGGCATTGCCGATGCGCCGCCGCGGCCGACGATTTACGGCGAAACCCAGCAGTCGATCACCACCATCGTGCGCGACCATCTCGCGCCGAAGCTGACAGGGCTGAATGTTTTTGACCTGACGGCGGTGTGGGCGGTGTTCGACCAGTACGCCGGCAACCCGGCGGCGAAATCGGCCATCGACATGGCGATTTTCGACGCCCAGGCCAAACACCTGGGCATCACCTGTGCCGAGCTGCTCGGCGGCACGCCCAATGCGCTGCCGGTCAACCGCCGGCTGATGCTGGGCTCGAACAAGGAAATGCTCGCCGAAGCCGAACGCATGATCAAGCGTTACGGCTTTAAGGCGTGGAAGGTCAAATGCGGCATCGATAAAAAGCGTGATATTCAGTTGCTGCGTGCGCTGCGCAAGCTGGTCGGCGACGATCACGAGATCACCATCGACTGCAATCAGGGTTATTCGTCGCAGGATCTGCTGGAGACCTCGCCGTATTTCGAAGAGGTCAATGTCGCGCTGATCGAGGAACCGATTCCCGCGCGCGACGGACCGGGTAAACGGTTCTGCGCCGAGCGCACCATCATCCCGATTTCCGGTGACGATTCGTGCATGACGCCCGACGACGTGCTGCACGAACTCAAGCTGGGCGCGATCCGTTCGGTGGTGATCAAGTGCGCGCGTACCGGCTACACCCGGTCACGGCAGATTCTCGCGCTGGCACAGTCTTACTACACGCCGGCGCACAACGGCACCCAGGCTGATATGCAGATCGGCTGCGTCGCCGCCGCGCATTTCGCCAGTACCTACCTCACGCCGCATGCACACGAATTCTCCAGCTTTATTGATGCGAAAGATCATGTCGCCAATGAAGACCCGGTGATCAAAAACGGCATGCTGCAGCTGCCGGCAGGCCCCGGCATCGGGCTCACGCTGGATGCGCGCAAGCTGAAGAAATACCGCGTGGATGCTTGACGTCATCAGGGTCTGCGGATAATTTGAACTACGACATGGCCGGAGAAATGTTTCCGGCCATCTTTTTTTGATGCTTTGTTGCTGATGCGGCTTGCCGCGGGACTTCCCTGATGAATCCGATCCGGAAAACACGGTGTTGTGCAGCGACCCTCGGCGCGGTTGTGCTGGCTGGTTGTGTCGGTCCTGGTGTCGATGAAACGGTATTGCCGACGCGCATCAATTACCAGTGCGCTGACAACAAGGTGTTGCAGGTGGAACGCGCACCCGATGCCAGGGCTGCGGCAGTACTGGTCAACAACAAACCGGTTGTGCTCCAGCGCGCAGGCAGCGCCGCGCAGGAAAAATACAGCGACGGCAATTACTCCTTGTACCTGGATGGCGAACGCGCCATCCTTGAGGAAAACAGCCGCGTCCTGTTCGGGCCGTGCTCGGCCGGGCCGCTACCGAAGATGCAACGCGATCGTTATTAATTCGCCCGAAGTCTGAACTTGGCGACGGGTCTCACCGGGAACCCGCTCGGAACGACCGGGTCCGACTTGTAGCGGCATCTCGCCGCATATCAATAACTATTTGATTTAAAACAATATTTTTACCTACGCAAAGTTGGTATGCGCCCACATTATGCTGCGGTGACGATTTACGCAGCACTCATGCTGGCCGGGCTGAGTGTTCCGGTTCTTGCTGCCGAAGCCCCTGCCGAGCCGATCGATCTGCGCGGCAGCGAGATCCAGATCTTTATTGAAAACGACTCCTTCGGTAGCTCCGACCAGTACTACACGAACGGCATCAAGATCGGCGGCGGCATTCCTGCAGACAAGGTCAGCCGGTTTTTCACGCGTCCGCCCAATGCTTTGCTCCACGCGATTACCGACGGCGCCAGCAACCACTTCGGTCTGTTCATCGGCCAGAACATGTACACGCCGCGCGACATTACCGTTGCGGCGCCCCAGCCCAATGACCGGCCCTGGGCCGCGTGGCTGTACGTCGGCGCGGTTGCACAAAGTGTCAAAGACGATCATCTGCATACCGTCGAATTCGATCTTGGAGTCGTCGGTCCGCCGGCGCTCGGCCGGCAGGTGCAGACCGCATCGCACAACCTTGTCGATGCGGCTGAACCCAAGGGCTGGGCCAATCAGATCCGCACCGAACCCGGATTCCTGCTGACCTATCTGCACAAACGGCGTTATGGCGAGAGCAGCGGCGTGCAACTGGTGCCGCATATCGGCGCGAGCATCGGCACCATTGCCACGTTTGCGCGTGCCGGCGCCTTGCTGCGCGCCGGACAGAACATGACCGGCTTCGGACCCGACGGCATTGAACCCGGCGGCGCGATGCTGAAAAACACGCGCCGCCAGCAGGACAAGGGCCGTGGCCAGCCGTACGAATGGTTTGTGTTTGCGGGCGCAGATGGCCGGCTGATGGGTCACAACACCTCGCTAGACGGCTCGCTGTTCCGCAGCGGCCCCGGTGTTGCCACCCGCGACTATGTGTATGACCTGCTCTTCGGCGCATCGATGCGTATCGATGCCCTGCGTGTGTCGATCACGAGGATCAAGCGCAGCGAAGAGTTTTATACGCCGCTAGGCGGCGGCGGCAAGCAGCAGTTTTATTCCGTGAACATCGGTGTCGAGTTCTGAACGGCTGCCCGAACCCCTGAATCGCATCGTGGACAGCGCCATCACCGGATATCATCAGGACGAACACGGGGACTGGGTCGCGCAACTGGCCTGCGGGCATAACCAGCACGTCCGCCACAATCCGCCATGGAGCAACCGCCTCTGGGTCACTACAGCAGAGAGACGTCAGGCGATGATCGGGCACAAACTGGTTTGCAAAAAATGCGGTACCGGCGCGGCGCCGGATTCGCGACCGTGATCTGTATCCGGACTTTTTTAAGATTTAACGACCGGTGACGAGTTCGCCACTTCACTCCGGTTAATATCAAAGCATCCAGGGGATTTTGCCTGCTTGCAGCTTTTTGATGAGCTGTATTGATTCAATCAGGGAGAAAAAATGAAACGATGGCACGGATTTGCGACGGGCCTTGTCTGCGTGGTCGCAGGGCTTTTTCCGGCTCTGGCGCAGTCGCAGGCCAAGCCTGCAACCCCGACCGGGGTCCTCTTTGAAAACGTTCGCGTATTTGACGGCAAGTCCAAGTCGTTGACCCCGTCGGGAAACGTGCTGGTCATCGGCAACACGATCCAGACGATCTCCACATCCCCGATCACTCCGCCGGCCGAGATGGCCGTGACGCGTATCGCCGGGGGCGGACGCACGCTGATGCCCGGTTTGATCGATGCGCATACCCATCTGATGTTTGTCACGGTTTCCCAATTGACAGTGCTGAGCGGCGATGTCGGATTCGTCCATGTCGCCGCGGTCAAAGCGGCAAACGACATGCTGATGCGCGGCTTTACCAGCGTGCGTGATCTTGGCGGTCCGATTTTCGGGCTTAAGCGCGGCATCGACACCGGTCTCGTGCCCGGTCCGCGGATCTGGCCCTCGGGCGCGTTTGTTTCACAGAGCGGGGGGCACGGCGATTTCCGTCTGCCCAACGATCTGCCGGCGCGTCCCGGCGATTACACCTTTAGCGAGCGGGTCGGCGGCGCCGTGATTGCCGACAGTCCGGACGTGGTTCGGCAGCGTGTGCGCGAACTTCTGGCGCTGGGTGCTTCGCAGATCAAATTGATGGCCGGCGGCGGCGTCGCTTCAAGCTATGACCCGCTGGATGTGACGCAATATTCGGTGCCTGAACTACGTGCCGCAGTGGAAGCCGCCGAAAACTGGGGAACGTATGTGACGGTGCATGCCTACACACCGCGCGCGGTGCGCCAGGCGATCGAGGCCGGCGTCAAATGTATCGATCATGGCCAGTTGCTCGACGATGCCACGGCAAAACTGATGGCGGAGAAGGGCATCTGGTGGAGCCTGCAACCCTTTATCGACGACCGGCCGTCACCGTTCCCCGAAGGCTCGCCCAATCGCGCCAAACAGCTGGCCATGTTCAAGGGCACTGATTACGCCTATGCGATGGCGAAAAAATTCGGTATCAAGACCGCGTGGGGTACTGACAATCTGTTCGACGCGGCTTTAGCCGCCACGCAAGGCGCGCAACTGGCGAAAATGGTGCGCTGGTATACGCCGGCTGAAGTGCTGAAGATGGCAACCGCTGACAATGGCGAATTGCTGGCTTTATCAGGATTGCGCAGTCCCTATGCCGGAAAACTGGGTGTGGTGGCTGAGGGTGCGCTGGCTGATTTGCTACTGGTCGAGGGCGATCCGATTGCCGATATCAAACTCATAACAGATCCGGCGAAAAATTTCCTGGTGATCATGAAAGACGGCAAGATTTACAAAAACACGCTGCGCTGATCAGCAAAGCCGAAAGACATCGGGCGCATCGATCAGCGGAATGCCCTTGCCCGGGCGGAACAACAAATCCGGACAAGGGTGTTCTGCTTAACTTATTGTTTCGCACCTTCACCAAGCCGGCGACCCAGTCCCACGACATAAGGCGCAGAACGGGCGGCCAGCATCGGATCAGCCGAGGGCTCGACGCCTTTGGGCAGAACCATCGGGTTGTAGGTGATTGCCACGCATTCACCCGTTGCATCGGCCGCGACGGACTTGATCACCAGACGACCCATATTGACCTTGCGACGATCATCCGGCAGTGGCACGACGGCGCTGTCGATGCGGTCACCGGATTGCGCCAGCTGAACATTAAAATCGAAGGCCACGCCGCCTGCCGCTGCGCGTTCACGCAGATCGTCGAACAGGAAGCTCGGGCCCTTCATCTTGGCTTCTTCATCGCTCAGGCCTTTGATTCCGCCGATCGGTTCGAATATCCATTTGCCGAACTGTTTGTCGCCTTTGCCGTTGACGAAGGCAAAGGCATGCACACCCCAGTAGTTGATGGACCCGAAGCTAGCCGGAACCGGTTGGCTGGCGAAGTAACGCCCCTGCAGCAGCACTTCGGGGTTGGCATCGGCGAATGTTTTCACCTTGGCCGGGTCAGGCATCTTGGTCGCCGGGTCGGGTTGCAGCGACTGCAAGCGGCCGAAAAACTGCTCAGGCGTTGCCGCACCGAATACCGGCGCCGAGATATTGCCCATCTGCCAGGTTTCGCCGCCGGGCAGATTGAACTGCAGCGCCATGTTGCGCTGGCTCTTGGCGTTGTCGGGTGCCTTCGGATTGGCGCCGCCGACCGAGAACCGTACGATCACCGGTACTGGCTTGCCGCTGAACGCGGAGGACGTCGACAGCGCGCGGCCGTCGGCGCTGCCGGTAAATTCCCCGGCTGCGCAGATCCCCTTGGCGCCCGAGCGGCGGAAACCTTCGAATTTGCCGAAAGTGGCTTCGAACTGGTCAATAAAGCGGGTGGGGTCGACCTGCGCGGCAGCCGGCAGGCTGGTCATCAGGGTGGCGCCGGCAAGGGCCGACGCGGCGAGGGTAAACGTACGGATGGCGGTCATGGACACTCCTGCGATGGGTTAGCAAAAGCCCGGTCGTGGAGTGACCGTGGCAATCCTTGGTCTGCGCGGCAGCCGATTCCTTACATGCGGTGATGCCGGATTGGCCCTGCCACCCGGGAGGCTGGCGGAACCGGAATCAGGGCCGCTGTATCGTGGCCTGCCGGGCCAGAGCAATACCGGCCAGCACCAGCGCACCGCCCGCGAATTGCAGGAGTCCGACCGTTTCGCCGAGCAGGATCCACGCGAACAGTGTTGCCATCACCGGCTGCAGCAACAGGCCCACTGAAGAAAATGTTGCAGTCAGATGGGCCATCGCCCAGGCGATCAGGCTCTGCCCGATCACCTGCGCGAACAGCGCGATGCCGATCAGCTTGATCCATCCGGCAGTGCTGTCCGGCAGCAACTGTTCACCGGAAATCCAGGCGATGGGCAGCAGCAACACCGCCATGACCAGGCTGCTCCACGCCATCAGGCTGGCGGTCGGCACATGCGCGCGCAGCCGCGAAACCGACATCTGGTATGCGGCATAAAACATCGCCGTAACGACGCCCAGCACATCGCCAAGCAGGGCACTACCACCTTGGCCGAAGTTGGCACCGATCAGCAGCAAAGTACCGGCTATGGCTGCGGCAAGTCCGCTGAGAAACAGTTTGCGCGGCACCTCCCGGAATATCAGCCACGCCGCAGCCGTCACGAAAATCGGCGCGAGATTGGCGAGCAGCGTGGTGTTGGCTACAGATGTGAGCAGTATCGACCAGTGCCACACGGCGAGGTCACCGGCGAAAAAAGCACCGACGGCCAGCAGCATGCCGCGATGATTGCGGAAATGTTCGCGATGCCGAGGGCCTTCGCTGGCCAGTGCCCAGATCCACAGCGGCGGCAGTGCGAGGAACACGCGCCAGAATGCGGTGGCAACGGGACCGGTTTCGCTGACTTTGACGAAGAGCGGTGCGGTGGCAATGGCAGTGGCCCCGGCGAACAGCGCGGCAAGCGCCAGCCACTCCTGTACGGGTTTGCGCAGATCAGTTCTCGGTGCGATTGGCGGGCGAGTCGCCAGCGGGTGGAATGCCGCGTCTATCTTTGAGACGGCGCTTCAATGCCTTGTATAAACCGAACAGGATCACCGCATCCATGGCACCGGCAAAAATTCCAAAAACCAGGCGACCCGTGGTCTCGGACACCGGTTGTTTTGTGCTGTACGAAATACCGGGTCCGGAGGCGGATGTGCGTGTGGTGAATTGGCGTTCACCCGGACCGAAAGCGACCCAGTTGAAGACGGCGATGAATGCGTACAAGGTAATCTGAGTGCAGAACCCTGCGAACTTCGGCATAAAACGTAAGCACATCATGCCCAGTCCGGCTGAGAACATCACGGTGCCGATCAGCCAGAGGATGACCGCCGGTACCTTCATCGCGTCGGGTTGCGTTAGGATACCGCTGAGTAACAACGCATAGATCAGCAGGCCGACTGCGGTGAAGGCGCCGCCAAACAACAATGTCGGCAACAGCGGAATCTTCCGCTGAGCCGGTATTGCAGCCGGATCAGCGTCCGGTGAATTTGGGTTTTCGTTTTTCAATAAATGCCGCCATGCCTTCTTTCTGGTCCTGCGACGCAAACAGCATCTGCAGCGTGCGCGTTTCCAGGGTCAGCCCGGTTTCCAGCGAGGCGTCCGCGCCGCGGATGATCGATTCCTTGGCCTGCTGGATGGCGATCGGCGGCAGTTCGGCAATCTGCGCGGCCATCGCGACCGCGCGCTTTTCGACTTCGGCATCAGGCACGATTTCACTGATCAGGTTCATGTCCAGCGCTTCCTTCGCGCCGAAGATGTCGCCGGTCAGCACATAACGCATGGCCTTGTACTTGCCGACGGTGCGCGGAAAACGCTGAGTGCCACCGCCGCCGGGAATGATGCCGATTTTGACTTCAGGCTGGCCGAACTTTGCCGACTCGCCGGCGAGGATGATGTCGCAGGTCATTGCCAGTTCGCAGCCGCCGCCCAGTGCAAAGCCGCTGACCGCAGCAATCACCGGTTTCGGGCAGCCGTAGATGATGCGCCACAGCTTTTGCGTGCCGCGCAGCAGCATCTCGATGGTGCCGGCATTGGCCATTTCCTTGATGTCGGCGCCCGCGGCAAATGCCTTGTCATTGCCGGTGAGTACGATGCAGCGGATCGAATCGTCATCGGCCATTTCTGTCAGGTGCTGACCGATCAGCTTCCGCACTTCCATGTTCAGCGCATTGCGCGCCTCCGGGCGATTGATGCGGATCAGGCCGACGCCTTCGGCAGGGCGTTCAGTAATGACGGCGGGTGCGTTCATGAAAATCCTTGAATAAGTTGAATGCGTGAATGTGATTACGGCCGGGCGAGGCCGATGTCGACCAGCACCGATTTCATATCGGCGTAATCCTTGGCCAGATCCTTGCGGAACTGGGCGCTGCCGACAAAGTCATCGGACCAGTAGTTCTTCTCGAGGTCGTCCTTCCATTCCTTCGTCTCAGTGACCTTGCGCAGCACGCGTTCCCAGTAGGCAATCTGCGCCGGTGTGAGGTCGCGCGGGCCCATGATTGAACGCCATCCGCCATAGACCAGATTCGCGCCCTGTTCCTTCCAGGTTGGCACCGCCGCCAGCGCGCCGGGGAAGCGTTTCGGCGAGGACACGCCGATCACCCGCAGGCGACCTTCAGCGACGTGATTGGCGACATTGCCGGCTGCGGTGGTGACCAGATCGATATGGCCGCCCATCACCTGGGTGATGGCTTCAGCAGAACCCTTGAACGCAGTCGCCTTCAGGCTGCGTGCGTTGACGCCGACACTCTTGGCGAGCAAGCCGGCTGCAATGTGATTGTGGCTGCCCAACGTTGTCGCGAAAGCGATGGATACCGACTGCGGGTTCTCCTTCAGTTTGGCGATCAGGTCCTTGCCGGTCTTGATCGGCGAATTGGCGTTGACCGCAAACACCACGTAGTCGTTGAACAGCGAAGCGATCGGCGTGAAATCGTCGTAGCTGATGGTGCTGGTGCCGACGATGTGGTTGGACAGCAGCGCAGTAGTGCCGACCAGCAGCGTGTGCGGATCGGCTTTTTTCTGGCGCACATAGGCGAAGGCGATGGTGCTGCCGCCGCCGGGCTTGTTGACTACGGTCAGCGAGGTCGGGATCAGTTTGGCTTCGACGATGGCCTTCTCGACCGAGCGCGCGGTTTTGTCATTGCTGCCGCCGGGGGCGGAGCCGACGACGATTTCGACGTTGCGGGTGGGTGACCAGGTCTGCTGGGCCTGCACGGGCAGGGCCAACGCGAAAATTGCGAGCGCAACAGTAGTGAACTGCAGACGGGCTTTCATGGGGGGTCTCCTGGAGGTCCGGTCACATCGGCTGGATGCCGGCTTTTTTGATGACGTTGGAATATTTGGCGATCTCGTCGCGGATGTACTGGGCAAATGTTTCCGGCGTGCCGCCCTTGGGCATGATGCCCTCGCCGATAAATCGTGTACGGATGTCGTTCATCGCGAGCACCTTGTTGCCGTCGGCATTGACCTTGGTGACGATATCGCGCGGCGTCTTGATCGGTGCCATCAGGCCGAACCAGGTGCTCGATTCGAATCCCTTCAGGCCGGATTCGTCGAAGGTCGGCACATCGGGCACTGCCGGGAAGCGCTCAAGGCTGCTGATGCCGATGGCGCGCAGACGCCCGGACTGGACATGCGGCACCATCGCCGGCACGCCGCTGATGACGATCTCGACGTTGCCGGAAATGCCATCGACGATGGCCGGGGCGTTGCCTTTGTACGGGACGTGGACGATGTTGACGCCGGCCGTCACCTTCAACAGTTCGCCGGCCATCTGGTTGGAACTGCCGATACCCGAAGAGGCGAAGTTGAGCTTGCCCGGCTGGCGTTTTGCCAGCGTGATCAGCTCCTTCAGATTCTTCGCTGGCACCGAAGGATGCACCGCAAACAGGTTGGCGCCCTGCACGCAAAGCACGATCGGCGCGAAGTCACGCAGGGTGTCGTACGGCGGTTTCGCGAACAGCGACATGTTCACCGCGTTGGACGCGCCGCCCATGAACAGCGTGTAGCCGTCGGGCACGGCCTTGGCCGCAATTTCGGAACCGATATTGGTGGCGCCGCCGGGGCGGTTGTCGACGATGATCTGCTGCCCCCACATTTCCGTCAGCTTGACCGCCATGCTGCGTGCGGTGAAGTCGGTGTTGCCGCCGGCCGCGTAAGGCACGATGATGCGCACCGTGCGCGCAGGCCAGTTCGGGGTCTGGGCAAAAGCCGGCTGGGCAATCAATAATGCCCCGGCGGCTGCTGATAAATATTTGATTTTCTTCATATTTCCTCCAATATTTTAACTACGCTGCGGCATCACGCACTTCATTGGTGAGTGCTTGCTTGCTATGCCAATGGCCAAGATTGGCCAGGAACAGTTGATAAACCCGCTCGTCATTGCCTGACGCTGCTGCCGAATTGTGCGGGGAAATGATGACGTTGGGCAGGTCCCACAACGGCGACTCCGCGGGCAGCGGCTCTTTCTCGAACACATCGAGGTAAGCGCCGCCGAGATGCCCGGCGCGCAAGGCGTCGATCATTGCCGCTTCATCGACAATCTCGCCGCGGCCGATATTGATCAGCCGTGCGCCT
>Ga0114976_10001444_pt1 | contig 14881 bp, 10 predicted proteins | sample S_130805_EF_Meta_FD_87319 | JGI IMG/M metagenome (GOLD analysis project Ga0114976, IMG submission 87319) | Freshwater microbial communities from Lake Simoncouche, Canada to study carbon cycling - S_130805_EF_MetaG | ecosystem: Environmental > Aquatic > Freshwater > Lake | place: Lake...
AGTTGATAATGTAAATGACGCAGTTGCTGCCTACCAAAAAATTGCAACAGAAACCAATAACAAATTTGCTGTTGTGAAAGCTCAAATTCACGCAGGTGGTCGTGGTAAAGGTAAAATCAATGGATCAGAACAAAGAGGTGTAGCTGTTGGTAAATCAGCAGAAGACATCGAAAACTTTGCAAAGAATATTCTTGGGGGTACATTGGTAACCATTCAAACTGGCCCAGCCGGTAAATTAGTAAGCAAAATTTTAGTTGCTCAAGACGTTTATTATGAAGGTCCTCAACCAACTAAAGAATTATACTTGTCTATCTTATTAGATCGTGCTAAAGGCATGAATGTAGTGATGTATAGCACAGAAGGTGGTATGGATATCGAAGAAGTAGCCCATAATACACCAGAAAAAATTTATAAAGAATGGGTACACCCTGGTGGTGGATTACAAGGTTTCCAAGCAAGAAAAATCGCTTTCAACTTAGGTTTAAGTGGTGAAGCATTTAAAAGCTGCGTAAAATTTGTCACTAATTTATACAATGCATACGTTGGTCTAGACTGTGGTATGTTGGAAATCAATCCTCTTTTCAAAACTGCTGATGACAAAATCATTGCAGTAGATTGTAAAATGAATATTGACGATAGCGCATTAATGCGTCATCCAGATTTATTAGCAATGAGAGATGTATCAGAAGAAGATCCAACAGAAGTAGAAGCAGGTGAATTCAATTTAAACTTTGTTAAATTAGATGGTAACGTGGGTTGTATGGTGAACGGAGCGGGTTTAGCAATGGCCACAATGGATATGATTAAGTTGAGTGGTGGCGAGCCGGCTAACTTCTTAGACGTAGGTGGTTCTGCCAATGCGCAAACCGTTGAAGCTGGATTTAGAATTATCATGAAAGACCCTAATGTAAAAGCTATTTTGATCAATATATTCGGTGGTATCGTTCGTTGTGATCGTGTTGCTGCTGGGGTTATTGAAGCATTCAACAAGTTAGGCAATATCGATATTCCAATCATTGTACGTTTACAAGGTACCAATGCGGTTGAAGCAAAGAAATTAATAGATGAAAGTGGATTGAAAGTTCAATCTGCCATCTTATTGAGTGAAGCGGCAGATTTGGTGAAGCAAGCTGTAGCCTAGTTTTAAAACGAATTTTATTTTATATAAATCACGTTTTAAACCACTCTAATGATTTTTTAATAATGCCTCGATTTTTCGAGGCATTATTTTTATTTTAAGCCTACCCTATTTCCTTGGTTTTTTTTCATGCACAATTTCGAAAAATAGAATGGCAACTTAAAACTATGGTTGCAATACCCTCACCTCAGTTAATCCACTGAAAGAATACACATGACCAGTAGCAATTTCTACACATTCAATACGTATCCTGCGTTTTTTAATTTTTTTAAACCGCTTCCCCTTTTCTGTTTCAAATAAAGCGCCATCTGGCAAATGTGCAACAAATGCCATCCCATCCTTTTTAGCTTTATCATAACGCCTCAAAACTAGCAATAATACGGTTTCCCCATTGGCGGTTGCAGCAGGGTTGAGCACTGTTTTTTTTAGCGACTTTTTAATATCTATGGGAAATAAATCTCGTTGGATAAAGTCTGCTAGTAATACACCATATAAGTATTTCCATTCTTTACCATGTGCTTCTACCCTGTTTTTATATTGCTCATAACATAGTAAATGACCCAATTCATGTAAGAGTGTGATTAAAAACTCATACTGATTTAAATTACCATTGACCGAAATTTTATGGTTGGCACCCATGAGCGGATGTCGATAATCACCCAATACAGATTTCCTTGCTTTGGTGACTGTTAAGTGTACTTTATATTGATGAATCAAGGCCAACACAGGCTCAAAAGCACCCTCAGGTAAATAAGCTTTTAGCGCGTGCAGAGGATGTTCAACTTTTGACAATTGATTTAAATTTAAGCGTCTTTTTTTATTTTAGTCCACCCTATTTCAATCCAAGTATACAATAGATACAAAGCCATTGCAATGATTAAATTATAGTTGCCAATAGGTGCTTTTTTTTGGATAGCATACCATAATGCGGCACCACCAAAAATAATAAACTTTATCATGGCCCCAGTCATCACAGATCGAACCATGACATTGGGTTTACTCAGGTCTACTTGACTAATTCTTTTGAAATTAAAAAACGCTATTATAAATAAAATACCATTCACAACTAGGATAAAATTGCTATTGATTGTAATCAAATTAGATACGTTTTGTTGCAATAACGTCAGCGCAAATACAGCAAAAAACAAGGCAAATACTGGAATAAACTTTTTTTGAAAATAGATATTCATTTACTTTTTTGATTTTAGTTGGGTATCTCTAACAATTTTAAACAATGAAAATACAATAAATAATGAAGGTAGAATCCATAAAAAAAGGGGCGTTACCCTTCCCATTTTTTGATCCATATATTTCCCTAAAAAGATTAAAATGGTTAACACAATTGCCCATTGGCTAGCAAGACCAGCGAACTTACCCCATTGAATTTGATTGGTTTTATTATTCATCTTCACACAATTAGTCTAAAGAGGGCAAACTCTCAGGAAGCGTAAGCGGTATGGTATCCAATTGTTGTGGATTCCCTTCTGATAAAACTTTTTTGATACCTTCTATATACTGCTCTTTAAAATGTACCGCTTGTTCTAAAGAATCGGTTCGGATTTTAAGTAATTCTAATGCAGATCGGCTTTCCTTAGTCCCGTAACCAGGAATATAATATCGTAAAGGTGTAAATGCAATTAAAGCAATTGTTAATCCGACTAAAAACATAAAAGCAATACTGAATCCAAAATACACTGATTTTCTGGATAATCTAAACGCAATGACCTCGTCATAGGTGTCGTCGTTGGTCACTACCAATCGATATGTACTGCTACGTCTTTTAAAAGTATTGTTAATATCTAAGTTTGCCATAATCTTTAATCTCTATAAAGGTACAACCTTTGCTTTATTTAAACAGAATATGCCGTATTTTTAAGGTGTTTTTAACCCTATGCAACAAGATAATACATATCCTCAGTTTAAACGCTTCTTTTGCTTGTTTGCAATGGCCATACTATTCCTTTTTGGGAGTCCGGTATATGCGCAGGATACGACAAAGTCAATCCTAGATATAAATAATTCAAAAATTGTAAAAAAAACGAACCAGATTTTAGATACTACACAAAATAAGATCAACAACTTTATCAATAAAAGAATTGAAAGAGTAAGAGATAGCTTGAATAAAAAAACAAATAAAATTCTGGAAAAAACTGGCATCAATGAAATAGACAAGCCACTCCCCTATGAGCGCTTATTAGATAAGAAATATACACTTGGACGTCGTGCCTACCAAAATACAGTATCACAATTCAATTATTTATTCAATGCAGAAATTGAATTAGACGAAATCATACAAAAAGCAAGAGACTTAAATGAAGATGATTACACAGAATTACTCCCTTTTTATGATTATGATTTAAGCATAACAGCAAAAGAATCGATTGATTCAATCATTTATAGGTGTAATGCTAATATTGTTTTACATGATTTAAGAAGTAATTATGTAGATGATGCTTATTTGTTATTGGCAAAATCTTATCTATTTCATAAAAATTTTGATACTGCTGGAAGTATTTTACAATTCATAAACTATTCATTTTATGACAAGGAAGATGGCGCTGATCAAACCATTGGTAGCAATTTAAATAAATCGGGCAAATTTAGTATTGCATCTGCAGAAAATAATCGAGTTTGGGAAAACAAGAATGTCAGAAATGAAAGTATGATCTGGCAAGCAAGAAATTATTTTGAAGCTGGAGAAATCAATGAAGGGATCAGTCTATTGCAATTATTAAAAACAGATCTAGGCTTTCCAAAGCGTTTACACCCCTTTTTATACGAACAATTAGCTTATGGTTATTACTTATCTGGCATCAATGATAGTGCAGCAAATTATCTTATCAAAGGATTAGACAATGCGCAAGATTTAAACACGAAAGCCAGATGGTCTTTTTTAATTGCACAATTGTATGAAAAGGAACAAAAAACCAATCTAGCCTATATTTGGTATAAAAAAGCTAGCGCAATTGTATCTAATCCGGTGATTGCAGTGTATGCCAATATTTATATGGCTAGTATTTACGCGAATCGTGGAGAAAAATCATGGGAAAATCTAGCCAACGCATTGGAGCGTATGTTAAAGAAAGACAAATACAGTGCCTTTGCAGATATTGTTTATTATGAAATGGCGCAACTAGCAGTTCGCAATCAGGCAGTTTCAAAAGCAAATCAATGGCTGATTGCATCTATTCAAAAAAATGAAAAAAACAATAAGCTAAAACAAAAGGCGCTAGTTCAATTAGGGGCTTTGAATTATAAAACAGATCATTATTCAGTTGCTAAAATTGCATATGACAATATAAAAGATCTGCTAAAAACATACCCAAATTATGATCAAATTACTTTACGAAAAATGTGGATTGACAAAATAGCCAACTTAGACGAATTGATCACCAATGAAGATAGTTTGCAAATGATTTATGCTGCTCCAAAAAAGGATCAAGTTCTAATTGCAAAACAATGGCAAAAAAGAGTTGCGTTAAATAAATCCCGAGAAAAGGATTTATTGTCTGACCCAAATAAGAAAATAATATCTGAAAATGTCAGTTTAAACGTTAAAAAATATAATTCAGGCTATACATTTAATAATGCATTTTCAAATCCAACATCGAAAAATATTGTACAATCGGACTTCTACTTTGACAACCCTCAAAATGTTAGCATGGGTGTTACAAACTATATCAAAAAATGGGGTGATAGACCAAATGTCGACAACTGGCGTAGAAAAACAACTATACAATTAACAAGAACAAATTTATCCAATGCAGATAGTATTCCAAACAACTTGCAAATGAATATGAATGTGGTTGTAACAGAAAATAGTAAAAATTCTCCAAAGAGAGATAGTACTGATACACTTCGTATTCGATTGATTGAAACTGATTTAGAATTAATACAATCAAAAAAAAGTTGGAATAAAAATAGTTTATCGATTGCAAAAATGTTTTTATATGAATTGGATGATTTTGAAAAAGCATTACCAAGATACCAAGCTGTAATTCAACATAATATTGAACCCAATTCCACAGAAAGTGCTTTACTTGATTTGGCAAGCCATTACTTGCATATAGGACAACAAACCATTTCTGATAGCCTGATACAGATCATTACAAAGGAATTTCCTGAGGGTATTTATTTCCAAAAAAAGAAAGCAAAAGAAAATCTTGATCGTATTAATAAAAATAGTGCAGAGACATATAAAACAGCTTATTTTTTAGCACAGATTGGAGACTGGGATCAATTTAGTGCACAAATGGAGGATGCACAACAACAATTCAAGGGAACTAAGTGGAACACCCCCTATCAGTTTTTAAAAGTGAAAATGCATGCGCAAATAGGTAATGACAGCATAGCGATTGAATCCTTAAATGATATTATTGCAAAAAATAAGAGTGAGTCCATCAAAGCAAGGGCTAAAAATATTATCACTGAGATCAATAATAGAAAAATAACCGAAGCCTATCTTGCAGCTTTAAAAATAGAAAAAACAAATAAATTGGTCAATACCAAAGAAGAAGCACTTGGACAAAGCAAAAGCCCTGTGATAGCATTAAAGAATGATAGTAGTTTAAATAGCGTCAGTAAAATAAATAATATAGCAAATGTAACTACTAAAAAAGACAGTGCTCAAAATATAGCTTTAACAAATCAAATTGTTTTCACCAATGATAGCTTAGAACAACATTATATTGCTTTACAAACGATGAATGTTTCTACTGTATTTGTGAAAGAAATTCAAAATGCATTCAAAGACGTCAATACTGAAGATTTCAGAAAACTAAACCTGGCAGTGACTTATGTTCAGTTTACAGATCAAAGTCATATCGTTTGGATTGGACCATTTACAAATGCATATGAAGGTCTAGCTTATATCAATAAAGTAAAGCCAAGATTAAGTACAGAAATTATTTCGTTCATTGCTAAAAAACAATACGATCTAACTTTGATTGGAAAATCAAATATCATTCTAATTAACAATCAAGAGCAATTGGATCTATATAAGCGCGATAAATCAAATTATAATTTTAAACCTTAAATGGTAAAAAGTGAATCCAGAAAATAAAACAACGACCAAAGAAATTAAAAAAGGACCAAGAAATTGGGTAAAGCTATTTTGGAAATATTACCTCATTGCAGCAGGAATCTTTTTACTATTTATCCTAATGCTCAATTTTGGATGGATTGGCGATATGCCCGATCTAGATGATATTGAAAACCCAACAGCCTCTTTGGCAAGTCAAGTATATGCTCAAGATGGCACGCCCATGGGTAAGTTTTATTTAGAAGACAGAATTAGTGTAAAGTACAGAGATATCAGCCCCTACTTATTGCAAGCACTGGTTGCTACAGAAGATAAAAGATTTTACGACCATTACGGAATTGACGGAGAAGGTTTAATGAGAGCGGTTGCTTTTCTGGGTAGCCAAGGTGGTGCTTCTACCATCACTATGCAGACAGCAAAAAACTTATTTACGGATAACTGGGGCACTAAAAACAAACTCTTAAGAATCATTCAAAAAATTAAGGAGAGTATCATTGCCATCAAATTAGAACGCAATTTCACTAAGCAAGAAATCATCACTTTATATTTAAATACAGTACCATTTAGTGAAAATTTATTTGGTGTCAGCAATGCCTCTAGATCCTTTTTCCAAAAAGAACCAGACCGTTTAACAATCGAAGAAGCTGCTTTATTAATTGGCATGATCAATGCCCCTACTAAATACAACCCCAACAGGAATCCTAAATTAGCCATTGAAAGAAGAAACTTGGTATTGAACAGAATGGCTGGTCAAAAATATATTACCGATGATCAAGCAACACAACTAAAAGCAATGCCATTGGTTACTAATTTTAAGAAGTTAGACGAAAACAATGGATTAGGCCCCTACTTTAGAAGTTACCTGGGAGAGTATATGAAAAAATGGGCTAAGGAACATAAGAAAAATAATGGTGATGCTTATAACTTATACAGAGATGGTTTAAAAATTTACACTACTATTAATCCTCGCATGCAATTGTATGCAGAGGAAGCAGTTGCAAGGCATATGGCCTACTTACAAAAAGAATTTAACAAACAATCCAATATCAAAACAGGTGCTGTTTGGAAAGACTTTAATAATCAATTAGAATTAGCCGTTAAACAAACCGATCGTTGGAGGAATTTAAAACGTGACGAAATGGAGGAGACTGACATTAGAAAAACATTTGATGAAGTTTTACCAATGCGCGTTTTTGCATGGAATAAAAATAGATTCATCGACACCATCATGACCCCTATGGACTCATTAAAGTACCATAAGCAAATGCTACAAACAGGTTTCTTAGCGGTAGACCCTTTTACAGGTGAAGTCAAAGCATGGGTGGGTGGCATTGATTTTAAGACATTCAAATATGACCACGTCAATATCAATACAAGAAGACAAGTGGGTTCTACTATGAAGCCTTTATTGTACTCTTTAGCCATTGAAAAATCTGGCTTCACTCCATTTAGTATTGTACAAGATCAACAACAAAATTTTGAAGGTTATGGCATGGTGCCCAATACTGCAAAAACATGTACAGGACAAGCCATGCCAATGGCGCAAGCACTAGCAGAATCTAGAAACTGTGCCACTGCTTATATCATGAAGCAAATTAATGGAGATGGAAACGAAGCAGCAAAAGAACTGGTAGCTTATTTAAAAAAATCCAATATTCAAGCAGAAATTCCAGCCTATCCTTCTATTGCATTAGGGGCTTGTGAGGTATCCTTGTTTGAAATGGTTCAAGCCTATACGATGTTCCCAGGTGCTGGATACAATGCCCAACCATTTTTCATCAATCGTATCGAAGATAAAAATGGCAATGTATTAGAAAGCTTCTCCCCACAAAGAAGAAAAGTCATTAGTGAATTAACTGCCTACTCTGTTGTAAGTATGATGGAAGGTGTAATTTCAAAAGGTACTGGTAGAAGTATGTATTCTTATGATATTGGGACGCAAGCTGTCGCAGGTAAAACTGGAACAACTAATGACAATAGTGATTTATGGTTTATGGGATACACACCTCAAATTCTTGCAGGTGCATGGGTAGGTGCAGATGATCGCTACATTCGTTTTACAGATAATTATTTTGGACAAGGCGCACATGGCTCCTTACCTATTTGGGCCTATTTTATGAATAAGGTTGCAAATGACCCAGCATGTAATTTAGATAGAAACGCAAGTTTTGTGAAGCCTGATAATTTAAGTACCGACTTTAATGTCAATTTTGTTGGCAAAGATTCAAGTATTGATTTAACCCTTCCAGATGAGGATGCGGAAGGTATTGAAGCAGAATCTGATTATAGCTTATTATCCAATAATGAACCAACTGTTGTAACACCTGTTGCAAGTAATCCACCTGTCAATAAATCTACCTTGCCTAAAAAGCCAACAACAGAAACTATTCAAGCGACTACTCCTGCCAATAAGCCAAAAGCAGTCATGCCAAAAAAACAACAATAAATGAAGTAGGAAATTTGGAACAAGCAATGGTAAAAGATTAAACGAATTGACTATCATGCTGAATTACTTTCAGTCTAATCTTTTTGCTTTAATGCATATTGCAAAGTAAAATGATGGTAACTATTTTTTTGAAAAAAACCTGTACCATATTGAAATTGAATTCTTTTATAGGGGAATCCAAAACCAGCACTCAATCCATTTAAACTATTTGGTTGATTCGGAAGATTTAATTCGAATCTTCGTGAAAAATGGTATCCCAGATCTAATTCAAAGTTTTCTCCAATATAAAATTGCGATCCCAATATTAGGTGGTTAAACAGATTTTGAAGAGACCCAGGTTTTTTATACCCCTCCGCATTATAAAAATCTAAGTCATAATAGTTATCATTCCATACAGATAATCTTTCTGCTGTCACCGAAAATTGCAAGGGTGCATTCGCTAATTTTTTGGACCACCCAAGTATTAAATTCAATGGAAGTTCTTCCTGCTCTTGAAAATATTTTAATTGCACCCCTACATTTTGTAATAAAATACTCCATTGTGACAAGCTATTAGTTGAAAGGTACCTCACACCCACATCCATTGCAATGCCATTGGATCTAAATTGTCCATAGTTGGATTGAATGAATTTTATTTGAGTACCAAAATTAAAATTTTCCATATAGGTTTTTGCGATACCCACCTGAATCGCATATTCATTGGGATTGATGCTCCCATATTCATTGCCTAATACATCTGTTTGTGCAATACTTCCATAGTCCATATAATGTACACCCCATCCTATCACCCAATCAGATTTTAATTTGTTTGCCCCATTTACATCATATTGTTGTATACCCGCAAAATAGGGCTTCACACTTACTTGTAATTCACCATCTAAATTGGTTGATAATAAAGCGGGTTGCATCATGGCTAAACCAAGGTCATTCCCAATTGAACTAATATTGAGCCCACCTAAACTTGTTGCTTTAGCAGAATAAGGTAATTTTAAAAATTGGTAGACTGCATTCCCTGCTGTAGACTGAGCAAATAGGATATTGCCTCCGATGAAATAACTACTATTTAAATAGCAGGCAATAAAAAACCCTAGCTTGTAGATGAATTGTTTACCACGCATGTAACAAAGCTAGGGTTTGGAATTTAAAAATCAATTAAACAAGGGCTAAATCTAGCACCTGTTGCATATTTTTCACATAATAGAACTTGACACCTTTAATAAAAGCTTGGTCAATTTCATTCACATCTTTTTCATTTTGCCAACAAAGAATAATTTCTTTCATACCAGCTCTTTTAGCAGCTAATATTTTTTCTTTGATGCCCCCAACAGGTAAAACCTGACCTCTAAGTGTGATCTCACCAGTCATAGCTAAAAATGGCTTGACCTTTCTACCCGTATAAGCAGAACTTAAAGCTGTTAAAATGGTGATGCCCGCACTAGGACCATCCTTAGGAACAGCACCTTCAGGAACGTGCATGTGGACAGACTTAGTAGTGAACAATGTTGGGTCAACCCCGATTTTTTTTGCGTTGGCTTGTAAATAGGTCATTGCTGTTGTAGCACTTTCTTTCATCACATTACCTAAGTTCCCTGTTAATTTTAATTCCCCTTTACCATCTGAAAGTAAAGTTTCAATGAATAGAATATCACCACCCACATAAGTCCAAGCTAAACCTACTGCTACACCTGGCATGTTCACTGTTTTATAAATCTCATTACTATACCTAGGTTGACCTAAAATTTTAAGCAAGTCTAATTTACTTACAGTTGGTTTAATTTTTTGTTTATACGCAATTTGTTTTGCTTGGTAGCGCATGATCGATGCCAATTGACGATCCAATTCGCGCACACCACTTTCTCTTGTATAATCCTCAATTACTTTTTCCAACACATTATCTTGTATTTTGAAATTGTATTTCTCTAAACCATGTAATGATTTTTGCTTAGGGAATAAATGTCTTTTAGCAATTTCAACTTTTTCCTCCACAGCATAACCACTGAGATCGATGATTTCTAAACGATCTCTTAAAGCCGGCTGAATTTGACTGATATCATTTGCTGTTGCAATGAACAAGGTCTTACTTAAATCATATTCAGATTCTAAGTAATTGTCATAAAAACTATGATTTTGTTCAGGATCTAATACTTCTAGTAATGCAGAAGATGGATCTCCTCTTTGGTCTTTACCTATTTTATCAATCTCATCTAAAATCATCACAGGATTAGATGTCTTTATCTTACGAATGCTTTGAATGATTCTTCCAGGCATGGCTCCAATATAGGTTTTACGATGCCCTCTGATTTCACTTTCATCATGAAGTCCGCCTAAACTTACACGGGTATATTTTCTGCCAATCGCATGTGCAATGGACCTGCCTAAAGAAGTTTTTCCAATCCCTGGAGGGCCTAAGAAACATAGAATAGGACTCTTCATATCTCCCTTCAATTTCAAGACCGCTAGGTATTCTAAAATACGATTTTTGATTTTACCCATCCCATAATGATCATCATCTAACACTTTCTTAGCGTGCTTCAAATCATAGTTGTCATCTGTATATTCATCCCAAGGAAGGTCTAATAATAAATCAAGGTGATTGTACACCACAGAATAATCTGGTGTGCTTGGATGCATACGCTCCAATTTTTCTAAACCATTTTGAAATAATTTTTTTGCAGCATCAGGCCATTTTTTATGCTCTGCCTTCTTTTTCATTTCAGCCACTTCGCGTTCGTTAGGATCACCTCCTAACTCATCCTTTATGCTCTTAAGTTGTTGCTGTAAAAAATAATCTCTTTGTTGTTTGTCGATTTCCGTTCTGGTCTTATTGGCTACTTTATTCTTTAGCTCTACAAATTGCAATTCTTTTTGCAAGAACTCCACTAGTTTTTCTGCTTTCTCCTTCACGCCATTGATTTCTAATAAGCCTTGCTTTTCTTGTAATTCAATATTTAAATTGCTGCCAACAAAATTGACTAAGAAAAGAGGACTTTCAATATTCTTTAAAATCATAGTTGCCTCTGAAGGAAAATTAGGAGACAACTGAATGATCTGTGCAGCTAGGTCTTTTATGGTAGACAACAAAGCCTCAAAATGGGTATCATCTTTTTGTACAGGAAAGTCTTCAATTAACTTTACTTTCCCTTTAAAAAAAGGATCTTCCTCCACCATCTCCAATAACTCAAAACGCTTTTTACCTTGAATGATAATAGTGGTGCCACCGTCTTGCATCTTGATCATTTTGATGATCTTTGCAACGGTACCTATCACACATAAATCTGCTGGATTGGGATCTTCTATATTCCCATCTTTTTGCGCCAACACCCCTACTAATTTATCTTTAGCATAAGCCGCTTTCACTGCTTGAATGCTTTTATCTCTTCCTACTGTAATTGGAATGACTACTCCAGGAAACAATACGGTGTTTCTTAAAGGTAGGATTGGGATCATTTCCTCTATAACAAGCGGTGGTTCATTTTCCATATCCTGCTCATTAAAAGTGAATAAGGGGATGAATTCGTTGTCTTCTTCTGTTTTAAATAAAAATTGTTTATCCAATGTCTTAAGTTTTATAATTCTAGTCAAAATGACATAAGCCTTCATTGATGAATAGGCTATATCTGTCTGCATACATATAGGCAATATTAATGCCAAAAGGAATCAAATGTAAGAAACCGCCTTCAGTTAGGCACAAAAAAAATCCTTCCCGAAATTTCGGGAAGGACCTTCTTGCAAGAAGTTATTTAAAAAACTTCTAGAACTACTTAGTAGCAGCAGAATCAGTAGCAGTTGAATCCATTGACATAGCAGCAGAATCAACAGCAACAGCAGCTGTATCAACAGTTGCAGCAGCAGAATCAGTTGTAGCTTCAGTAGAAGCACCACCACATGCAGTTAAAGCAGCGATAGCGAAGATTGCGAATACTTTTTTCATTTTTAATGTTTTAAGTTTAGTATAAAAAATACGAGGGCGAAGATAGGGTTTAACAATTCATTCACCAAAATTTAACTAATTAAATTCATGTTATTTTATAATTAACAGCAAATTCATAGTTTTTTTAACCTAACTACTTCTTTCTGAAGTAGATACGTACAGGCACCCCAGTAAAATTGAAATTAGCCCTCACCTGGTTTTCCAAGTAATTTCTATAAGGCGTCTTTACGTCATCAGGGAAATTGGTGAAAAAAGCAAAACTTGGCACTCGGGTAGGTAACTGCTGTACAAATTTGATTTTAATCACATGTCCTCTAACAACAGGGGCCTGATATTTCTCAATCGCTTTTAACATGATATCGTTCAACTTAGAGGTTGGAATTTTACGATGTTTATTCTCATATACATCCAATGCCAGCTCAATCGCTTTAAAAATACGGGTTTTTTCTACGGCTGAAATAAATAGGATCGGCACATCTGTAAAAGGTGCCAGTTTGTCTTTTAGCCTTTTTTCGTAGTCTCTAGCCGTATTGGTTTCCTTTGGCACTAAATCCCATTTATTCACTAAAAACACAATGCCCTTACCCTTTTTAGCAGCAAGGCTAAATATACTTAGATCCTGCGCTGTGATCCCCTTTACAGCGTCTATCACCATTAAACATACATCTGCTTCATCCATGGCTTTAATCGCACGAATCACAGAATAGAACTCTAGATCGTCTTTTTCCTTATTCTTTCTTCTAATTCCGGCAGTATCAATCAAGATAAACTCCTTTTGGAACATATTATAATGCGTATGGATGGTATCCCTAGTAGTTCCAGCAATATCACTCACAATGGTTCTTTCTTGACCTATAAAAGCATTCAGTAAGGATGACTTGCCCACATTTGGTTGTCCAATAATGGCAATTTTAGGCACATTGTCTGCTGCTTCCAATTCCTCATCTGTTGGTTGCACTTCTGTAATAAAACTAGTCACCGCATCCAATAAATCTCCAGTGCCACTTCCAGAAATAGAACTTACAAAATAGTTGTGCTCAAAACCCATGCTATAGAACTCAGTTGCATCTAATGCCCTATTTGAATTGTCCACCTTATTGGCAACCACTAATACTGGTTTAGTTGTTCTTCTTAACATATCGGCCATGGCTGCATCTAAATCGGTCATACCTACTGCCGCGTCCACCATAAAGATGATACAGTTGGCTTCATCAATGGCAATTCTTACTTGCTTTCTAATTTCCGTCTCAAACATATCACTTGAATCAGGCACAAAACCACCTGTATCAATTACATTGAAATTTTTGCCATTCCATTCTGTCACACCATATTGACGGTCTCTGGTTACACCACTTATATCATCTACAATGGCCTTACGCTCTTCTAAAAAGCGATTGAACAGTGTGCTTTTCCCTACATTGGGCCTTCCTACTATAGCGACTGTAAAACTCATAAAACTTAAATTTAATAATCAAATAAAATATCTTAAAATACTATATATCAATAACTTAATACTATTTAATATAAAATACTATTAATATCCAAATTCTTTCAACTTCAACTCATTATCTCTCCACTTAGGCTTCACTTTTACCAGTAACTCCAAGTAGACCTTAGAACCTATAAATGCCTCAATATCCTTTCTTGCCAATGTGCCAATCTCCTTGATCAACTTACCCTTCTCCCCAATAATAATCGCCTTTTGTGATTCTCTATTCACCACGATATCTGCCTGAATCTTCACCAATAAAGGTTGCTCCTTGAATGAATTCACCAACACCGCTGTATGGTATGGAATTTCTTCCCCAAACAACTGGTAAATCTTCTCCCTTATAATTTCACTTACAAAGAACTTAGTAGGCAAATCACTCAAGTCCGACTGGTCAAAAAAAGGATGCCCGCCTTCTGGAATCAATTGTAAAATAACTTTCAACAACCTGTCTATATCACTGTTATTCAACGCACTAATAGAAATTATCTTAGAACAATAAGGCTTTGCACTAAAAAAGGCATTTGCCTCTTTTACCCTGCCACCTTCTGCTAAATCCGACTTATTCATGACCACAATACATGGCACTTTAAGCCTCAATGCAGTAAACATGGCGTCTATTTCGTCAAAATCATCCCTTACATCCACCATTAAAAGCCCCAAATCCGCATCTTCCAAGGCAGATTTGACTGCCCCCATCATCTTCTCATGTAACTTATACTTAGGATCAATGATCCCTGGCGTATCCGAAAAAATGATTTGATACTCGTCTTCCTTGTTTAAAAAGGCTTTGATTCTATGTCTTGTGGTTTGGACCTTGGAGGATACAATAGCCA
>Ga0114976_10001446_pt1 | contig 14872 bp, 12 predicted proteins | sample S_130805_EF_Meta_FD_87319 | JGI IMG/M metagenome (GOLD analysis project Ga0114976, IMG submission 87319) | Freshwater microbial communities from Lake Simoncouche, Canada to study carbon cycling - S_130805_EF_MetaG | ecosystem: Environmental > Aquatic > Freshwater > Lake | place: Lake...
CAACCTGACCTACCGGCTCACCGCGACCAACTTCAACCCGGTCATGGCGCTCGCGGCGAAGACGGTGATCGCCGAGCCGAGGGAGATCGTGCCCGTCGGCGTCATCCCGCCGGATGCGGTGAAGACGCCCGGCATCCTGGTCACGCACCTGCTGGAAAGGCCGCGCTGATGGAGCCCAAGGAGATCATCGCCCGCCGCGTCGCGCAGGAGCTCGAGGACGGCACGCTGGTCAACCTCGGCATCGGCCTGCCGACGCTCGTCGCGCGCTACGTGCCGCCGGGCGTCAGCGTCGCCTTCCAGAGCGAGAACGGCATCATCGGCTTCGGCGCGCCGCCGCCGCATGGCATGGAGGCGCCTGACCTGACCGATGCCGGCGGGGCCTTCATCTCGGCGCTGCCGGGCGCGGTCAGCTTCGATTCCGCCTTCAGCTTCGCGCTGATCCGTGGCGGGCACCTGGCGATGACCGTGCTGGGCGGGCTGCAGGTGGATGCGAGCGGGCGGCTGGCCAACTGGATGGTTCCGGGCAAGCTGATCCCGGGCATGGGCGGCGCCATGGACCTCGTCGCCGGCGCGCGCCGCGTCGTCGTCGCCATGCAGCACCACGCCAAGGGCACGCCGAAGATCGTCGAGGCGCTGACCCTGCCGCCGACATCGGCGCGACCGGTCAGTCTGGTCGTGACCGAGCTGGCGGTGATCGAGCCGACCGCCGATGGGCTGCTCCTGCGCGAGCGCGCGCCGGGTGTGACGCTGGAGGCCATCCGCGCCGTCACCGGCGCAAGCCTCATCGTCCGGGGCGAGGTGCCTGAGATGACGCTGGCGTAGGTCTCACGCCGCCTCGCGTGAGGTCGCGGCCTGGATCGCGCGCACCAGCGCCTCCGGCGTGAGCGGCAGCCGCTCCACCCGGTCGACGCCGGCGCCGCGGCATTGCGCGAGTGCCGCCTCGTTCGGCGCCTCGGCCAGCACGATGATGGGCAGCCGGGCAGACAGGCCGCGCAGCGCGCGCGCCGCCGCCAGCGCCTCGCCGGCCTGATCGAGTTCGAGCAGGGCGAGGTCGCAGCCGCGCGTGCGTGCGGCGGCCAGCGCCGCGGCGGCATCCGGCACCCACTCGACCGCATGGCCGAGCGCGCCGAGCGCCTCCGTCACCGCCGGCGCCTTGCCGAACGCGATGACGCGCAGGCTGTTGCCCTCGGCCGCGGCCGGGCGCAGCGGCAGCCGGCAGAGGAAGCGGCTGCCTTCGCCGGCCCGGCTCTCGACCGAGATGGTCCCGCCCATCGCCTCGAGCAGCATGCGACAGAGCGCGAGGCCGAGCCCGGCGCCGCCATAGCGCCGCTTGATCGAGCTGTCGGCCTGCGCGAAGGGCTCGAAGAGCCGCACCTGCGCCGCCTCCGGGATGCCGATGCCGGTATCCTCGGCCGCGATCTCGAGCTGGCCCGCCTCGGCCGCGCGGGCCGAGAGGGTGATGCCGCCCGCCTCGGTGAACTTCACCGCATTGCCGAGCAGCAGCCGCAGTACCTGGCGCAGCCGCCCGGCATCGCCGAGCAGCCGCGGCGGCAGCGCGGCGTCGGGCGCGACCACGAAGCCGAGGCCCTTGCGCGCCGCGGCCTCCGCGAAGGGCGCGGCGGCCTCGCGCAGCAGCGTCGCCGGGTCGAAGGGCGCCACCTGCAGCGTCGCCTCGCCGCGCTCGAGCCGCGTGGCTTCCAGGATGTTCTCGACCAGCGCCAGCAGCTGCCGCCCGGCCGCCTCGATCATCCGCAGCGCATCCACCTGCACGGGCGCCGGGTTCTGCGCCAACAGCACGCCGGAGAGGCCGATCACCGCATTCAGCGGCGTGCGCAGCTCGTGGCTGACCACGGAGAGGAACTCGGTGCGGGCGCGCAGCGCGGCCTCGGCCGCCTCGCGCGCCGCCTGCTGCTCGCCGAGCGCCAGCTGCCGCTCGGTGACGTCGGTATAGGTACGGATCACCCGGCCATCGGCGAGGCCCGTCGTGCGGACCTCGAGGATGCGGCCGGCCGAAGTCCGGCGCTCATAGGTCGGCACGCCCTGGTTGATGCCGTGCTCCATGTCATGGCGCTGGTGCTCGGGCAGCGGGGCGGTGTCGAGGTCGCCGCGCGCCGCCTGGAAGCGGATGATGTCGGGCAGGAAGGTGCCGGGCCGGGTCAACTCCGCCGGCAGGTCGAGCAGGCTCGCCGCCTGGCTGTTCATCAGCACGAGCCGGCCGTCGAGGCCCTGCAACAGGACGCCGTGCGGCACCTTGTCGAGCGCGGCGGCGAGCGCCGCCTCGGCCGCCAGCGCCTGGTCGCGCGCTGCGGCGATGGCGTCCGCCGCGCGCCGTGCCTCGGTGACGTCGGTGAAGGTGCGGACCTGCGCGCCGTCGGGGAGGTACTCGGTGCGGACCTCGAGCACGGTGCCGTCGGGCCGCGTCCGCTCGGTCACCCGCGGCTCGCGCGGACCGGGCGCCTGCGGCAGTTGGTGGATGAAGGGCGCGCCGGCCGCACCGAACTCGCCCGAGTTCACCTGCCAGTCGATGACGTTGAGGATCGGCCGGCCGGGCTTCGCCAGCCCCTCCGGCAGGCCGAGCAGCGAGCGGACGCGGTCGTTCACCACCGCGATCCGGCCGCTCGGGTCCACCATCATGATGCCCTGCGCGACATGCGCGATCGCGCCTTCGAGCCGGGCCCGCGCCCGCGCCTGCTCGTCGCGCCGGCGCGCAGCCACCTGGGCCAGCGCCAGCGCGAGCGCCGAGAGCAGCACCCCGGCGCCGACCAGCAGCAGCGCGCTGCGCCGCGCATCGGCCAGCGCCTGCTCGACGGGCAGCGTCACCGCGACCACCAGCGGGACGCCCTCGACCCGGCGCAGCGCGGCGAATTGCTCGGTGCCGTCGAAGGGGCTGGGGCGCCGGGCGAACTCCGCCGTGGCGCCGTCGCGGAACGGCTGCACGATCGCGTCGGGCAGCTTCGCGCCGATGGAGGACTCCGGGCCCGGCAGCCGGGCGCGCACCACGCCGTCGAGGCCGAACAGCGCCACCCGGCTCTCCGGCAGGTCGAGCGCCTGGTACTGCCGGATCAGGCCGACCGGGTCGACCGACAGCATCACCGCCCCGGCGCGGCTGCCATCGGCACGGATCAGCGGCCGGAGGAAGCTGATCACCTGCTGGCCGATGATGCGGCTGAGCATCGGCGCGCCGATCACCAGCCGGTCGGGCGCATCGGCGGCCAGCGCCTCGGCGACGTGGTGGCGGTCGCCGACGTCGATACGGGCCGGCGGGGGGCCGTCATGGGTCAGGCGGACCGCGCCATCCGGGCCGATGATCGCGGCCTGGACGATCTCGCTGCCCGGTCCGATCCCGGCCCAGGGGCCGAAGCGGAAGCCCTCCGGGTCCTGCCGGTAGAGCGACTGGGCGAGCAGCAGCAGCGAATCGATGCGGGCATGCCGGCCCTCGAGGTGGGCGGCGAGCAGCCGGGCCAGGTTGCTGGTCTGGCGCTCGCCCTGGGTCGCATGGCTGCGCAACTCGCCGGCCACGAGCAGGCCGATGCCGAGCCAGAGCAGCGCGATCGGCAGCGCCGCCCAGCGCAGCGGGCGCGGCACCCAACTCAGCATGGCGGGGCGGCGCGGCCGCTCATTCTTCGCACTTCCCGGGCGCTCTGGCAGGTCGCCCGATCGAGCGCTTTTGCCGTGGCATGAATCGGTCGGGGCGGCAGGTCCGCACCGGCGCGCCGAGCATAGCGTAACGGTGAGAGTTGCAAAGCCGTCGCGCCGCCGGATCGGCCATTCACAGCACCGCGAGCAGCGCCATCGCGCCGGCCGCCTGGCAGGGCTCGATCACCGGCACCCCGGCGGCATCCTCGGCGGCGCGGGCATGGCCGGCGAGGCCGGTGCAGCCGAGCACGATCGCCTCGGCGCCGTCGGCGGCCAGCAGGCGCGCCACCTCGGCGATCCGGCCGCGCGGGGCCTCCGGGTCCAGCAGCATCTCCATCGGCAGGTCGAGCGGGCGGTGGCCGGCGAGGCGGGACTCGACGCCCATCGCCTGCAGCGCGCGGCGCTGGCGGGCGAGGCTCGGCTGGACGAAGGCCAGCACACCGAAGCGCTCGCCACGGGTCAGCGCTGCGGCGACGGCGGCGCGGAACATCCCGATGACCGGCTTCGGTGTCGCCGCCCGCACCGCCTCCAACCCCGGGTCCGAGACGCAGGCGATGACGTAGGCGGCCGCGGGTTCGCGCTCGACCCGCCGGCAGAGCGGCAGGGCGACGGCGTGCCAATCCTCCCAGCTTGCGATCGCGGGCGGTCCCTCGGGCAGGTCGACCACGTCGAAGACGAGCCCGGCCGGCAGCGGGATGGCCGCCATCGCGGCCGCAATCCCGGCGGTGCAGGTCGCGTTGCGGTTCGGATTGATGACGAGGATGCGGCGGGCCTGGTGCGGCATGATGCGCCAGGGAAGCGCCGATGCGGTCTCGCGCGCAAGCGTGCAGGCGGCCGGCGCGAGCATCCGCTTGCCGTTGCAGTGACGGCGGCCGATATTGCATCGCACAAGCGGGCACCCCGCAGGAGGAAGGCCGGATGCGCTGGGATTCGCGCGTGGCGGAGGCGGCGGCGCCCGCCGGGACGCCCGGGATGTGGCTGGCGGTCAGGCGCGGCCTGATGGACCGCTGCCCGGTCTGCGGCGAGGGGCGGATCTTCGACGGCTATCTCAAGGTGGTGCCGGAATGCGCCGCCTGCCACGCCCCGCTCGGCCGGGTTCGCGCCGACGACGCGCCGCCCTATTTCACCATCTTCCTGGTCGGCCATCTGCTGGTGCCGCTGGTGCTCTGGGTCGAATGGCGCTGGATGCCGCCGATGTGGCTGCACATGACGGTCTGGTTGCCGCTCTTCACGATCCTCTGCATGCTGGTGCTGCGGCCGATCAAGGGCGCCACGGTGGGATGGATGAGCAGGCTCGGCTTCCTCGACGACGAAGCCCCACGGCCGGGTTGATGGGGGCCGGGCATGCCTGACCGCGCCCGCGCTGCCGAGTTGGCGCCGCCCGACCCGGCGCTGCGGCGGGTGGCGCGCATCGTGTTGCCGGACGCCTCGCCCCTGCCCTCGGCCTATGCCGAGGCGGATCGCCGGCAGGCGGTCGAGGACCTGCTGGCCGGCAACAGCTTCGACCCGCTCGGCGTGCCGGGTGGGCCCTTCCTGCTGCATCTCTGCGTGCGCGACGGGCGGCTGGTGTTCGACATCCGCGACCAGGATGACACCCAGGTGCGGGCGGTGGCGCTCGCGCTCGGGCCGTTCCGACGGCTGATCAAGGACTACCACCTGATCGTCGAAAGCCACGAGCACGCGGTGCAGGAGGGCGGCCACGAGGCGCGCATCCAGGCGATCGACATGGGCCGGCGCGGCCTGCACAACGAGGGCGCCGAGCTGCTGGTGGCGCGGCTGGCGGGCCGGATCGGGCTGGATTTCGAGACCGCGCGGCGGCTGTTCACCCTGGTCTGCGCCCTGCACCAGCGGATCTGACACCGGCAGATTCGACGGCCGCGGATGCACCGGCGCGTCGTACCGTAACCACTTTATGGTTGCCCGCGCCCGGCCGCCCCTGCTTCACGCGCCCGTGCACGGAGCACGCCCATGAAGATCGCAGGCACGCATTATCGCAGCGTCTGGGTCGACCCGGCCGATGGCTGGTCGGTCCGCATTCTCGACCAGACGAAGCTGCCCTGGCAGGTCGAGATCCTGCGCCTGGTCGATGAGGCCGCCGCCGCGCACGCCATCCGCTCCATGCAGACCCGCGGCGCGCCGCTGATCGGCGCGGTCGCGGCCTATGGCGTGGCGCTGGCCATGCGCGCCGACACCTCGGACCGGGCGCTGGCGGAGGCCGTGGCGCGGCTCGGCGAGACGCGGCCGACCGCGATCAACCTGCGCTGGGCGCTCGAGCGCATGCAGCGCGTGCTCGCCCCCCTGCCCGCCCCGGCGCGGGTCGACGCGGCCTATGCCGAGGCGCTGGCGATCGCCGATGACGACGTCGAGACCTGCCGCCGGATCGGCCAGCACGGCCTGCCCCTGATCGAGGAGATCGCCGCCCGCAAGCCCGGCCAGCGCGTCAACATCCTGACCCATTGCAATGCCGGCTGGCTGGCGACGGTCGATTACGGCACGGCGCTGTCGCCGATCTACCAGGCGCATGACGCCGGCATCCCCGTGCATGTCTGGGTCGATGAGACCCGGCCGCGCAACCAGGGCGCGGCGCTGACCGCCTTCGAGCTCGGCAGTCACGGCGTGCCGCACACCGTCATCGCCGACAATGCCGGCGGCCACCTGATGCAGCATGGCGAGGTCGATCTCTGCATCGTCGGCACGGATCGCGTGACCCGGACCGGCGACGTCGCGAACAAGATCGGGACCTACCTGAAGGCGCTGGCGGCACGCGACAACGGCGTGCCGTTCTGGGTCGCGCTGCCGCATTCGACCATCGACTGGCGGGTCGCCGACGGCCTTCTCGAAATTCCGATCGAGGAGCGGTCACAGGCCGAAGTCACCGACCTCACCGGCCGCACCGCGGATGGGCGGATCGAGACGATCCGCGTCGTCGCGGACGGCAGCCCGGCCGCCAATCCGGCCTTCGACGTGACGCCGGCCCGCCTCGTCACCGGCCTGATCACCGAACGCGGCTGCTGCGCCGCCAGCGAGGCGGGCCTGCGCGGGCTCTACCCCGGCTGAGGTAACCGCGCACCGCGCGCTGTGCGCCAGCGCACATCACTCGCCTGTGAGTAACGATAAAGGTTCCGGCAAGGGATGCCGCTCTGGGCGCCGGAGGACCGCATGGACCACGAGGGGATGCAGGGTGATGAGCCGCTCCGCCGTCGACGCCGCGGCCCGTCGCGGCTCTATGTGTTGGCCAGGCAGTCGGCCGCGCCCTGGGCGCAGTTGCGGCGGCTCGGCCCGGACGACCGCGAGCGGCTGCTGAGGCACCTGCTGTTTCTGCGCCAGCAGGCGCCGGCGGAGGTGGAACTGGCGCAGCGCTTCTGTGCCGCGCTCGACCCGGCCCGAACGCCCGGTTTCGTCGCGGTGGCGCGGGGCGAGATCATCGCCGCGGCGATCGCGCTCGACCTTCGGCCGGGCGGGCTAGGTGCGGCGGTGACGCTGTCGCCGGCCTGGCGCGGCCGCGGGCTGCGGCGGATGCTGTCCGGGCAGCTGGAGGAGGCGACGGGCACGGCGCCCGAGTCGCCGCTGCCGCTGCCGCTGTGCCTCGCCATGGCCGGGGTCGTGCAGCGGCTCGGCGGGCGGCTGGTGCCGCCGGACCGGCTTGGCGAGGACTGGGTCTGCGAGGCGGAGCCGGAGGCGGCAGCGGGGTGACGGGCGCCCCGCCGTCAGCGGGACAGGCGCGGCAATCGGCGGGCGGGCAGCGACGCGCCTGATGGCTGCGGACCTGGCGTTGCAGTTATGCCGCGGGAGCCCGGCCCGTCAGGCGAGGCAGCGGAACCGGCTCGCCATCCGCGCAACATCGTGGTACCCAAAATCCGGCAATGCTTGCAAAGAACGAAGGGTCCATGATGCGCCTGCTCTTGATTGTTGCTTCGATGACTCTCGGCGCATTGCCCGCCCTGGCCGGCGCCGGCAGCCCCGATGACATCCCGGAGCCTGCGAGCCTTGCCCTGCTGGCGGCCGCCGTCGGCGGGCTCGCCGTGGCGCGCAGGCTGCGCGGCCGGAAGTAGCCGGGCCGCCAGGCTCGGCTCACCCGAGCCCGGCCTTCGCCAGCCCCTCGACGATTCGCCGGCGCGCGCTGTCCACGAAATGCTGGGCAAGATAGGCGTCGGTACCGGCGAGCCCCTTGTCAAGGCCGGCGAGCAGGCGCACCGCGCCAGCCGCTTCGCTGACCCGGCCGAGCTGGCCGAGGGAGGCGACGAGATAGCGCAGCGCCACCGGGTAGTCGGGCTTGGCGCTGAGCGAACGCTGGCAGGCAACGAGCGCGTCGCGATACCGGCCGAGCAGATAATAGGTCGTAGCCAGCATCGACTGCCAGAGGAAGAGCCGCGTGTCGTGTCGCCCGAGGCGAACCGCAAGCTCATGCTGCGGCAGCGCCAGCTCCGGCCGGTCAATGTAGTTGTAGCACTGGCCGAGATTGGCGAGTGCGGCGACATGCGTCGGATGCAGCCGGATCGCCTCGTGGTAGTGCTCGAGCGCCTCGCGCGGCGCCGAGGAATGGATGCAGGCATGGGCGAGCGCGAAATGCGCGTTCGGATCGCGCGGGTCGAAGCGTACCGCGTCGCGCGCGAAGGCCATGCAGGCCTCCAGCGCCGCCCGGCGATCGTCGAACCAGCCGGCGGTGATCCGGTGGCCGTGCAGCACCGCGAGCGCCGCCGCCGCCTGGCCATGCGTCGGGTCGAGCTCCAGCACACGGCGGAAATACCGCTCGGCCTGCTCGCTGTCCTCGCGGATATAGCGGAAATGGTGCCATAGCCCGCGGGCCATGCACTCGTAGGGCGTCGCCTGCTCGGGCGGCAGCGCCGGCGCCCGCTCGCGCTCGTAGCGGATGATCTGCGGCTCGAGCCCGCCGGAGATCTCGAGCACCAGCTCGTCCACGGCCCTGAAGGGGTCGTCGGCGTCCTGCTCGAACTGCTCGGAGAGCAGGCTATCCATCGTCTCGATGTCGGTGAACTGCACCCGCGCCCGCAACCGCCCGCCAAGGCTTCGGAGGCTGGTCTCGACGACGAAGCGGACGCCGAGCTGGAGCGCGAGGGCGCGGACGTCCACATCCCGCCCGCGCAGCGCGCGCACCGCATTGGCGGGTGCGACGGGAAAGCTCCGCCAGCGCGAGATCGCACCGATCAGGTTCTCGGTCAGCTCCTCGGCCAGTTCGGTGAGTGTAGGGTCGTCGCTGCCGGGCTTCACGGGCAGCACCGCGATGGCCGGCCGGTCCTGGTAGCGGCCGACCGGCGCGGTCGCCGCCTGCGCCTCCGCGTCATCGGTCTGCAGGCCCTGCACCAGGCGGAAGGCGCGCACGGGACGGGCGATGTTCTTCAGCCGCTGGATGCCGAGGTCGACGAAGCGATGGGCGGTGCGGTCGACGCTCTGCACCGCGGCGTCCGACAGGATGATGTCGCCGGGCTGGCCGAGCGCCTCGAGCCTGGCGGCGATGTTCACGCCGTCGCCGTAGATGTCGTTGTCCTGGGTGTCGACGATGACCTCGCCGAGGTTGATGCCGATGCGCAGCTGGATCCGCTGCTCGACCACGCGGTCCTGTTCGAGCCCGTTGGTGCCGGACTGGATCCGCGCCGCCGCCTGCACCGCCTGGGTCACGCCGGGGAACTCGCAGAGCGCGCCGTCGCCGGTGCGCTTGACGATCCGGCCATCCGCCTCGCGCAGCGCCGGCTCGATCACCAGCTCGAACAGCACGCCCATCCGGTTCACCGTGCCGAGGGCGTCGGTCTCGCTCAGCCGGCTGTAGCCCGCGACATCCATCAGCAGCACGGCCGCTAATCGGCGCTGCAGTCGCTGCGTCGGTGGCGGCATTCCTGTCATGTTACGAGACTAGCGGGTCGGACTGGCCGCGTCATTCACCGTCGCCGGGTCACGCGATATGGTCGCTTGCCGGCAATGATGCCCGGGCGGCGGGATCGGTGCGCTAGCCGACCGCCCGCCGCCGCGCGAGGCCGAGCGCGCCGAGGCCCGCCAGCAGCAGGCCCAGCGCGCCCGGCTCCGGCACCGCGGCGAACTCGATGGCGCCGACCGTGCCCTCGGGGATTACCGGCGGCGTCACGTCCGCCGCCCAGGTGAAGCTGCCGGGGACCAGCGGATTCAACGGGTCGAACACGCTCGCGTCGTGGTCGAAGAAGCCCTGCGAGGCGAAGCCGTTGGCGAACACGAACTGCACCGAGAAGGGCAGCGGCGCCGCGCAGATCGGCTGGCCGGGCGTCCAGGCATCGCCGCAGCCCTTGTCGAAGAAGGCCGTGTTGAGGAAGTCGTACGGCGTGATCGGGCTCTGCGAGGCCGGCGCGGTGTTCGGCAGCAACTTGTAGCAGGTCGCCGGATTATCGGCCGCGGTGCAGCCGAAGGTCACGCTACGAAAGGGGGCGGCTTTGAGGTTCCAGACAAACTCGATGGTGTTGTCCGCCGCCAGGGTCTTCGCGCCGGTGATGGTGTAGAGGTAGGCGGGCCGGTTCGAACTACAGACAGTGTCGGTGAAGCTGGCGCAGGTGTAGCTCGGATCCGTGACGAAGGGGCCCCATTTCTGGATCTCCGCGGCGACCAGGTCGGGCTGCACGAAGACTCCGCTGTCGACCGAGGTGCCGGCCAGGAAGCGCACCTTCAGGCCGGTCAGCTCCCCGTTGGGCAGGCTGGCCGGCGCGGTGGCCGGCGACTGGCCGTAGAGCTCGATCCGGCTTGCCACCTTGGTGGGCGTCAGGTTTGGGTAGCCAGCGGGCGAGACGGTGGTGAGCTCCGTATACGTGGCGCCGGGGTTGCCCACGAGCGAGCGGGTATTCGCGACCGCGATGAACCGGGTGTTGTTGACCGAGAAGGCCGGCGCCCTGACCTGCGCGATCTGGGCCGGCGTCAGCTGGTCGGTCTTGCCCGTGGTGATGTCGGCGATGCTCGCCGGGATGCTCCGGCTGATGCCGTCGGTCATCAGGTTGCTGGGGCCCCCGGCGCCCAAGGTGGTGTGGTCGAGGCCGAGGTTGTGGCCGAGCTCATGCGCGATGGTGTCGACCCGCGGCGTCGGCCCGATGATCATGCCGTTGCCGTTGATGAAGCTGTAGGCGAGCGGCGTGCCGCCGCCCGAGCTCTTCAGGTCCTGCACGAAGAACATGTTCAGCACCTGCGGATCCGGGCTCTGCAGGTGGCCGGGGTCGCGCATCAGCCGCCGGCTCTGGTCGGTCAGCCCGTTCGGGTCGACGGTGACGCTGCTGAAGCTGCTGTCCTTGTACTGCGCGACGGGCAGGAAGCTGATCGCGGTCTGGGCCTGCGCGTAGATCGCATCGACATAGGGCTTGGACGTGGCGATCAGCCCGGCGGCATTCGGGCAATTGCTGCCATCGGTGTTGCATACCGCGATCGGTTGGACGGTGATCAGCTTCTGCTGCGCCAGCGCCGGCGCAGCTGCGGCCAGGAGCAGGCCGACAAGCAAGAAATGACGCATGGCGGACAGACTCGTTTCTATTCAGCCCGATGATGCCAGCGGGGCCGGGGGCGTCATCGCCGGCGCGCGAGGCCGAGCACGCCGAGGCTTGCCAGGACCAGCATCAGCGCGCCCGGCTCCGGCACCGCGGCGAACTCAATGGCGCCGACCGTGCCCTCGGGGATCACCGGCGGCGTGACGCCGGCTTCCCAGGTGAAGGTGCCGGGCACCAGCGGGTTCAGCGGATCGAACACGCCCGCGTCGAGGTCGAAGAAGCCCTGCGAGGCGAAGCCGTTGGCAAACACGAACTGCACCGAGAAGGGCAGCGGCGCCGCGCATTCCGGCTTGCCCGGCGCCCAGGCGTCGATGCAGGCCTTGTCCCAGAAGACGATGACGGTGCTGTCGTACGGTGAGAAGGCCCCGGGCGGATTCGGTGCGACATTCGGGGTGACCTGCGCCGCGCAGACGCCACCGGGATAGCAGCTGCGGGTATCGGTGAAGATCGGCGGCGCGGTCAGGCTCCAGGCGATCTCTAGCGTATTGTCGGCCAGCTTGGTCTTGGTGGCCTGCTGGTAGTAGCGGAAGAAGGGGCTATTCGACTGGCAGCTGACGCTCGGCGAGGGCGGCGGGCAGGCATAGCCCGGGTCGGTCACGAAGCCCCCCAGCCGCAACCACTGGGCCGCCTGCTGGTTGGTGTCGAAGGTCGGCGCGACCTCGACCGAGGTGCCCGCCTTGAAGCGAACCTTCACGCCGGTCAGCTGGCCGGTCGGCAGGTTGGCCGGCGGCGTCGCCGGGCTGTTCTGGTAGGGCCCCTTGCCGTAGCCGAGGTCGAGGATCGCCAGGTTCGGGAAGGCGGTGGGCGAGACCGCGATCAGGCGGGTGAAGCCATAGCCGGTGGTCCCGGCGACGCTGGCCGGCGCCTGGAAGATGGTGGCGACGAAGTTCGTATTGTCGACCGAGAAGGCGGGCGCCCTGATCTGCGTGATCTGCAGCGGGGTCAGCTGGTCGGCAGTGCCCGAGGTGATGTCGGCGACGCTGCCCGGGATGGTCCGCGCCTTCCCGTCGGTCATCAGGTTGTTCGCTGCGCCGGCGCCGCGGGTGTCGTGGTCGAGGCCGAGATTGTGGCCAAGCTCATGCGCGATGGTGTCGACCCGCGGCGTCGGCCCGATGATCATGCCGTTGCCGTTGACGAAGCTGTAGGCGAGCGGTGTGCCGCCGCCCGAGTACTGCAGGTTCTGCACGAAGAACATGTTCAGCACCTGCGGGTCCGGGCTCTGCATGTGGCCGGGATCGCGCATCAACTGGCGGCTCTGGTCGGTCAGCGCGTTCGGGTCGACGGCGACCGTCGCGTAGCTGCTGTCCTTGTACTGCGCGACCGGCAGGAAGCTCACCGTCGCCTGCGCCTGCGCGTAGATCGTGTCGATATAGGGCTGCGCCGCGGCGATCAGCCCGCTCGCATTCGGGCAGTTGCTGCCATCGGTGTTGCACACCGCAATCGGCTGCACGGTGATCAGCTTCTGCTGCGCGAGCGCCGGCGCGGCCGCGGCCAGCAGCAGGCCCACGAGCAAGACATGACGCATATCGGACAAACTCGTTTCTGTTCAGTCCGATAATGCCAGGGGCGCCGGAGGCGTCAACGGCGTCCGGGCAGGCCGGCGATCCCGGATGTGGCGGGGTGGTGACGTGGATCCATGCTGGTCCGCCGCGGGTGGACCGCGCCTGCGCCCTGCATGCGCGGCCGCTACCCGCCCGCGATCACCCCCGCCGCCGCCATCGCCGCGACCTCCGCCTCGGCAAAGCCCGCCTCCGCCAGCACCGCGCGCGAATGCTCGCCCATGCGGGGCGGCTGGCGCGTCAGCCCGGCGCGCGCGCGGGCCTCGCCGAATTCGAGCGGCAGGGCGGGCAGGCCCACCAGTTCGCCGCCACCGAGCGCCGAGATCGCGGTCTGCAGCAGCCCGCCGCCGGCGAGCAGGTGCGGGTCCTCGAACAGGTCCGCGGGCTTGCCGACCGGCGCCCAGGAAATGCCGGCGGCCTCGCAGCGGCGCGCGACCTCGTCCTGCGGCAGGGCGCCGAGCACCGCCTGCAGCGCGGGCAGCAGCCAGGCACGCTCGCGCGTGCGCTGGGCGTTGGTCGCCAGGCGCGGGTCTGCGGCGAGCGCCGTCAGCGCAAACTCGGCAGTGAAGCGCTGCCATTGCTGGTCGGAGGTCACGCCAATGAAAAGCTGGCCGCCGCGCGCGGTCTCGAAGACGTCGTAGATGCCCCAGGCACCGCGCCGCGCCGGCATGGGCGGCGGCGGTTCGCCGGTCGCGGCGGTGCCGGCCATGTGGCTGCCGACGAGGAAGACCGCGCTCTCGAACAGCGCCGATGAGACGCGCTGGCCCTGACCCTGCCCCTGGCCCGTCGCGTCGCGCTCGCGCAGCGCCGCGAGCACCGCGGTCACGCCGAAGACCGCGCCGAGGATGTCGATGATCGACGCACCCGCGCGCAAGGGACGGCCGGGCGGTCCGGTCATGTAGGCGAGGCCGGATTGGAACTGCACGACCTCGTCGAGCGCGGGCCGGTGCTCGTAGGGGCCGGCGAGGAAGCCCTTCAGCGCCAGGTAGACCAGCCGCGGGTTGCGCGCGCGCAGCTGTTCCCAGCCGCAGCCGAGGCGTTCCATCGTGCCGGGCCCGTAGTTCTCGAGCACGACGTCGGCGGATCGGACGAGCCGGTGGATCACCGCCTGTCCCTGCTCGCTCTTCAGATCGACGGCGAGGCTGCGCTTGTTGCGGTTGAAGGTGGCGAAGAAACCGGCGGCGAAGCCTGGCAGGCGGCGGGTGTGGTCGCCCGCCGGCGCTGGCTCGATCTTCACGACATCGGCGCCGAGATCGGCAAACAGCAGCCCCGCGCAGGGGCCCATGATGGTGTGGCTGAACTCGAGGACACGCAGCCCTTTCAGCGGCTGAGCCTTGTCGTGTTGCGGCCGATCGACGCCCTCGCTGGCGCTCGGACGATCGGACGCGCTGTCCCGGTGCGGCCGATTCACGCCCTCGCTGGCGCTCGGACGATCGGACGCACTCATGCCGCGCGGCGCCGGAAGGCGTCGAGCGAGCCGGCGCGGAGGAGCTCGGATGGCAGCGGATGGCCGACGATGCGCTCGGCCATGCGGCCGACCTCGATCAGCGCGTCGAGATCGACACCGGTCGCGATCCCCATTTCCTCGCAGAGCAGCACGAGTTCCTCGGTGCAGATATTGCCCGCCGCACCCTTCTGGCCGGCGAAGGGGCAGCCGCCCAACCCGCCCACCGTGCTGTCGAATTTGGTCACGCCGAGCCGCAGCCCGGCATGTGCGTTCGCCACCGCCAGGCCCCGCGTGTCGTGCAGATGGAGGGCGATGCGCAGATGCGGCCAGCGCGCCCGCACCGCGCCGACGCCGCGCTCGATCCGGATCGGCGTCGCCCAGCCCATGGTGTCCGAGAGCGTGACGTCGGTGATCGCGGCGCCGCATTCCCCGGCGACGGCGAGGCCATCGGCGACGGTCTGCACGACCGTCTCCGGCGCGATATCGCCCTGGTAGTTGCAGCCGAAGGCGGCCATCACGCCGACCCGCGTCACCGCGACGCCGGCCGCCTGGTGCGCCCGCGTCTGCTTGCGCATGGCGTCCAGGTTCTCGGCATGGCCGCGGTTGAGGTTCTTGCGGCTGAAGGCGTCCGACGCGCTGAGGCTGACCGAGCCGATCATGCTCAGCCGATCCTTGAACGCCAGCGCGCGGTTCAGGCCATTCTCGTTGAACCAGAGCGCGGC
>Ga0114976_10001448_pt1 | contig 14858 bp, 14 predicted proteins | sample S_130805_EF_Meta_FD_87319 | JGI IMG/M metagenome (GOLD analysis project Ga0114976, IMG submission 87319) | Freshwater microbial communities from Lake Simoncouche, Canada to study carbon cycling - S_130805_EF_MetaG | ecosystem: Environmental > Aquatic > Freshwater > Lake | place: Lake...
GACCATCGCCTGGTCGCCGTCAACGCCCTGGCGCTCGAACTCGCCCGGGCGTCGCGCGAGACCATGCGGCTCGGCGCCACCTACGACGAAATCATCGAGGCGGCGGCGGCGCACGGCAAGCTCGGCGCGCCGGCCGAGGCGGCGGCGGAGGCGGCGCGGCTGCGCGCCCGCGTCCGCCAGCTGCCGTTCCGCGAGCAGCGGCGCCGGCCGGATGGCACGACCGTCGAGGTCGCCGGCCAGCCGACGCCGGATGGCGGCTTCGTCGTCACCTGGCTCGACATCACCGACCGCGCCAGCGCCGAGGCCGCCGTTGCCCGCCAGGCCGAGGTGCTCCGCCTGGCGCTCGAGACCATGCACCACGGCCTGATCCTCTACGGGCCGGATCGCCGTCTCGTCGCCGCCAACAGCATGGCCGCGGAGTGCAGCCTGCTCGACCCTGCGGTGCTGGTGCCGGGCGTCCACTTCGACGACCTGATCCGCCTGCAGCAGGCCGCCGGCGGCCTCGGCACCGGACCGCGCACCGAGCGCATCGCCAAGGCGATCATCGCGGCCGACCGCCGCGAGCCGCAGTTCACGCGACGCCGGCTGGAGGATGGCCGGATCCTCGAGAACCGCTCCATGCCGACGCCCGATGGCGGCTTCGTCATCAGCTTCACCGACATCGCGGCCCTCGCCAGGGCCGAGGCGGCGGCGCAGGAGCAGGCGACGCTGCTGCGCACCATGCAGGACGCGATCCGCCAGGGCATCGCGCTGTTCGACGGCGAGGGCCGGCTGGTCACCGCCAACCGGCTGGCCGCGCCGCTCGCCGGCGTCGCGCCGGATGCGCTGCGCCCGGGCATGACGACCGTCGAGATCGCCCGCCTGCAGCACGCAGCCGGCGTCTTCGGCACGGGCGCGGCGGCCGAGGCCGAGCTGCGCCGGGTCGAGCGGCATGACCGCAGCCGCACCGTGCCGGTCCGCCGCCACATGCCGGATGGCCGGATCGTCGACAGCGTCTCCGACCCGGCGCCCGATGGCGGCTTCGTCATCACCTGGACCGACGTGACCGCGATCGTCGCGGCCGAGGCCGCGGCCGCGGCGCAGGCCGCCACCCAGGCGGTGATGCTCGACGTCATCCGCCACGGCATCATGCTGTTCGGGCCCGATCGCCGGCTGGTCGCGGCGAACCGGCTGGCGGCCATGCTCTCCGGCGCGCCGGAGGCGGCCTTGCTACCGGGCGTCGCGCAGGCCGAGGTGACCGAGGCGCAGATCGCCGCCGGCGTCTTCGACGGCGAGCCGGACGGCGCAGCACTTGCCCGCGCGCGGGTCGACACCGACCGCAGCAGGCCGCTCCGCTACCAGCGCCGGCTGGCCGATGGCCGGCTGATCGAGGTGGTCTCCGACCCGACGCCGGATGGCGGCTTCGCGATCACCTATTCCGACATCACCGCGCAGGCCGCGGCCGAGGCGGAGGCGGCCTCGCGCGCCGCGATGCTGCAGATGGCGCTCGAAGGCATGCGGCACGGGCTGATGCTGATGGGCCCCGACCGCCGGCTGCGCATCGCCAACCGGCTCGCCGGGCCGATCAACGGCGTGCCCGATCTCGAGGGCCGGATCGGCGAGCGCTTCGACGAGGTGGTCCGCGAGCAACTGGAGAGCGGCTTCTTCGGCACCGGCGAAGCGGCCGAGGCGCTGTATCGCCGGATCGTCGGCTACGACCGCAGCCAGTCGATCCTCTATCGCCGCAGCCTGGCCAACGGGCGGGTGATCGAGGTGGGCTCGGAGCCGACGCCCGATGGCGGCTTCGTCGTCACCCATACCGACATCACCGACCTGGTCCGGGCCGAGCAGGACGCGGCGGCGCGCGCCGACATCCTGCGGCTGACCTTCGACAGCATGCGCCACGGCATCGCGCATTACGACGGCGACCGGCGGCTGGTCACCATCAACGCGCTGGCGGCGACGCTGAACGGCCTGGCGCCGGGTGCCCCGCAGCCGGGCATGGCCGTGCGCGAGGTCGCCGCCATGATCGTCCGCGCCGGCGTGTTCCCGCCCGAGACCATGGCCGCATCGACGGGGCGCGACTACACCAAGCCCTGGCGCAGCGTGCGCCGGCGCCACGATGGCCGGGTCATCGAGATGCTGAGCGACCCGACGCCGAATGGCGGCTTCGTCACCACCTTCACCGACATCACCGCGCTCACCGAGGCCGAGGCGGCGGCCAGCGAGCGCGCCCGCGTGCTGCAGCTGATGCTCGACAACATGCGGCACGGCATCAACTACTTCGACCGCGACCGCAGGCTGGTCGCCGGCAACCGCATGATCGGCGATCTCGCCGGCCACCCGGATCTGCCATCGGCGCCGGGGACGAGCTTCGATGCGTTGATCGATGCGCAGATCGAGCGGGGTGCCCTCGGCGCCGAGGGGCCCGTGATGGTCGAGCGCGCGCGCCGGATCGATCGCACGAAGCCGGCACGCTACCTGCGCTCGGATGCCCGCGGCCGGCAGATCGAGGTCACCTCGGACCCGACGCCGGATGGCGGCTTCGTCATCACCATGAGCGACGTGACCGCGCTGACCGCGGCCGAGGCCGAGGCCAAGCACCGCGCCGATATCCTGCAGGTCATGCTCGACAACATGCGGCACGGCATCTGCTACTTCGACCGCGACCGCCGCCTGGTCGCCGGCAATCGCCTGATCAGCGACATGGGGGGCAACGAGGGCGCGCCCTCGGCGCCGGGGACCACCCTCGACGAGCTGATCGACCGGCAGATCGCGCGCGGCACCCTCGGGCCGGAGGGCGCGGCGGCGGCCGAGCGGGCACGCCGGCTCGACCGCGGCAGGCCCTCGCGCTACCGCCGCAGCGACCTGCGCGGCCGGCAGATCGAGGTCACCTCCGACCCGACGCCCGATGGCGGCTTCGTCATCACCATGACCGACGTGACCGCGCTCACCGAGGCCGAGGCGGAGGCCAGGCGGCGGGCCGGGATCGTCCAGGTCATGCTCGACAACTTGCGGCACGCCATCCTGCTGCTCGACGAGCACAGCCTGGTGATGGGCGCCAACCAGGCCTTCACCGCGCTGATGGGCGTGCCGCGCGAGGTGGTGCAGCCCGGCACGCCGAACGATGCGCTGATCGACTTCCTGCACGCCCGCGGCGAGTATGCCGAGGGCGCCGAGGGCGAGGCGCGGATGCAGCGGGTGCGGGCCCGCGACCGCAGCGAGCCGGCACGCTACGAGCGCATCAGGCCCGATGGCACGGTGCTCGACGTCGTCTCCGAGCCGATGCCGGGCGGCGGCTGGCTGATGGTCTTCACCGACGTGACCGAGGAGCGCCGGATCCGCGCCGCGCTGGAAGCCGCGCGCAACGCCGCCGAGGCCGCCAACCGCGCCAAGTCGCGCTTCCTCGCCACCATGACGCATGAGCTGCGCACGCCGCTGAACGCCGTGATCGGCTTCTCCGAGGCGCTGACCGCCGATCCCGATCCGAAGCGCGGGCGCGACTATGTCCGCTCGATCCTGGAATCCGGCCGGCACCTGCTGTCGCTGATCGACGACATCCTCGACGTGGCGCGGGCCGAGACCGGCGGCTTCGCGGTCACCCTCGGCGAGGTCGAGCTGCTGCCGATCGCCGAGGTCTCGGTGCGGGTGCTGCAGGCGACGGCCGCGACCGCCGGCGTGACGGTGACCGGCCGGCTGCCGCCCAGCCTGCCGCTGCTGCGCGCCGACGAGGTCCGCCTGCGCCAGGTGCTGCTGAACCTGCTGTCGAACGCGGTGAAGTTCACGCCCGCCGGCGGCACCGTCACGCTCTCGGTCGAGCGCGAGGTGCCGGGCGGCGATGTCGTGATCCGGGTCGCCGATACCGGCATCGGCATGGCGCCCGAGGAAGTGCCGAAGGTCTTCGAGCCCTTCACCCAGCTCGACAGTTCGCTGGCCCGGCGCTTCCGCGGCTCCGGCCTCGGGCTCTATCTCTCGCGGGTGCTGGCCGAGGCGCAGGGCGCCTCGCTGACCCTCGAGAGCACGATCGGCCAGGGCACCACCGCGGTGCTGCGCTTCCCGGCCGCGAGCGTGATCGACGCCGTGCCCGCCTGACCCCATATACTGCGCGAAACCCGGAGGCCCCCGATGCCGCTCGACACCCCGCTTTCGGTCACCGACCGCCTGTTCTATGCCGACTTGGACCGCGCCGCCGCCGAGCGCGTGGTGCAGGCGGCGCTGGCCGGCGCCGATGACGGCGAGCTGTTCCTGGAATACCGCGAGAGCGAGGGCATCTCGCTCGATGATGGCCGCATCCGCTCGGCGAGCTTCGACACCATGCGCGGCTTCGGCCTGCGCGCGGTCGCCGGCGAGGCCGCCGGCTACGCCCATTCCGGCGAGGTCTCGGAGGCCGCGCTGAAGCGCGCCGCCGAGACCGTCTCGGCGGTGCGGCAGGGCTATTCCGGCACGCTCGACGTGGCGCCGCGCGCGACCAATGCGCGGCTCTACGGCGACGGCAATCCGCTGTCGAACATGGCGTTTGCCGAAAAGACCGCGCTGCTCGGCCAGATCGACGCCTATGCGCGGGGCAAGGACAGCCGGGTGACGCAGGTGATGGCCTCGATCACCGGCGAGTGGCAGGCGGTGCAGATCATCCGCGCCGACGGCACCCGCGTGGCCGACATCCGCCCGCTGGTGCGCCTCAACGTCTCGGTCGTGGTCGAGCAGGATGGCCGGCGGGAGACCGGCAGCCACGGCCTGGGCGGCCGCTTCGACTACGCGCGCATCGTGACGCCCGAGACCTGGCAGGGCGCGGTGCACGAGGCGCTGCGCCAGGCGCTGGTCAACCTCGACAGCGTGCCGGCGCCGGCGGGCGAGATGGAGGTGGTGCTCGGCCCGGGCTGGCCGGGGATCCTGCTGCACGAGGCGATCGGGCATGGCCTCGAGGGCGACTTCAACCGCAAGAAGACGTCCGCCTTTGCCGGGCTGCTCGGCCAGCGCATCGCCTCGCCGGGCGTCACGGTGATCGATGACGGCACCATGCCCGACCGCCGCGGCTCGCTGACCGTCGACGATGAGGGCACGCCGTCGAACCGCACCGTGCTGATCGAGGACGGCATCCTCACCGGCTTCCTGCAGGACCGCCAGAATGCGCGGCTGATGGGCGTGGCGCCGACCGGCAATGGCCGCCGGCAATCCTACGCCCATGCGCCGATGCCGCGGATGACGAACACCGTCATGCTGGGCGGCCAGCACAGCCCCGACGAGATCCTGCGCGGCGTGAAGCGCGGCCTGTACGCGGTGAATTTCGGCGGCGGCCAGGTCGACATCACCAGCGGCAAGTTCGTGTTCTCGGCCTCCGAGGCCTACCTGATCGAGGACGGCAGGATCGGCGCGCCGGTCAAGGGCGCGACCTTGATCGGCAACGGCCCGGACAGCCTGACCAAGGTGACCATGGTCGGCAACGACATGGCGCTCGACCCCGGGATCGGCACCTGCGGCAAGCAGGGCCAGGGCGTGCCCGTGGGTGTCGGCCAGCCGACACTGAAGCTGGCGGGGCTGACGGTCGGCGGCACCGCGACGTAGGCCGCGTGCCTGCGCACGACATGGGCCGCGTGCCTGCGCACGACGTGATCCGCCTGGCGCGGCCGGAGGAAGCTTCGGCCGTCGCCGCCCTCGTCGAGGCGGCCTATGCGCCCTGGGTACCGATCGTCGGTCGCCGGCCGTTCCCGATGGATGACGACTACGCCGCGCGCATCGCCGCCGGCGAGGCCTGGGTGCTGGAGGATGCCGAGGGCATCGGCGGCATCCTGGTGCTCGAGGATGAACCCGACCACCTGATGCTGGACAACATCGCGGTAGCACCCGCGCGGGCCGGGCAGGGGCTCGGCCGGGTGCTGCTCGACTTCACGGAAGCCGAGGCACGCCGCCGCGGCAGGCCGGAGGTGCGGCTCTACACCAACGTGCTGATGGTCCGGAACATCGCGCTCTACGCCGCGCGCGGCTACCGCGAGACCGAACGGCGGCAGGAGCAGGGTTTCGCGCGGGTCTTCATGGCCAAGGCGGTCTGACGGGGCGGCTCACATGGCCGTCCGCCCGCCATCGACGAAGAGGTTCACGCCGTTGATGTAGCTGCCGGCCTCGGAACACAGCAGCAGCGCGGCGCCCGCGAGATCGGCCGGCGTGCCGAGCCGGCCGGCCGGGATGCGCTCGAGCAGCGCGGCGCCCTCGGTCGCCATCTGGTCGCGGTTGCGGGCGGTCAGGATCGCGCCCGGCGCCAGGTTGTTCACCGTGACGCCCTGGCCGCCGTACTGCCGCGCGAGGCCGAGCGTCCAGTTCAGCTGCGCGGCCTTGGTGCCGGCATAGATCATCATGCGCGGATGCGGGCGGATCTGCTGCACGCTGCCGATGGTCACGACCCGCCCCCAGCCGCGCTCGGCCATGGGCGGGACGAGCGCCTGCAGCAGCTCGAGCGTGGTGCGCAGGTTGACCGCGACCTGGGCGTCGAAGCGCTCGCGCGTGATCTCGCGCCAATCCTCCGGCAACTCGATCGAGGCGTTCAGCACCAGGATGTCGACCGGCGCCCAGGCGGTGACGGCGGCGGCGAGGGTCCGGCCGGCATCATCTTCGGAAAAGTCCTGGCCGAAGGCGCGGGCCGCGCCGCCGGCGGCCGCGATCTCGGCGACGACGGCGGCGGCATCGGCGGCTTCCTCGGCCGTGCCGCGGTGGTGGATGGCGAGCCTTGCGCCGGCGCCGGCCAAGGCCAGGGCAATCGCCCGGCCGATCTCGCGCCGCGCGCCGGTGACGAGCGCGGTGCGGCCGCCCAGGCGGAAGCGGTCGAGCGTGTTCAGCGGCATGGCATTCCCCCCGGGGTCGCCGGGGGATCATGCCGCGCGCTCAGTGCAGCCGGAACTGCCCGTCGGCGTAGCGCAGCTCGGCCGGGCGGGTCAGCGCGGCGGAGGCGACGCGGACCGAGTGCAGCGGCCCCTCGATCTCGCGCTGCCAGAAATCGAGGAAGCTCGTCAGCTGCGGGAAGGCCGGGGCGCGATCCAGCTTCTGCCAGATGAAGCTCTGCAGGACGCCCGGATGGTCCGGCAGGTGGTAGAGGATCTCGGCGGTGGTCAGGCGCCAATCGGGGATCAGGAATTCGTTGGAACGAATGATGCTTTCGATGCCCTGCAGCACGCCTCAGGTCCTTTCTGGCCGGTCTTTGCGGGTCGCCATGCGCCCGGCGTTGCGGCGGACGCCGCAGGTCCGCTTCTGTCCCCCAAGCGCATGCTCGCATCGGGATTTCGCGCCGATCAAGATAAAAAATGCTTGAATCTCAGCTTGTTAGCACTCGCAGACGGCGAGTGCTGCAATTCCCTTGACCGGCGCCTCTGGCGCCCCTAGATCGCTGGCACTCATTCGGGGGGAGTGCTAGCGGGCTGCCTGGGGCAGGCGCCGGCCGTCTTCCGCGGGTGAGTGGACCTCTTGCTCAGGCACCAGGAGAGGACATTCATGAGCTTTCGTCCCCTGCATGACCGCGTTCTCGTTCGCCGCGTGACGGCCGAAGAGAAGACCGCGGGCGGCATCATCATCCCCGACACCGCCAAGGAGAAGCCGCAGGAAGGCGAGGTCGTCTCCGTCGGCCCCGGCACCCGCGACGACAGCGGTGCCCTGGTGGCGCTCGACGTCAAGGCCGGCGACCGCATCCTGTTCGGCAAGTGGTCGGGCACCGAGGTGAAGCTCAATGGCGAGGAGCTCCTCATCATGAAGGAGTCCGACATCATGGGCATCCTCGACAACCCTTCCGTCGCGAAGGCCGCCTGAGACCCCCGCAACCGGGCATCAGGCTGGTCTCCGACAACACCCCATCGAGATAGGAACACATAATGGCTGCTAAGGACGTCAAGTTCGGCGCCGGCGCCCGTGAGCGGATGCTCCGTGGCGTCGACATCCTGGCCGACGCCGTGAAGGTCACGCTCGGCCCGAAGGGCCGCAACGTGGTGCTCGACAAGAGCTTCGGCGCGCCGCGGATCACCAAGGACGGCGTGACCGTCGCCAAGGAGATCGAGCTGGCCGACAAGTTCGAGAACATGGGCGCGCAGATGGTGCGCGAAGTGGCCTCGAAGACCAACGACATCGCCGGCGACGGCACCACCACCGCGACCGTGCTGGCCCAGGCCATCATCCGCGAGGGTGCCAAAGCGGTGGCCGCGGGCATGAACCCGATGGACCTGAAGCGCGGCGTCGACAAGGCCGTGGCGCAGATCGTCGGTGAGCTCGAGGCCAAGACCAAGAAGATCACCACCTCGGCCGAGGTCGCCCAGGTCGGCACGCTGTCCGCCAACGGCGAGACCGAGATCGGCGAGATGATCGCCAAGGCGATGGAGAAGGTCGGCAACGAGGGTGTCATCACCGTCGAGGAAGCCAAGTCCATCCAGACCGAGCTCGACGTCGTCGAGGGCATGCAGTTCGACCGCGGCTACGTCTCCCCGTACTTCATCACGAATGCGGAGAAGATGATCGCCGAGCTCGAGAACCCCTACATCCTGATCTTCGAGAAGAAGCTCAGCCAGCTGCAGCCGATGCTGCCGCTGCTCGAGGCGGTGGTGCAGAGCGGCCGTCCGCTGGTGATTGTCGCCGAGGACGTCGAGGGCGAGGCGCTGGCCACCCTGGTGGTCAACAAGCTGCGCGGCGGCCTCAAGATCGCGGCCGTCAAGGCGCCGGGCTTCGGTGATCGCCGCAAGGCGATGCTCGAGGACATCGCGATCCTCACCGGCGGCGAGGTGATCAGCGAGGATCTCGGCATCAAGCTCGAGAGCGTCACGCTGGCCATGCTCGGCCGGGCCAAGCTCGTGAAGATCGAGAAGGAGAACACCACGATCGTCGACGGTGCGGGCGAGAAGGCCCAGATCACCGGCCGCTGCGAGCAGATCAAGGCGCAGATCGAGGAGACCACCTCGGACTACGACCGCGAGAAGCTGCAGGAGCGGCTGGCGAAGCTCGCCGGTGGCGTCGCCGTGATCCGCGTCGGCGGCTCGACCGAGGTCGAGGTCAAGGAGCGCAAGGATCGCGTCGACGACGCGCTGCATGCGACCCGCGCCGCGGTCCAGGAAGGCATCGTGCCGGGCGGCGGCACCGCGCTGCTGCGCGCGAGCACCAACCTGCACACGCTGAAGGGCATCAACAACGACGAGCAGGTCGGCATCGAGATCGTCCGCCGCGCCGTCCAGGCGCCGCTGAAGCAGATCGCCGAGAACGCCGGCAAGGACGGCGCCGTCGTCGCCGGCGAGGTGCTGCGCTCGAACGAGTACGCGTATGGCTACGACGCGCAGCTCGACGAGTACAAGGACCTGGTCGCGGCCGGCATCATCGACCCGACCAAGGTCGTGCGCACCGCGCTGCAGGACGCGGCCTCGGTCGCCGCGCTGCTGATCACCACCGAGGCGATGGTCGCCGAGCGGCCGCAGAAGGCCTCGGCTCCGGCCGGCGGCCCGGGCGGCGGCATGGGCGGCATGGGCGACATGGACTTCTGATCCAGCCGGATCGAAGTCCGCGCCTGATCCGCGGCGGGTTCGGCGCTGGCGCCGAACCGCCGAAGCGGTGAACCAGTCGCGCAAACCATCGGGCGGGGCCGCAAGGTCCCGCCCTTTTTCGTGCGCCCCGCCGCAGCGCAGCAACCGGGGGTCGAACGACCGTCGCGAGATTGTGGAAGCGACGCGTGTCGTTTTCCTTTGCTTCAACTGCCCAAAACGTGGTCAGTGGCCCCAGCCGCTCTTGGCCGCCTTGCCGTGCCTCCCCGGGACAGAACGCCCCGGAAGCCCCCAAGCCGATCCAGCCGGTGGTCACCGCGCGGGCGATCGGCGTCCGCGCATTGCGAGGAAGGGGGTGCATCGCATGGCGATCGGCACCGTTAAATGGTTCAACGCCACCAAGGGCTTCGGCTTCATCGTGCCGCAGGATGGCGGCAAGGACGTCTTCGTCCACATCACCGCCGTGCAGAAGGCGGGCCTCCAGGGTCTCGATGAGAACCAGAAGGTCTCCTACGACGTGGTGATGGAGCGCGGCAAGGCCGCCGCCGCCAACCTCAAGCCCATGTAGCCGGCCGGGGCGTCGCCCGCGCGACGCCCCGTTCGCCAGGCGCCGCCTGGGGGGCCTGCCCGCCAGACCCGGGCCGCGCCGCTCTCCCGCAGGATCCGCCCGGCCGCCTCGCGCGAGGCGGCGTGCACCAGCAGGATCACCCCGCCGGCCGCGGCCGGCCGCTGCGGCTCGGCCTGGCCGTCCGGCGCCATCGCCTCGCCGAGCCCGAGGCCGGCCGCTGCCGTACCGACGCCAAGCTGGCGCAGGTTGCGGGCATCGTCCTCGCGCACCGGCGCCGCGTCGCCGACCGCGCCTGGCACGTCGTTGCCGGGCTCGCGGATGGCCAGGCCGGCACGCTGGAAGCGCTTCCCCGCGAGCCTCGACATGGCCTCGTTCAGCCGCGCCCGGTCGTGGAACGCGCCGCAGACCTGCGCCGGCGCGGCGGCCTGGCTGTCGCTGGGTATGCCTGTCCCTCCTGCTGCGTGACCTCGGGCAACGCGGCATCCACGCGGCCGTTCCACGCGGCTATGCTGGCGCGATGTTCGACCTGCCCGCGCTCGAGGCCGCCGCCCGGCTCATCCACCAGGCCTTCCCGCCGACCCCGCAATACGCCTGGCCGCTGCTGGCCGCGCGGACCGGCGCCGAGGCCTGGGTGAAGCACGAGAACCACACCCCGACCGGCGCCTTCAAGGTGCGCGGCGGCCTGGTCTACATGGACCGCCTCGCGCGCGAGCGGCCACAGGTGAAGGGCGTGGTCAGCGCGACCCGCGGCAATCACGGCCAGAGCCTGGCCTATGCCGGCGCGCGGCACGGCGTGCCGGTGACGATTGTGGTCCCCCGCGGCAACAGCGTGGAGAAGAACGCCGCGATGCGCGCGCAGGGGGCGACGCTGGTCGAGCACGGCGCGGATTTCGACGCGGCGCGCGCCCATGCCGCGGCGCTGGCGGCCGAGCGCGGCCTCGAATTCGCGCCGAGCTTCGCGCCCGACCTCGTACTGGGGGTGGCGACCTATGCGCTCGAACTGTTCCGCGGCGCGCCGGTGCTGGATGCGCTCTACGTGCCGATCGGCCTCGGCTCCGGCATCTGCGGCTGCATCCTGGCGCGCGACCTGCTGGGGCTGCCGACGAAGATCATCGGCGTGCAGAGCACGGAGGCGCCGGCCTATACGCGTTCGCTTGCCGAGGGGCGGCTGGTGACGCTGGACAGCGCCGCGACGCGGGCCGACGGCATGGCGGTGCGGATTCCCGACGCCGAGGCGCTGGCGATCATCCGCCGCGGCGCCGAGCGGATCGTGACCGTCAGCGATGCCGAGGTGGCCGAGGCGATCCGGGCCACTTGGCAGGACACCCACAACCTGGCCGAGGGCGCCGGCGCCGCGCCGCTGGCCGCACTCCTGCAGGAGCGCGCGGCGATGGCCGGGCGGCGGGTCGGGCTGGTGCTGTGCGGCGGCAACATCGACCTGGCGCTGTTCCGCGACTGGGTGCTCGGCTAGCCTTCGCGCATCCGATCTGCCGAGGGTGCAATGGCCGAGGAACCGCTGGCGACCAAGGGCAACTGGCTGCACATCTACGACTTCCGGGTGAAGGAAGGCCACGAGGAGGAGTTCGTCCGCCTGTTCGAGGAATTCGACTGCGGCCCGGCCAACCCGATGCACAAATCGGCCGCGCAGGTGAAGGACGGCGTGCTCTGCCGCGACGAGCACGACAAGTCGCGCTTCTTCCTGATCGCGGAGTGGCGGAGCATCGAGGAACACGGCCGCATCCTGCCGATCCTCAAGGAGATGAAGCCGGAGTTCATCCGGCTGATCGAGGGCGGGCCGGCAGCTTTCAAGCCGCGCTACGTCGAGGTGGTGATGTCGACGCCGGAGCACATCCTCAAGGCGGCCCAGACGAAGGGCTAGGCGTCGTTGACAGCCCCTATTCACGAACGGCGCGGGTCGTGTCCGGCGCTGGACCCTGTCGGGCGTCAGGGAAGTGATGCTGGCGGCGCTGGCCGACGCGGATCCTGATGCTGCGGCCCTGCAGATGGTCGACCGCACCACGGTCACCGCACATCACTGCGCGGCCGGCGCAGAACGGGCGCCTCTCGCGAGGTTCTTGGCCGTTCTCATGGTGGCTTCACGACCAAACGCCACGCGAACACCAATGCCGATGGCTGGCCATGCGGCCTGCCGATCACGCCTGGCGATGATCCCGACCAAATCGACCCGCAAGGTCCAGTTCACCGTCGATCATGCGCCGTACAGCCTGCGAAACCGGACCGCGCGCCACTTCAACAAGATCAGGAATGCCCGACGCGTTGCCACCCGCTACGACAAAACGGCCGCGAGCTTCATGGGCTTCGTCGAGCTGACCTCGAGCCGGTCCTGGCTCAGGTTTGGCAACGCGACCTAGACCATGATCCGCGCTGACTGAAGCGCGGATCATGGTCTAGGCTTTTGTGTGATCGCGTGATTCACGCCTACGGGCGTTCCGCCCTTCGGCGATCACGCTCTAGGCGCTCCGCGGCCCGAGCAGGATCACTGCGGCGCCGGTGAGGCACAGCGCTGCACCGGCGAGGTCCCAGCCATCCGGCCGCCTGCCCTCGACCGCCCAGAGCCAGAGCAGCGAGGCGGCGATGTAGACCCCGCCATAGGCCGCGAAGGCGCGTCCGGCCGCGTCGCTCTCGACCTGCGTCAGCAGCCAGGCGAAGGCCGCGAGCGAGGCCATGCCCGGCAGCAGCCACCAGGGCGAATGGCCGAGCCTCAGCCAGGCCCAGAAGGCGAAGCAGCCGGCAATCTCGGCCAGCGCCGCGGCGCCATAGATCGCCACCGTCATGCCGGGTGGGTGCGCCGCAGCACCGCGAGCGTCCCGGCAGCGAGCAGCGCCAGCAGCGCATCGGTGATCTCGGCCGAGCGCCCGGGCAGCCAGATCTGCACGATGCTGAGCGCCAGCGCGAGCAGGGTCACCGCCGCCGTGGCGCGCGGCAGCGCGAGGCCGGCGCGCACCGCCAGCCAGATCAGCCCGCCGTAGAAGTAGAATTTCTGCAGGCCCGACTGGATGCCGGCGCCCCAGCCGCCGCCGATCAGGAAGCTGCGGAAGGGGATCCAGCCGAACTCGCGCGCCGGGCCGAGGTAATACGGCTCGAGCCGATCGGCGAGCGTCGCCACCAGCACCAGGGCCAGCAGAACGAGCATGCGCGGCCGGTCGCCGAGACCCTGCAGCAGCGCCCAGCCGACGAGCGCCACGAGCACGGCCACCGCCTCGCTGAAGGTCACGCTGTTGCCGACGATCACCACCTTCGCCGCCAGCGTGCCGAACAGCACCGCCGGCACCGCGAGCCAGGCCGGCAGCCGCCCACGCGCGACTACCGCCACGAGTTCCGCCGCCAGCAGCCAGAAGCCGGCGAGGCGGAGGCAGCGCACCGGCTCGAAGACCGGCTCCAGCAGCAGGGGCTTCAGCGCATTTTTCCAGGACTGCCAGTCGATGGTCGGCACGTAGGGATAGAGCCGGAGGCCGATCCAGGCCGCCAGCAGCAGCAGCGCGAAGGGCTCGGCGGCGACGCCGCCCGCCGCCGGGCGCCAGCGCCCGATGCGCTGCGCGACGAGCGCGCCGAGCGCGCTGCCGGCGGTGTTCAGCACCACGTCGCCGCCATGCGACGAGCGGCCGGCCAGCATCAGCTGCATCGTCTCCACGCCAAAGGACAGCACGAAGCCGACCAGCGTCGCCGCCAGCAGCGCGAGGCCCGCCGGCACCCGGCCGAGCAGCGCGAGCGCGAGCGTGCCGCCGAGCGGCAGATAGAGCATCAGGTTGGCGAGCATGTCGCCGCGGCTGCTGGGCCCGGCATCGGCCAGCAGCCGGATCATTTCCATGGGCAGGCTGCGCCCGGGCGGCAGCGGCTGCAGCCGGAAGGGGAAGAGCGAGCCGTAGAGGATCAGCAGGACGACGACGGCCACGAGCCCGAGGCCGAAGCCGAGGCCCATCACCGGCGCGCCGGCGCGCGGCACGGCGAGGCTCACCCGGCCCGTCCCGGTGCCCAGCCGGGTGGCGCCAGTTCGAAGCCGGCGAAGTCGAAGGCGGGGCAGACGGTGCAGGCGACCAGCGACCAGGCGCCGAGCGGCCGGGCGGCCTGCCAGACGCCCTTCGGCACCAGCGCGAACAGCGCCTCGCCGGCGGCGAGGTCGGGCCCGAGCCGGCGCTCCTCCGCGGCCACGCCATCCGCCGACAGGCCGAGCGCGAGCGCGGCGCCGGCGTGCCAGTGCCAGCCCTCGGCGGCATCGACGCGGTGCCAATGGCTGCACTCGCCGGCCGCCAGCAGGTAGAGGATCGCGGTGCCCGCGCCGCGTGCGCCATCCGCCGGCACATCGCGCCAGGTCTCGCGGAAGTGCCCGCCTTCGGGATGCGGCTGCAGACCGAGCGCGCGGATCACCTGCTCGGCGGGCAGCGTCGGGTCGCGCAGGTCAAGCAACCGGAAGGCCTCCCTGCCGTGGCGGGCTGGCTGGGGCGCCAGGATTCGAACCTGGGAATGGCGGTACCAAAAACCGCTGCCTTACCGCTTGGCGACGCCCCACCGGCGCGGAGGGGAATAGAGGTCAGCCCGGCTGGGCCGCAAGCCCCCCGGCGGCACGCCACCAGGCGCCCGGCAACCGCGCGGCGGCGGCCTCGGCCGCGGCACCGTCGGGGAAGAGGCCGAAGCAGGTCGCACCCGACCCGCTCATGCGCGCGAGCAGGCAGCCCGGCTGCGCGGCGATCGCCGCGAGCACCTCGGCGATGACGGGGCAGAGCATGATGGCCGGCGGCTCGAGGTCGTTGCGCGTCGCCCGCAGGTCGCGGGCCATCGCCACGGCATCGGGCCAGGCC
>Ga0114976_10001449_pt1 | contig 14854 bp, 15 predicted proteins | sample S_130805_EF_Meta_FD_87319 | JGI IMG/M metagenome (GOLD analysis project Ga0114976, IMG submission 87319) | Freshwater microbial communities from Lake Simoncouche, Canada to study carbon cycling - S_130805_EF_MetaG | ecosystem: Environmental > Aquatic > Freshwater > Lake | place: Lake...
ACCGTTTTCACCGTGGGCATGCCAAAGCTTCGCTCCAGCCAACTGCAGGTTGACGCCGCCACCTCGGGGTAAAGGCAGACGTTGGCATCGGCGCTGGGGATGCGCATTAGATCGGCCGGCCGAGCCCCCAGGGGGGCGGTGACCGCCACATCAATGCCCAGATCGGCGAGCAGGCGAGTCACCTCACGCACATCGTCGCGGCAACGGAAGCCCAGCAGGCTTGGGCCCAGCAGATTGACCCGGGGACGGCGGCCCTCCTCGCGCCAGCGGTTGGGCGAGGGCTTCGGGGTACCCGGTGCAGGCACTTGGGGCTTGAGCAGGCTCCTCACCAGCTGGTAAAAGGTTTCGGCCGCGCCCCAGTTTTCCTTCTTGGAGTAGGCCGGCAGTTCCAGACTCACGATCGGCAGATCGCCAAAACCCATGCCGGCGGCTAGGGCGCCCGGTTGGTCCTGAATCAGCTCCGCTGTGCAGCTTTCCCCCACCAACAGCGCCTCCGGCCGGAAGCGCTCCACGGCATCGCGGATCGAACGTTGGACCAGCTCAGCGGTATCACCGCCCAGATCCCTGGCCTGGAAGGTGGTGTAGGTGACCGGTGGCCGCCGGTTGCGCCGCTCGATCATGGTGAACAGCAGATCGGCATAGGTGTCGCCCTGGGGCGCATGCAGGACGTAGTGCACCCCCTCCATCGACGCCGCGATGCGCATGGCACCCACATGGGGGGGGCCTTCGTAGGTCCAGAGCGTGAGTTCCATCGTGAGGAAAATGAGGTGAACAGGGCGAGAACGACAACCAAGAACAGCGCCAGGGCAGGCTTGTCAGCCGAAGCTGAGGAGGGAGTGGCGGCGCAGGGGGCGGGAAAACAATTCGGCCAGATCCGCAGCTTGATCACAGCCGTGAATCGGGCTGAACACCAGTTCAATCGACCACTTGGTGGCCATCCCTTCGGCCTCCAGGGGATTGGCCAGGCCTAACCCACAGACCACCAGATCCGGCCGGCTGGCGCGCACCCGTTCCAGTTGCCGTTCCACGTCCTGTCCTTCCGTGATCGACGTGCCGGGGGGGAGCAGGTCTAGCTCAGCCTGCATCAAGGCGCGGTCCAGATAGGGGGTGCCCACCTCCACCAGTTCCATGCCGCACTCACGACTGAGAAAGCGCGCCAGGGGAATCTCCATCTGGGAATCCGGCAGCAGAAACAGTCGGCGACCCTCCAGCAGTCGTCGGTGGGGTTCGAGGGCCTGCCGCCCCCGCTCCACCAGCGGATCCAACACGGCGGCCACCTGGGGCGGCGTGATGCCGAAGGCGGCGGCGGCGGCGGCCATCCAGGCCCGGCTGCCCTCCACCCCGAAGGGGTAGGGGGCCTGGATGCGTTGGGCGCCCCGGCGTTCCAGAGCCCTGGCCGTGCCACTCAGAAAGGGCTGGGCCAGCAGAATCCGGGTGCCGGGTCCCACCGCGGGCAGCTCGGTGGAACGGCGCGGCGGCAAGCTCGCCACGGAGCTGATGCCCATGCGCTCGAACAGGGTGCGGAAACGGTCCTCCACCCCATCGGCCAAGGTGCCCACGATCAGCAGCTGCTCCACCTCACTGGTCGGCATGAGGGGGAGCATGGACAGCAGGGCGTTGTCCTCCCCTTGGGTGAAGGTGGTTTCGATGCCGCTGCCGGAGTAGTTCAGCACCCGGACCTGGCCCAGGAACTGACTGGAGAGCCGCTCGGCGGCGCGCGCGAGATCAAGCTTGATCACTTCGCTGGGGCACGACCCCACCAGGAACAGGGTGCGAATTTCCGGCCGTCGTTCCAGCAACTCCCGCACCAACCGGTCCAGCTCGTCATTGGCATCGGCCAGGCCGGCCAGATCCCGCTCCCCAAGAATCGCTGTGCCGAAGCGCGGCTCGGCGAAGATCATCACGCCGGCGGCACTTTGGATCAGGTGGGCACAGGTGCGGGAGCCCACGACGAGAAAAAAGGCATCGGGCATGCGGCGATGCAGCCACACGATCGACGTGAGACCGCAGAACACTTCCCGTTGGCCGGATTCCTGGCGCACCTCGGCCTGGCTAGCCCCCAAGGGGGCGGGATCGACGCAGGGGGTGGGTTGACCTGGTGCGAGGGAAGCACCCATGGGCGTGGTCCGGCGGGCATGACCCCCATGGACTAGCGGTTGCAGGCCTTGCCCTGGCGATCCCGTGGACATTTTTTCGGTTTACGTCACCTTCGTTGATACAGCGAGGGGCCGCTGTCACCGGATCAGCTCAGAGACGCCGGCGGAACCCTTCGCTGAAGCGAACCACATTGTGCTCGCCCTCGTTCTGGCGGATGCCCCCCCGACTGAGCACCCAGAGATTGCGGCGCAGGCGGCGGGCCACCAGCCCACCCCGTTCCACCAGGTCTGCCCCGGGGCGGGCCCCCAGCAATAGGGTGACTTCGGCGGTGCTCATGGGGGCTCCCGTGTCGATCGCCAGCTTGGTGAGCTCCAGCCGCTGACGCAGGGTGATCAGATCAACGTTGGCGCCTTCTGCTTCTGGGGGTGAGCTGGGTGCCTCCTGCCAGGTCCAGGGGTGGGGCCTGGCGCTCTCGCTGAGTTGACGCATCCAGCCCAGCCCGAGCACCGCCAAGGCCTGCTCCGGTGAGAGGCCTTGCTGCAGGGCCTGAGCCATCGATTCCGGCAACCCTGGGCTTGGGGGCGGGGACATGGTCTCCAGCGGTGGGGCAGAACCGATGGGGGCGGAAGGGGAGCGGGCTGCCATCGACCGGCCAATCGTGGATTGGGCGGACAGTACCGGCTCTGGTTGGGCAGGCAAGCCCCGATCGCCACGGCGCGCCAGTCCCCTGGCTACCGCCGCGCCCCACCCGTAGCCAGCTTGAATTCGGGGGGAGTACGGGCGTTAGGATCCGCCCACTTTTGTTGGATGTCAATCCAGAACCGGAGGACTTGACGGAGATCGATTGGAGTCCCTACGACACCAGTCGAGTCCCTGGACGTCCCCTTGATGGCCGTTGCCGGTTTCGATGACTCTGGTGTCTCGGACGACCGTGACCCGGCCACAGGTGGACCTTTCCCAGGCCAGCCCCAGTTCACCCCCTACCGCAGCTCACTTCCCTGCTCCCCCACTCCGTCGACCTCCGGCCGACGTCTTGATGGATTCCCGTCTTTCCCGCCAGCTCAACCCTGCCAGTGCCGATGATCGGGCCATCCAGCGCCGGCGTTCTTCCTTGCGGATCACCGGAACGGATGTGAGTGGCGAGAGCTCGGGGGCCAGCTGCGTCATCACCACAGATAGTGAGGGCCGTCGCCTTGCCCGTCAATCGAGCCACGTGCAATCGATTGAGCTCCGTACCTATGTGTTTCTCGATTCGCTTCAACCCCAGTTAGCGGCCTATATGGGAACGGTCTCCCAGGGGTTCCTGCCCATCCCCGGCGATGCCTGCTTGTGGCTGGAGGTATCGCCGGGGATGGCGGTGCATCGGGTCACCGATATTGCCCTGAAGGCAAGTACGGTGCGCCTAGGTCAGATGGTGGTGGAGCGGGCCTTTGGCTCGATCGCGATCTACCACCGTGATCAGAGCAATGTGCTCCACTCCGGCGAAGTGGTGCTGGAAGCGATCGGCAGCAGCATCGATCGCCGTAGTCGCTGTGACGTGACCTGGACGGAAATCATCCGTGCCATCACCCCGGACCATGCGGTTCTGATCAACCGGCTGAATCGCCGAGGATCAATGATTCAGGCGGGAATGAGTATGTTTATTCTCGAAACTGAGCCGGCTGGATACGTTCTTATTGCCGCCAATGAGGCGGAGAAAGGTTCTAATATCACCATTGTGGATGTCAAGGCCGTCGGGGCCTTCGGGCGATTGACCCTGGCGGGCCGGGAGGGGGATGTGGAAGAGGCCGCCGCCGCCGCGATGCGGGCCGTGGCCGGGATCAATAACCGCTGAGCCGCGGCACCGGCTGCTTACGTCAGGCCCAGACAGCGACGAAGTTCAGGGCCCAGCGTTCGAGCCGCTTTGCCACGGCTGCCCAACCGTTGGCGCAGGTGGTCACCCATCTCGGCATAGCTGACTCCAGCCTCGCGCACATGAAAGATGGGGTCATAACCGGCTCCCGTCCCTTGGGGGGTGGTCAGGATGGTGCCCCGACAGATGCCGTCCGATTCGGCACACACCAGGCCGCTGGGGTCGGCCAAGGCCATGGCTGAGATGAAGCTGGCCCCTCGGTAGGGATGGGTTCCCAACTCCTGAAGGAGGCGCTGAATCCGTTCCGGGTCGCTGGCGGCATAGCGGGCCGAATAGAGGCCAGGGCGTCCGTCCAAGGCATCCACTTCCACCCCGGAGTCGTCGGCAAGGGACCACTGGCCGGTGAGCCGAGCCACGGTTGAGGCCTTCAAGCGGGCATTGGCGGCATAGCTGTCGCCTGTTTCCTCAATGTCAAGGCCCGCAGGCTGGGGCCTGACTTCCACGTCCACCAGGGCAAGCATGGCGCTGATTTCAGCGACCTTGTGGGGATTGCCACTGGCAATCACAAGAACAGGTGGTGTCTCCGTGGACCCTCGTCGCACTTCTCGACCCACTCAAAGGATCTGAATTCTGACCTGTCAAGGTGCCGTGGGCTTGCTGATAGCGGAGGGGTTGGGGGAAGGGGGGAGGCAGGATGGGTTGAACATTCCACCCCAAGCAAGCTCAGGGTCTCCTGCCTCGCGATCCACGCTAAGCAGCTTCCGGGCGAATGGACCTGAATCGCGCCGCAGTTGTGCGAGCTCTGACAAAAGCGTGTCCAAGGGCTGTAACTTGAGCGATTCCATCGGGCCCTAGGAGGTCAATGCAGTCAAGCCTGGTCCTGCAGAACCTGGTTTCAGCGCCCGTTCTGTTCTTCTTTCTTGGCATCCTGGCCGTCTTGCTGGGGTCCGACCTGGAAATTCCCTCGCCACTCCCCAAGCTTTTTTCCCTCTATCTGCTCCTTGCCATCGGGTTCAAGGGGGGGTTGGAGTTGGCCCATAGCGGCCTGGGACCGCAGGTGGTGCTGACGATCGGGGCGGCTGTGTTGATGTCCCTGCTGGTTCCCTTGAGTAGTTTTTTGATATTGCGCAGTTGGTTAGATCCATTCAATGCCGCTGCAATCGCCGCTTCTTATGGATCAATCAGCGCCGTTACTTTCATCACGGCTGAGAGTTTTCTCAACGTGTTGAAGATTGATTTTGATGGCTTTATGGTGGCCGCGCTTGCCCTGATGGAATCCCCGGCTATCGTGGTGGGAGTGTTACTCGCCAGGGTTGCTGCATCCAGTGCTGACACAGTCAAGAAAAGTCAAAAGGGAAATATTGCCTGGAATGAAATCCTCCGGGAAGCTTTTTTGAATGGCTCTGTCTTTTTGCTGATTGGGAGTCTGGTGATTGGTGGGTTGGTGGCCAGTTTCAGTCCCACGGGATTGACAAAGATGGAGCCATTTACCGATAAAATGTTTTACGGAGCCCTTTGCTTCTTTCTCCTGGACATGGGCATTGTGGCCGCCCAGCGGATCCAGGACCTTCGTCGCGCAGGCCCCCTTTTGATTGCCTTTGCCATTCTGGCGCCGTTAGTGCATGCGGCCGTGGGCCTCGCCCTGTCCTTGGCCCTCTCCCTGCCCCAAGGAGACACGCTTCTATTCATGGTTCTCTGTGCTAGCGCGTCCTATATCGCCGTGCCAGCGGCCATGCGTATGACTGTCCCGCAGGCCAATCCGAGTCTTTATATTTCCTCGGCACTAGGGGTGACTTTCCCCTTCAACGTGGTGATTGGAATTCCTATTTATATGGCTCTCATCCAACGTTTCGTTCCGGCAAGCTGACCGTCCATGGCGGTGCCTTTCTGTTCAGCAACGCATCAACTCTACGTTTATCGGTTTTCCTGGCATCTGAATCATGAAGCGAATCGACCTGTTTCTCAATGAACGCGAAGCGAATCGCGTCTGTAAGGCCCTTCACAAAGCCGGGGCCCCCGGCTATTCCGTGATGCGCCATGTGACCGGACGCGGCTTGGCGGGTGAAATCTCCGAAGACATGGACTTCTCAGGACTCGGCGCCAACGCCCACATCGTGGCCTTCTGCGAAGGCGACATGGTGAATCGCTTGCGGGAGGCCGTCAAACCCCTGCTGGAGCTCTACGGCGGGGTTGGCTTCGTGTCCGACGCCGAGCCGCTTTGAGAGGGCGCTTCCAGGGCCGCTCCGTCGCCTCGGGGCCCACCGGCGGGACGGCCAGCAGGGATTGCTAACGATTTGTTGAGCACCGATCAGCTTTACTTATCTAGCGCACCCAAAACCTTGATGGCGATGCGGGACGAAATGGCTTGACGGACGGTTGGGCGGCGGAGCACTGTTACTTCCGAACATTCCACCCCCCCTCCTTTCGGAGCTGGCAATGGCAAACGAAACCATGGGCATCGCCCTCGGCATGATCGAGACCCGCGGCCTCGTGCCTGCAATCGAGGCGGCTGACGCCATGACCAAGGCCGCCGAAGTGCGCCTGATCGGTCGTGAGTTCGTCGGTGGCGGTTACGTGACCGTCTTGGTTCGTGGCGAAACCGGTGCCGTGAACGCCGCCGTTCGCGCCGGTGCTGACGCTTGTGAGCGCGTGGGTGACGGCCTTGTGGCTGCCCACATCATCGCCCGCCCCCACCGCGAAGTGGAGCCGGCCCTGAACAGCAGCTTCGGCCTTGGTTCGAAGGACTGAGCGGAACGCGCCTGACGCGCATCATCCCCTCTGAATTCCCACCCGACCCAAACGGAGAACCTCCATGAGCAAGAAGTACGACGCCGGGGTCAAGGAGTACCGCGACACGTATTGGACTCCTGATTACGTCCCCCTCGACACCGACCTGCTGGCCTGCTTCAAGTGCACCGGCCAGGAAGGTGTTCCCAAGGAAGAAGTTGCCGCAGCCGTGGCCGCTGAATCTTCCACCGGCACCTGGTCCACTGTGTGGTCCGAGCTCCTCACCGACCTCGACTTCTACAAGGGCCGTTGCTACCGCATCGAAGACGTTCCTGGCGACAAGGAATCCTTCTATGCCTTCATTGCCTATCCCCTGGATCTGTTCGAGGAAGGCTCCATCACCAACGTGCTGACCTCCCTGGTTGGCAACGTGTTCGGCTTCAAGGCCCTGCGCCACCTGCGTCTGGAAGACATCCGCTTCCCGATGGCCTTCATCAAGACCTGCATGGGTCCCCCGAACGGCATCGTGGTCGAGCGCGACCGGATGAACAAGTACGGCCGTCCCCTTCTGGGTTGCACCATCAAGCCCAAGCTGGGCCTGAGCGGTAAGAACTATGGCCGCGTGGTGTACGAATGCCTGCGCGGTGGTCTCGACTTCACCAAGGACGACGAAAACATCAACTCCCAGCCCTTCCAGCGCTGGCAGAACCGTTTCGAGTTCGTGGCCGAGGCCGTGAAACTATCGGAGCAGGAAACCGGCGAGAAGAAGGGGCACTACCTCAACTGCACCGCCGCCACTCCTGAAGAAATGTATGAGCGTGCCGAGTTCGCTAAGGAACTGGGCCAGCCCATCATCATGCACGACTACATCACCGGTGGCTTTACCGCCAATACCGGCCTGGCGAAGTGGTGCCGTAAGAACGGGATGCTGCTTCACATCCACCGCGCCATGCACGCGGTGATCGACCGCCATCCCAAGCACGGCATTCACTTCCGCGTGCTTGCCAAGTGCCTGCGTCTCTCCGGTGGCGACCAGCTCCACACCGGAACGGTGGTGGGCAAACTCGAAGGCGATCGTCAATCCACTCTCGGCTATATCGATCAGCTGCGCGAATCGTTCGTGCCAGAAGATCGCAGCCGCGGCAACTTCTTTGATCAGGACTGGGGTTCCATGGGCGGCGTGTTCGCCGTGGCCTCCGGTGGCATCCACGTGTGGCACATGCCCGCGCTGGTGAGCATCTTCGGAGACGATTCGGTGCTTCAGTTCGGTGGTGGTACCCACGGTCACCCTTGGGGCTCCGCTGCTGGCGCAGCCGCCAACCGGGTGGCCCTGGAAGCCTGCGTCAAGGCCCGTAACGCCGGTCGTGAAATCGAACGCGAAGGCCGCGACATCCTCCTGGAAGCCGCTAAGCACAGCCCCGAGCTGGCGATCGCCCTCGAGACCTGGAAAGAAATCAAGTTCGAGTTCGACACCGTCGACAAACTCGACGTTCAGTGATCGTGTCCTGAACGCCCATGGATCGGTCGGGGAGTAGCACTTCCTCTCCTCGACAACGATCTTGGGCCGTCCCCACCCCCCATCTCACCGCAAGGATCCCCATGCCCTTCAAGAGCACCGTGGGTGACTATCAAACAGTCGCCACCCTGGAGACGTTCGGCTTCCTCCCGCCGATGACTCAGGACGAAATCTACGATCAAATTGCTTATATCATTGCCCAGGGTTGGAGCCCCCTGGTGGAGCATGTTCACCCCAGCCGTTCCATGGCGACCTACTGGTCGTTTTGGAAATTGCCGTTCTTCGGCGAGAAGGATCTGGGGGTGATCGTGAGCGAGTTGGAAGCCTGCCACCGGGCCTATCCCGACCACCACGTCCGCCTTGTCGGTTACGACGCTTATACCCAGAGCCAGGGATCTTGCTTCGTGGTCTTCGAGGGCCGCTGAACCAAGGTTGTGCTGCGGGGCTCCTCGATTTCATCGGGTTGCCCCGTACCCAGCATTGCTTGGCTTCACCTAGGCCGAACTTGCCAGGAATCTTTTTGGTAATACCAGGATTCTTCCGATCGGGGAGGAGCTTTTGGCCCCTAATCCGAAGCGGACCACGGCTTTGAGATCGTCCCCTGAATAGGGGGCGAAAAAAGATTGCATGATCGCTCTCAACGTTGAGACGTCAGCAATGTTGATTCCCTTTTCTTGTCATTCCATTCAACGGGCGGATATGGCCAGCACATCAAGTCGCGATGCAGCTCTGGAGCGCCGCAAGGCCCTCACCAGTGGCGGCAAGAAATCCGCTGGTCGCTATACCTCGGCCCCCAGTCGCGTCCGTACCGCGTCTGATGCGCGCCCTAGCCGCACCACAGCGGCTCCCCCTGAAACGTCCGCGGTGTCGGCTCGGGCCGAAGTCGCCCAGTCGCCAGCCCCCGTGCGCCGAAGCCTGACCCCCCCCAGCGCCGGTGGTGCTCAACGCTCCAGCGCCAAGCCTGTTTCCAACCCAAGCCGAGAACTTGTCTTGGCTCGCCGCGAAGCGCTCTCCCGCCGTGGCAAGCGTGCTGATCCTTCCCGGGATCGAACCAATTCAGAAAATCGTCGACCGTCCAGCAGCCCCACCGTCGCCACCCCGACGTCAGAGCCGAAGTGCAAGTGCCAGGGCCATGGCCCCGAGCGGCCTTCCCTGTCTGCTCCCTCCAGCCGGGGTCCCGCACCTGATCTCAGTGCCTCCCTGGCCAACCGTCAGGGCCGCAATGGGGCCGGACGTTCCAGCACCCCGAAGCGCGCTTCCCAGCACAACCCAAGTCGGGCGCTGGTGTTGGCCCGCCGCGAGGCCCTGTCCAAGCGGGGCAAGTCGGCGAGTACCTCCAGCCATTCCGCGGCCGCAGTGGCACGCCAAGCCAATCCAGATCTCAGCAGTCGAGAATTGGCTCAGAAGGTGCGTGATCTGAAAAGCAAAATTGGTTCCGCAGGCAGTGCCCGCAACAGTGGGACCCGCCCCACCGGCCCTAACAAAAATGGCGCCCGCCAGGCCGCCGCTGCCGATGCCCATTGGAAGGTAGGCGTGAGTGAAACGGCCCGCGGTCAAGTGGTGACCGGCACCCAGGCCAACCGCTCCCTCAAGACCACCGGCAATGAAGCGGCGACCTGTCGCACCATCACCGGAACCGAATACCTGGGTGCTGAAGTGTTCCAGGCGTTCTGCGGCAAGGACCCGGCTCCCCAGCAACCCGCCAAGGTCCGGGTCACCGCCACCAGCCATGGCAACCGGGTGACGGGCAATGAGGTGGGTCGTTCCGAAAAAGTGACGGGCGACGAGCCGGGAACCTGCCAGAGCGTCACGGGCACCGAATACATCTCCGCTAACCAGGCGGTCAGTTATTGCGGTACTGGGTCCCCCGCCCCCCGCAAGGTGGGCCAGGGACTCACGGCCTCCGGCCTGCCGGTTTCCGGCGTGATGGTGGGCCGATCCGAGCGGGTCACTGGGGATGAATCCGGCTCCGGTCTTCAGATCACCGGCGACCAGTACCTCAATCAGGCCACCCCGGTCGCCGGTCGGGCTCCGACCAAGGTGGCCAGCCTCCACACCCTCCGGGGCACCGGCATCACCGGCACCCACGTGGGCCGAAGCGAGCACGTCACCGGCGACGAACCGGGCAGCTGCCGGATCATCACCGGCGATGAGTACATCGGAAGTCAGCAATATGCCGGCTTCTGCGGGACCCGTCCGGCCCCGGAGGCCGCCAAGGTGGGGTTCAGCGTGACCAACAAGGCCCTGGTTGTGTCCGGCACCCGCACGGGCCGCTCGGACAAGGTGACAGGCGATGAGCCCGGCACCTGCAAGGCCGTTACCGGGACCCCCTACGCCGGTCTTGAGGAGGCGGGCAACTGGTGCTCTAGCAAGCAGGTGGAGGCCGTTCGACAGCGCACTCCCGTCCGCATGGGCTATGCCGGCGCCCGCTTGAGTGGGATTCAGCCGGGGATCGGCGGCGTGATGACCGGCGCCGAGCGGGGCGCCTGCGAGCCGATCAGCGGCACCCCCTATGTGGGTGAGGATCAGTTCAATGCTGCCTGCTCTGCGGCCACCCCAACCGACGGTGACTTTCCCCAACCCCTCGCAGGCCAGCAGCCCTGGCAGCAGTTCAGTGTTCAGTCCCCTGCCCGTGCTGCCCAGTCCTCCCGCGAGCAAAGCCTCGGCGTTACCGGCAGTAGCTATGAACTGGGGGGACGCATCACCGGTCCCTTCGCCATGGCCACCGACAAGGTGACGGGCACCGCACAGTTCCGCCACGACCATCGTGCGGCCCAGCCCTCCCGCTTGGAGGCCCGCGGCGACAAGGCCCCGGCGGTCCCGACGCCCGAAGTGGCTCCCGTCTCCCGGGTGACCGGCGAAGGATCGGGCAAAAAAATCACCGGTGATGACTGGGATCGGGGCGAACGGGTCACGGGTACGGAGGGCAGATCTGCCCGACGCCGCAATCCCACCCGCACCGGCGCCATGGCCGCCATGCCGGCGGTTCAGCCCAAGCGCAACGAGGAGGTGCCGGCTCCCCTGAGCCGTGTCACCGGCTCCAGTGGCAGCACCGATCGGGGCTCCCTCGTCACCGTCTCCGGTGGGGCCCGCGGCTGAATCGCCCATGGCAAGCCGTCTGACCCCCGCGAACGGCCTTCTGGCCCCAACCGCCCCCCGTCGCAACCAAGCGGCGGCTGCCAACCTGACTCCGTCCCCTGAGCAGGCACCGATCCAACGGGGCACGGCCGCCCGGACGGCCCGTGCCCAGGCCAGTAACAGCGCCACAACACCAACCACCCGTCGTTCCGTCGGCCGCCTCCGGCCGGTCCTCGACCTGCCGCAGAGGTCGTCTGCGAACGGCAGCTCAGCCGCTCCTGCCAATCGGCCCATCCATGGCGCCACGACGGTCATGCCGGCTGGGTTCCATCCGCTCACCGATCAGGCCACCAATGCGGCCCTGCAGTCCTACGACCTTCAGGTCAAGGCTCGCTTTGATCGCATTGTTCCAACGCTTAAGCGCCTTTCGGCCCTGCAGCACGAGGATGATTTTGTGAGCCAGGCCCAACGGTTGGCCAAGGCTGAACTCGGTTTCGACCTTCCCCTGCCGATCCTTGAACAGGCCTGGGTTCAACAGCTGGACATGCGCACCCTGTTCGCTTGGTGCGTGTTTGAAACCTACGAACAGACAAGCGCCGCATTTTTCAACGTCGATCCCCTAAGGGGTCAGACGGAGAGCGAGGGGGCTGAGTGGTTTAATCACTTTATGCTTTCCTGTGGCTTCCATCTGCTGGATATCACTCCCTGTGCCGATGGTCGCCTAGCTCACGCTATCGCCTTTGCCCTGCGGATTCCCTTCAGTTCGGTCCGGCGTCGCCCCCACGCGGGGGCCCTGTTTGATGTCGAAAATACCGTCGATCGCTGGGTGAAAACGGAGCACCGTCGCTATCGGGAAAGCCTGCCCAATTCGGCCCACGCTGACACCCGTTACCTGAAGTTGGTTCTGTATCACTTCAGTTCCTTGGATCCCAGCCATGAGGGCTGCGCTGCCCACGGCAGCGATGATGCGGCGGCGGCCCGTTGCGGCCACCTTCGACTTCGGGATTTTCAGGAGGCGGTGGAGAACAGCTTTTGCTGTGGCGCTTCCGTGGACCTGCTGCTGGTTGGGATCGATACCGATACCGATGCCATCCGCGTCCATGTGCCGGGGTTAGATGGAACCACCCACCTGGAGCAATGGTTGGATGCCCAGGATGTGTACGAAGCGACTCGCCACCTAGGTCCGGACGCCGCCCGAAAGCAGATCGCCACGTTGGTGACCCAGGCGGCGGCGAGTGCGCCTGATCCCGGAATGGTGCGGCTGATCGGTCATCTGTTGGAACAGAACCTGTCCCAGATCGATTATGTACGCCAGTACCATGGAGGTCACTACGCGGACGCTGGACATGCGGAGAGATTCATTGGAGTTGGGATTGGCTTTAAGGAAATTCACCTCCGTAACCTCACCTACTTCGCCTACATGGATACGGTGGAAGAGGGCGCTCCGGATTTGGATGTTGGTGTCAAGATCTTCAAGGGTTTGAATGTCTCCCGGGGCCTTCCTATTCCGGTGGTCGTGCGCTTCGACTACAACGGTAAGGTTCCGGGGGCCCGGGAACGTGCCGTGCGCCATGGTCAACGGGTGATGGCGGCGATCGAATCGCGCTATGCCGATCTTGTTCGAGATGGGCTGCTTCATGCCCTTCTCACCGTGCGGGACAAGGACCGCCATGCCCCTGCAGAAGCTGTAGGTTCCACGATCCATTTTGCAAATGTGGGAGGCCATTGAGATGTTGATCTGTCGCGTGGTTAAACCCCTGGTGTCGACCAACAGGATCCCCGATTTTGAACACAAGCATCTGCAGGTGGTTCTTGATGGCAGCACCCAAAAAGTGGCGGTGGATGCCGTGGGTTGCGTTCCTGGGGATTGGGTGATTTGCGTAGGCAGTTCGGCCGCCCGCGAAGCGGCTGGAAGCAAGTCTTACCCCAGTGATCTCACCATCGTGGGCATCATTGACCACTGGGATCCGGAAGCGGCTAAGGCCGCTGCAGACTCCTTGACCCCGTCGGCTGCGCCCGCTTCCGCGCCAGCTCCCGCCGTGCCAGCCCCCAAGGGAGGAGAGGGCTGATGGAAATCATGCAAGTCACGGGGTCCCTTGTGTGTAGCCAGCGCATTCCCGGGCTGGACCACTGGCAATTGCGGATTCTGCGGACCAGCAAAGGCAAGTTGAGCGTGGCTGTGGATCCCGTGGGTGCGGCCCCGGGCAACTGGGTGTTCACCGCCAGTGGGTCCGCCGCCCGCTTCGCCTGCGGCAACCCCGAGGTTCACACCGACCTGACGATCGGAGGAATCATCGATTTCTGGGAACCGGACGGCTGAAGAACGGTATCCCCCTCTGCCTGAAGCCCATTCCCCGTTTCCCCGTTCCACTGCCATGGTCAGCCGTCCGTCCAACTCCGGTCCTGATCGGACCCCATCAGCGGCTCCTGTTCCGTCCTCAGTCGCCAAGGCCGACGTTGCCGCCACCCCAAGCGGCAGTCCGGAGCCCGCTAAGGCGTCGACCCCAACCTCCCCTGCTCCGGTAGCTGGAGCCAACCCTCCAGCCACGGCCAGCCCCACTCCGGCGCCGGTCGTGTCCAGTTCCAGCCAGACGCCAACGGCCAAGGCCCTTCCGAGCGCCTCCGCAGCAGGTAAGCCGGCCAGTGGTCGCAGCACGGCCCAGCGCAGTGCCCCAACCCGTACCTTGCCGGTGGCCAGCAGCCGGCGTAGCAGCACCAGTCGGACGGCCCGTTCCACTCCGGCCCGCTCCACCCCGGCCCGCGCCACGGCGGCCAGCCCGACCAAGGGTCAGGCCGCCAGCGCCTCCCGCGGCGGTGCTGTCACCCCACCGTCCACCCCTTCCCTTCGCTCCTTCTCCATGGATTCCTCCATTCAGGGCATTGCCCTCGGCATGATCGAGACGCGGGGTTTGGTTCCCGCGATTGAGGCCGCCGATGCCATGACCAAGGCTGCTGAAGTGACGCTGATCGCCAGGGAATTTGTTGGTGGTGGCTATGTCACCGTCATGGTCCGGGGCGAGACCGGTGCCGTGAACGCCGCCGTTCGTGCCGGGGCTGATGCCTGTGAGCGTGTGGGCGACGGCTTGGTGGCCGCCCACATCATTGCCCGCCCCCACAGCGAGGTGGAACCGGCCCTGGGATCCACCGGCGCTAGCCGACGGCTCTGATGGCCATGGATGCCTCCGTCCATCCCCGGGTCCTTGGCTACCTGGGGCGCGCCCTGAGTCTGGAGCTCACAGCCGTCCAGCAGTACATGACCCAGGCTTCCCTGGTGGAGACCTGGGGCGAGACGGAGGCGGCCCAGCGCTTTCGCCAGGAAACCGTTGAAGAACTCCAACACGCTGAGCGGATCGTTCAGCGCATGCTCGCCCTAGGGGTGGCCCCAGCGGCGTCCCAGTTGCGACCGGTGGTTCATGCCCCTGATCTGATCGGCTTGTTACGGCTCAACGGCATTTTAGAAAACGATCTGATTCAGCACTACGGAGAGGCTCTGCGCTTCTGCCTATTGATCGGAGATCACAATAACGAAGCCTTCTTCCGGGAGCTTTGGCAGGAGGAACAGCACCATGGCGAAGAGTTGGGCC
>Ga0114976_10001451_pt1 | contig 14849 bp, 13 predicted proteins | sample S_130805_EF_Meta_FD_87319 | JGI IMG/M metagenome (GOLD analysis project Ga0114976, IMG submission 87319) | Freshwater microbial communities from Lake Simoncouche, Canada to study carbon cycling - S_130805_EF_MetaG | ecosystem: Environmental > Aquatic > Freshwater > Lake | place: Lake...
CAATCAATTCGTAATCCTTAAATTTTGTTTTTAATATGACTACCGTGTACACGCACCTGAATGTGCCCGTTGTAGTAGTCATCTGACTCTAATACACGTCTTGAAAATTGTTCGCGAGCTTCTATGTAACTACATTCAGACTTGCTCTTGCAGTAGTACAATATTTCGCGAGTGAAGTTGCCTGGTCCTAGTTTTTCTATGTCTTTGCTTAATTCCGGACTTGAGCCGTAGTATAGTTGCCAGTCTGAGTCAATTTTGCTTCGTATTCGTTTGCGCTTTTTGTTGCCGTTTTTAAGTTTTACTGTTTTGTATGTGGTTTTACTAAATTTTGCTAATTTTTTACCTATGTATTTTCTGCCAGTTAATTTGTTTGTAATTAGATATACAAACCCAACGCAATCGTCGGGCAACGTAGAAATTTCAGTGTTTTCAAAAAGCCATAACATGGACATATAGTTATGATTCTTTTTTCAAATCCTATATTTTTCATGTTTATGCCATGTCCACGTCTGTGTTGTAACTTGTAAAGCCGTTTTCTTTGACCACTTTGAGAATATTTTCTACACGCCCAGACAGTTCGTCTCGGTGGCTCACTAACCAAATGCTCTTGCGACGCTCACGACTCATTTGTTTTAACAATGCCAAACTACTTTCAACACCTTGTGTGTCTAGACCGTTGTCAATCATTTCGTCTATAAACAACAAGTTAATAGGTTGATACAAGGATTCAAACACATCTCTGAATGCCCAGCTCATACTTAGTATCAAACGATTGCGTTCGCCTCGGCTCAAGTTGTCAAAGTCCAAATCGCGTCCTAGTTCTTCAATACTAACAGTCAAGTCGTTTTGGAACACCACAGTGTGTGGCAAGCCCACACGATCCAAATAATGGGTCAAGCGAGCATTCAGATAGCTGAGATTTTGTTCAATAATCTTTTTACGAATAAACGAGTCTTTGCTTGTGAGCAATTTAAGCAAAAAATCTTGATGTTCTTGTAAGCGAGTAAGCTCGTTAAGTGGGTCATAGGTCACTTCCTGCAAGGCCTGCCCGGTCATTTCTTCAATCTGTTCACCGTACGGATCTGTTTCTGTTCGCTTAGTAGCAATCTGTTGTTCTAAATTGGACACAGTGGCTTGGTGTTGAATAGCGTCACTTTCCTTGTCGTAGAACATTTTAGGCGGCTTGCCTAGCTGGCCCAAGGACGTGTGGGCAGTCTCCAACTCTGATAAGAGGGTGCCGTATTCTGTGCCACTCTGTTGAGCCGTTGCCAAATCCGCCTGCTTTGCTTCCAGAACTTGTTGGTGCTTACTGTCGTGGAAGGCCTGGCCACATGTATGACATTCGTGATTCTCAAGAGTCTCGATTTCTTTTGATAATTTGGCCGCCAACTTTTCTTCCCGACTGATGTCCATTTTGACACGAGAGATTTGAGTTGATAGTTCATTAATATCTTTGCGTTTTTGGTCCCACTCCTTGTGATCTTTGTGTGCCTGGATCTCACTTTCAATCTCAATATTCTGTAACGCCTTAAGAGCTTTCTCGAGTTCCGCAATATCTTCGCCATGTTTAGTCGTCCATAATGTTTGTCTACGCTTCAGTGATTCAATCTGTTCTTCAATACGCTTGTTGGCTTCTTGAACAGCACGAATACGAAACTCTTCTTGCGTGATTGCATCTTTGGTTTGTTTGTTTAACTCTTTGATCTTGTCAGCACGTTCGCTCAGCATGGTAATGCCTAACAACTGTTCAATAATAGTGCGCTGATCGTTGGCCTTTAAACTTAAGAACGGTTCGGTATAGGTATTCAATGCCAGGATGTGTTTGAACATATCGTGGCTAAGTCCCAAGGTGTGCTCGATTGCATCTTGTGTTTCTCGACTGTCACCTTGAGCATCGTCTGTGATTTCTTGTTCTTTGTTGTTGACATAAAATCGCAAAATATTAGGTTTACGACCTCGTTCAATTCGATATTCTTGAGAGCCCACAACAAAATCTAAACTGACCAACATGGTCTTACCGTTGGTCTTATTGACCAAATTGTCTTTGCGTATGTTGCTTAGGGCCTGTCCGTACAAGGCATAGCTGAGGGCATTGATAATGGTAGTCTTACCAGTACCGTTCCTACTGCCGTCGCCACCTAGGTCTAAGTTTTCACCCAAGACCAAAGTTAAGTCATTACGATCAAAGTCGACCGCTTGAGTACTGTTGCCAACACTCATAAAGTTTTTTACGGTCAGATTTTTAATTTGTATCATCGTTCAGTTAGTTTACAGTATTTTTTGGATAAAATCAAGAGAAATAATTCTTCACAGAGCCAGACCTAGAAAGATCATTGGTAACACAATGAATTCCACAGTCCCAAAAGTATTTGTGACGGAACGGCACCACATGTACTGTGATTCCATGACGAGCACAAGCCGCTTCAACTCGATCATTGTGTGTGCTTACTACAATGTTCTTGGGATCCACAATAAGGATGTTGACATCAAACACTGTTTCACTGACTTGCCCAACCCATTCATCAAAATAATGATCAACCATGTGTATAAGATTGTTGTCCTGCTCAAAGCCCGGCATAAACCAACGGCCCTTGTTGCGTTTCATGCTGACTTCAAATTCTCTCATGTGCTCGTAGTTGCTAGGTGGCAAGTAAACAACTTCCCAGTCTGGAAATGTATCTGCATAAGTGGGCACATCGTTAAGGCTAACAATCAATCCTGGCGTAACTGGGCAGTAAACAGCATCGCCGTGTCCACCGGCATTGACCACATGATTTTGTGTGTTGGGAAACAGTTGGTTAACCTGATTAAGTATGCCCTGCTTGTCGTCGTGATAGGTTTGTGTGGCAAAGTACAAGTCTTGGCCAATACGACTAACAAAACAACCGTTGATAAAATCCAACTCTGTTTCAACAATTTCTGTGCCACTGGCACGAATTTCGTCAAATGCGTGGGTATAGAAACTTAGTTTGGCATCTAGATGTTTTTGGTCTACTGCACAGAACCTAGCAAACTTTTCTTTTATATCAAGTTCGTATTCCGGCAGGTCTTTGTAAAAGTCTCCAGGACGCACATAGTCAGGCCACCAGCTCTGTTTGTTTTGTCTGTAAAACACAGACCAAGCATGGCTGGCATTGGGCACAGTGGGAATCCAAAATTTGTCTTGGATGGTGATAAAATAATCTCTAGGCGCTGTAGGTGGTTGCACCCACTTGCCATCAATACATAAACTTTCTAAATTGTCTGGAAACTCTGGTCGTAGCACACGAACACCAAAGCGTTCAGTCAGCAACTTGATAAGACCTTGATAGTCCTCTTCAGTTTCTTCAGCTAGGGTTTCAAATCGTTTTCGTGTGGCTGCGTCCTTGATCCAACTGTAAAACTCTGGCGGGTAAGTGCGCCCGACCAAACAGACCTTTAACGGATCCCAGTGTTGATATACGCTATACATTATTATTTTCCTGTTCAAATTTTTGTAGTTCTACCTGCAACAAGTTTTTCATTGTTTGCCAGTTGTGATCAAATTTCCAACGATTGTTGCGGTAATAGTTTTTTATCTTGTCTAGGTCAAGTTTACAAAATTGATCAATTGCATCCACCACTGACAAAAATCTTTCCTCGGGATTTTCAATGGTGTCGTACGACTCATTGATAATATCTCCAAAGGTCATAATCCCTCTGGACTGCAACAGCTTTAGTGAGTGCGCCGGACCGACAATGATAAACATTCGTTTACAATTAATTGGCCTAAGAGTTTTTTCACAAATACGAGGATACGGATAGTTAAAAACAGTTTCAGTTACAATATCCAAGGCAATTTTTTTATAAAAGTCTGCAGAATAATGTGTAGTATTTGCGCCAGCAGAAGGCCCGGTGGTTATCAGTGGATGCGACACATCTTGCAAGACTGGAGTTGCATCAACACGATCAGTCTGAACAAAACTGTCGTTTACTCGAGTAAACGGGTCTAATTTGATCAGCGTCATGTGGCAGCCTTGATTACCATGGCTATTTGATCACAGTGTTGTTTTATATGATTGTACAAGGCATACCTATGACTGCGTTGAGCACCCATCAATGCCAGCCCGTGATATTCAATCTGATCCACATCTAATTCCGGTTCTGCATCATAGGTGTCTGGAAGGTAACTCAGCTGATTGATAACAGTTTCAACAATGGTCGGGCGATCTATTGCAGGACGATGCTGGCACAGCACATCGATTTCTTTTTGGATTCCTGTGTGGTTGGTATACAGCAACATGGTGTGAAACGGAATGTCTGCTTCTTGCCATATGGTAAACAAGTTGGTAAGATTTACACCCACACGCCCTTGAATATAATAATCTGTATCAAAATGCACAGCAACAATGCGATCATGCGCATCGAACGCAGGCTTTTTAACAGCCAGCAATCGTTGTTTCAATTGGTCCAACTGATAATCATATCGAACAAAGTTAAACACATCTACAATGTTGTATTTTTTTTCCAAAGTTTGCAGCCAGTCTGGATAGATTGATCCGGGGCTGTGGTCTGGTATAACATTGTGCATTATAAACTTTGATATATTTTTAACAATAATTTAGGATCGTAGAATTCAGATTCAATGTTGGTAATTTGATCTGTGACAATTTGATCTACACTTTCAAACTTGATTTCACCTGGCGCCAAGTCCAAGTCTACTGCGGTATTTTTAACAGGAATCAAAGCCATTTCACGTAGAGTGTAGTCTTTAATAAATGTTTCTTTGATAAAGTTAGCTTCTTCGTAACTGATATCAATGTCCAGCTCTACTCGAACATGCATGTTAGGTGCCAACAGTCGTGGAGCACCATCAATCACTTGGCTTAGTTTAAGTACTTTATATAGTGGCTGTTTGGGCCAAGCATGATATTCTGGTTCCTGGCCCCAATCTAAAATCATCATGCCTCTGGCAGTATCTCCGGCGTCGGCAAAGTTGTGTGGAAACGCATTGCCAATGTAGTTGATGTTCTTTTTCTGTTGCCGTAAATGAAAGTGCCCGGAGAACACACTGTCAAAGCCGGCAAAGTTGCTGACTTGGATTTCTCCGTGGTCTGGCATTTCTACCATGGCATTCATTTTAAAATGCGGCAATTCAAAATGTCCAAACATGTATTGTCCAGATAATTTGTGTAGACGTTTGTGATCATCGCCCACAAGCCACGGCGCAATAACCACGTCACCTTCACTGAACCAATCGTTAACAATGGTGATGTTGGGCAAGTGTCTGGCCCATTCTGCTCCGTGGATATCACGTTTGTCACGATAGTAGAGATCGTGATTACCTGGAATAAAGTAAAAATGATCAAACGCGGCGCTGAGCTTTTCCAAACAGCGCAGACTAACATGCAAGGTCTGCATGTTGATAGCGGCTCTGGAGTGATGCCAGTCACCCAAAAAGAATCCAGTGGTACAGTTGTTCTTTTTGGCTGTGTCTATGAACCAGTCAACAAAGTCTTCGCAATCACGCAAGTGAACCAAACTGTTTGATTTTAAGCCGAAGTGAATGTCGGTAAACACCGCGGCTTTTTTAAATAGATTTGTCATCTATAGATTATACTAGGTCTTCCCCTGAGGTTACAACCACTACTGAGCCAAAGTTTGGATCTTTCTTGCCAGCGTTCTGTCTAGTCCACGAAGGATTGAGTCCGTTCATCTCCAACATGTCGTCACGAATATTTTGATTTTTCTTTTCTAAATTCAAGATACGAGTAAAGCTGTTAGTGATAGCAGCAGTATAATACGCAAAAGGATTCTGCGATTTTGATTCATCAAATTGCAATCCAATTTGACTGAGTTGTAGCAGGGCTTGACCACGCATTTCTTCATTGTAGGTGTATCCTCTCCAGTTACTACGAGTAGCATAACGCTCACACAGTTTCATAAACATGTGAGCCAACTTGCGAGTCATCTGTCCGTGATCCTTGGAAAAAGACCCGTTTTCAAAGTCGCCGATCCAATGGCTTTTGCCCACTTGAAATGTTTGTTTGTTGTCGTCTAGACGATAATGATAAAACGGAGGAAAATTTAATCTAACATGTTTTTCATCCAAGACTGGAATTTCCAACAACTCGGCCAGGGGATCTTCTTCTTCTATTAGATCTAGCTCAAAAATATCTTCAATTTTTTTCTTTTTGGCCTGTGCTTTTGACACTTTTTTAGGCGCCATTGGTATGTGTTCCCAGCAGGTAATACGGAACACTAACTCAGTGTTTGGAATCTTTTTTGGCTCAACAATAGTGCCTTCACGCTTGAGTCGATCTGCACGATTGCGTCTGGCTTCGGCCACAGTGCGCTGATTAATTTTGGCCAGGCTGGGCAGGATAATATCATACTGATGATCTCTAACGGGATCTAGGTATGCACAGTAGGAATTTTTGCTGAGATGTATTTCTTTTAAGATATCTCTGTTGTTGAGATAATTGGTTTTTGACGGGGTCCTTGTGGGTGTAATTGACACTAAATTCTCCTATTAGTATATTTATTGTAGCACAAAAACCACAAAGGTCAACCTCTTAATCATTATCTGGGTGGTTTATTTTCTCGGTAAATATAGGATAGGAAACTAACATGGCAGATCCAGTAGTAGAAAACACATCAGGTTACGGCGAACAAAACGACCCACCGATATCAGCTAACCAAGTTGATCGTTCTGCAGCGCCCGTTGGCAATCCACCCGATCCACAAGCTGGCGCCGGCGAACAACCTGCGGTTCCTATAAGTGATGTCAAGACCGAAGCAAATCCAGTTCAACCTGGTCCGGCCAGCGGACAAATAGCCTACGACGACAACGGATTTTTACTGCCAGGCTACTCGTTAGATGAAGGAAACAATCCAGTTTTTGTGGGCAACGGGTTTGTAGAACCTGCAACACAAGCATCAGCTGACGCCAGCCGCACTGAAGCCATGGTGGGCCAAGCCCAAGCCCAACAGACAACCAGCAACCTGTCAGCACAGCCTCCAATCAATACCGATTGGCGTGTAATGTTGAGATTGGCGCCAAACGCCAATTATTTGTACAAGGCCGCCGATGCCGGATTGTTACAGCCATTGAAAACAACCAACGGAGTAGTGTTTCCGTACACTCCACAGATTACCAATGCCTACAAGGCCAACTACAGCAATTACGATCTGACCCACTCAAACTATCGTGGATATTTTTACAACAACAGTTACACTGATGCACTTACCGTAACTGCCACATTCACTGCCCAAAGCACCGCAGATGCGGCCTATGTACTAGCAGTGATACATTTTTTCCGTAGTGTGACAAAAATGTTTTACGGTCAAGATGCACAACGTGGATCACCTCCTCCGTTGGTATTCCTCAGTGGCCTGGGTGACTATCAGTACAATAACCATCCTTGCTTAGTCAGTCAATTCAGTTACACTTTACCAAACGATGTTGATTACATCAGCTCTGGCTCACCCAATAACCTGGGATTAAATTTACAACCCTTACAGAATTTGTATTCTACAACACTAAATGCTGTGTCGCCCACAGTGACCAGACTGGCCGCAGCCTTCTTGCCAGCAGGAGCACAAAATCCTGCACTGGCGCCATTGCAATCATTGTTGAATAATCCTACCTACGTGCCCAGCAAGTTAGATGTGCAAATTACCTTGCTACCAGTACAGAGCCGTCAACAAGTCAGCACACAATTTAGTCTCAAAGGATTTGCCAACGGTCAATTGCTCAAGGGAGGGTTCTGGTAATGAGTTATGACGCAACCAGCCCATATTTTGCCACAGGATACAGCCAGTTCTTTTTAGATGTTATGGTCAACAGACCTATACCTAAAAGTACTGACGACATTTTGTTTACCATCAACACTACATTTCAATACAGACCTGATCTGTTGGCGCACGACTTGTATGGCAACTCTGGTCTATGGTGGGTGTTCTATCAACGCAATCCTAATACTTTAGCAACACCGCCTATGGATTTTGAAGCAGGTGCCACAATTTACTTGCCTAAATTGGAAACATTAAAAACAGTGTTAGGATTCTAACATGCCAGCCAATCGTCAAAAAAACCCAAACTTTTTTAGTGGTGCCGGGATAACAGAAATAGAATACGATGTTAATGGAAATCCAATTGGAACTATGCCGGCCAGAGACATTGGCCAAACGCAGGCCACACCAGCTGGCGGATTTTTAAGAAGTTGGTTTGCTGCCCCAACCGGACCTGAAAATAATAGTATATTTTCGTCACAGAATGTTGATGCATTAGGGAATCAAGGTGGGCCGTCTAATGACTCACCTGTGCAAGCACCAACCCGGAGTGGTACTGGAGCCGGTAAGACCACAAACCCAGTTACCAGTGTCAATCCTGATGACAGTCCAACTCCTACTGGCCCAACAAGACAACTTGCTGTCAGTACATCGGCAGCGTCACTTGATCAATTTGTTTCTACCCAGCCTAATCAACTAGATCAGTATGCCAGTTACACTTATAGTATCAGCTGGTATGTGTTGAGCCCAACACAATACAATAACGCAATTGCCACCCAGGTGGCCAATGTCTCTGGCTGGCAATTGCTCATGCAAAGTGCCGGCGCACCTGTAAAAGGACGTAGTCCGGCTTTCCCAGTAGATTATTACATGGACGATCTTGAAATTGAAAGTGTAATACCTTTTGGTGGTAACCCTGGAGCCAACTCAGCCAACAAGATACGTTTCAAAGTCACTGAACCCAACGGGATTACCTTGATACAAAGTCTTTATAATGCAGTGACATTGGTTTATAAAAACTCTCAACAACTCAGCACAAGTGCAAGTGCCAGCGGCACACCCAACTACCTAGAAGCCCAGTATTGTTTAATTATAGAATTTTACGGTTATGACAGCAACGGAAATTTAGTAGCACCGGCCAAAGGATCTGACAGCGGGTATGGACAAAAAGCAGTAATTGTTAAATATTATCCTTTCCGTTTATTGGATATTAAATTTTCAATAGCCAATCGAGCTATTGAATACCAAATATCTGGCGTGGCCATTCCGTATTCTTATGCCGGTAGCACTGACCGTGGCACTGTGCCATTTTCGTTCAACATGACCGGACAAACTGTGGACCAATTATTAAATGGCAATCCAGCGGCATCCTCCGCTGGAACAAATACCGCCGATCCTGGTGCTCGTCCAACGCCAAAACGAGCACCACCGAAACGACCTCCTGTGTTGGTAAAGGACTTGCCTATGAAGGAACAGGCCGCCATTGCTGCTGGAACAGACCCTAACGCAGTCAATGACCAAGGTATGGCCTTTGGCGGAGGAGGATTGTAAACTATGGCAAGAGGATATCAACTCACCCCAGAAGAAGCAAAAGCCGTAGCAGAAAATGGAAGCGCACGAGATCAAGCAGCAGCGGCCAGCGGCCAATTTGCTCAGACATTTAATCAATCCATTTCCAATCAAGGAGTAAGGGCTGGAGCAACACAAGTAAAAAATGCACCGCAACTGCCACAAGGCCCGCCCAAAGCATCAGCAGCCCCAGTGGCCGGTAAAGAAAGTATTTTCACTGGCCTATGCGATGCGCTTAACAAACATCAACGAGATTTAGTCAAACAAAAGAAACGCGAAATTCCAGATCAATACTCCATTGAATTTGCGCCAGCATACATGGGCGCATCCACAATCAAACGCCCCGGTGCCCAGGACGCAACCACAGCACCTATGCAAAGCAATGCCACAGCTGAGAAACTTGACACGGCTAAAAATAGTGTAAACCGTGATGTACAAACTTGGCCTATCGAAGCAGGGACACAAATACTCAAAGTGATTGACAGTGTCATGCGCAACAGTAGTTTTATTACCGAACAACAAAATGTTGAAATTACCACAGCCACAGATCCAGTAACCGGTTTACAAACAGAAAAAGTCAGTGCCAAGGCCGGTACTGGGGATATGAAATGGTTCAAGATCAGTGTGGCCGCTACGCAACTTGGATTTGACAATATCATAAGAGATCATGCATTCCGCATGACTTTTATTGTCACACCCTATGCTGTAGCACAAATGATCAGTCAATATTTTCCCGACAGCAAGTACAAAGGCGTTCACAAAGCGTACCAATATTGGTTTACTGGTGGCAACACACAAATTTTAAGTTACGAACAAAAATACGACAATGCTTTTCATCTGATGTTTACCGGAATTGGCCAAGATCAACAAAAAAATACTACTACAGATTTTCGTGATCAAAATCGCTATGTTTACATGGCCACCAGTCGAGACCAAGCGGTAGGTGCAAAGAACTATGCCAATGAACCTGCAAACAACGGCGCCAGTTTTTTGTATGACCCTTCGTCGTTGAGCACGGTTAGAATGCGTATAGTAGGCGACCCAGCCTGGATGCAACAAGGAGAAGCAGGACTGGGCGTAAATGCTAAAACATTTGACTTTAGTCCATTCAATGCCGACGGCGGTATAAATTTTGAGTCTCGGGCTGTGATGTTCAGTGTGGCATTTAATGCTCCTTCTGACTATGATTTTAATACCGGCATAGTCAACGTAAATTCCAACACTCGTAACGGACAACCACAAGAATACTTTACATATCAAGCCGTAACAGTTAAAAATATCTTTAGTAAAGGTCGCTTTGAACAGGAACTGGTGGGTAAACTTATAATTGAGAAAAAGATACCAACGCCCACTGGTGCCAACGGCAGACCAGCCACAGCTGGTGGTGTGCCTACTGCAGCCGGAAGTAGAGACCGTGCCACCGCACAAAACGAAGCCCAAGATTTAAAAAATGGTGCCAATACAGGCACCGAGGTCACTATTCCAGATGATGGTTCTCGCGGCTACGCCATACAAGATGAAACTGGCCAGGTATCTAATATTAGAAAAAATGAGTATGGTGACTTATACTACCCAGCAGAACCACAACCGGCCGCACCGCCGGCAACTCCAACATCTAGCGGCGATATATCACCACCAGCAAACGCTGATATAATCACCAGAGAAGTAAATCCTACCACATATACCCCAACGCAAAACCCAGATGGCACTTACCAAGCACCTCCACTGATTGGCCAACTCCAATTAAATAATGGCCGAGTTGCTTCTTTTTATGCAACAGATCAAGCAAGGTACGATAGGGCAGTGGCCAGTGGTGCCACTCCGGTAGGGCCACAAAAAATACAAAAGGATGATGCATAATGGCAGAATCAACACCATCAGGTTCACAAGTACCAAGCAATTACAAAGATCCGTTGCCGCCAGGTTCGTATATTGGCGTGGTCAAAAACAACGTAGACCCAAGTCGTTCTGGACGACTACAAGTTTACATACAAAATCGCGGTGCAACGGACCCCAACGATCAAAGCAATTGGAAAACAGTAGTTTATTGTCCTCCATTTTATGGAACTACTCCTACTGGTGCCAATGCTGGAACTGGAGCATTTGAACAAGGCAATCCACAGAGTTATGGCATGTGGTTTACTCCGCCTGACCTAGGAACCCAAGTTTTAATCTTGCAGGTCAAGGGCGAAGCAATGCCGTACTATGTAGGATGTATACCTACCCTGTATGCCAGTCACATGATTCCAGCCATAGGATCCGTTCCTAAAGCTCAAGCAGTGACACAAAATGCTACCCAGGCCAGTTATTTCACCGGATCAGAACGATTGCCTGTTACAGAAATCAACGTAACAGATACTAAAATTAGTCAAAACCCTAAATTCTTTGAACAACCCAAACCAGTACACAGCTATCTAGCTGGTATACTGTTTCAACAAGGTCTGATCAACGACCAAGTGCGCGGCAGTATTGGCAGTAGCAGTCAACGAGAAAGTCCTAGCAATTGCTACGGCATCAGTACGCCGGGTCGTGCTATCTATCTTGGTGGCATTGGAGCCACCGCTACAGGCGAAGCAGGAATTACTGGCAAAGATTTAAAGGCAGCGGCTCCTAACTCTGCCACAGTGATTGCTCGTCGTGGCGGTCATACTTTTGTCATGGACGATGGCGACTTGACAGGCAAAGATAATCTTGTGCGTATACGCACCAGCAAAGGTCATCAGATTACCATGAGTGACGATGGCAATTGTTTGTACATTTGTCACGCCAATGGTCAAGCCTGGATTGAACTAGGACAAGAAGGCACACTGGATGTGTACACTACTAACAGTGTAAACATACGTACACAAGGCACATTAAATTTACATGCCGACGAAGATATCAACATGTTCGCCGGCGGCAAGATCAATATGAAAAGCACCAAAGGCACAACCATGCAAAGTAATGCTGACATGAGCATATCAAACAAAGGCAAATTGACCATGTTCAGTCAAGGAGGTATTGGATTGAAAACTCCAGGTGTGTTGGCCATAACCAGTCAGTTAGGCAGCTGGGCTACCAGTTCTGAATTGAGTTTCAACGGCAGTCGAATACAGCTCAATGGCGGCCAACGCATTGAAGTAGATACACCAGCTGGACTGACCAAGTATCTTCAACCCAGTTCTAGTTTTAACAATACCACAGGATGGGTAGTCAACCCAACTGGCACAGAAAGCATCGTAACCCGTGCTCCTGCCCACGAACCATATCCGTATCATAACATGGGCGTTCCTTCGGCCACTACACTGAGTGACGGCATTGCTAGTCCTCCTCCGGCTGCACCTGCTGTACCTGCTGGGGTAACCATTACCAAAACAAAATGAGTCAATTCAACTATACTCTTCCGTCAGGTGCCGCATTTACTATGGAAGCACCAGCTGGCACCACGCAGACACAGGCTGATATTATTTTTTACGGTCAAGTTGCTGCTGGAACCTTTGCTGGATTTACTGCCGGGCAAAGTATTACCACAGCCACATCAAACGCGGCAAAATTTGCACTGAGTCGATTGGATCGCGGCACTGCCGGTGTTGACGATACTGTAGTTTTGGCCATTGTCAATGGATTGCCACAAGTGGCCGGGATCCCATCATTGATCAACACACCGTTGACCGACCCTATAACACAGGCCAACATTGCCACAATCAACTCGTCTGGATTTACCAGCCCGGCAATTGGGTCTTTGAGCTCCGGGCAGGTCCAAGGCATCATGGCACAGATATCTAACTCTGTAGATCAACCCGCCAATGTAATGACCAATGAAAAAGGTGTTGGACAATTTGGATTGAGCTGTCAACAGTTGGAACAAGCTGGTTATGTAAAACCTGGCACTTGGCAACAATTTATATTTGACCCAGCACCGTTGACTGATGTACTGTCGGCACCAGGAATATTCACCGGGCTCAATGGCATCAACAGTGCTAAAGATTTTCTTAACAGTGCATCGGCGCAAGCCGGTGCTATGACCAATTTAATGAAAAATGGATTTGACGGGTTAGCTGCGGCGGGTGTGATATCTCCTCCTGTTACTGCATCCTTATCGGCGCTCAAAGGCCAGGTGTTTACACAAAGCGGGTTATTATCATTATCACAATTGAGTGCGTCCACTGGATTGTCGTTTGACGTATCTAGTTTGACATCCGGCTTGCCTAGCCTTAGTAGTTTGACTGCAGGGTTGCCTGATGTCAGTAAGTTAACATCGGCCTTAAAGGACTCGCCCTTGGGCAAATTGGCCACATCCTCGGTGACCAATTTACAATCTCTTGCATCAGGTGCTGTAAACAGTGTGGGTGCCAGCTTGCAAGACCTTTCTGGTGTGGTTAACAAAATTCAAAGCACTATAAATCAAGGTGTGGGTGCATTGGTTGGCAATGCTGGTAAGTTTGGCACAGAACTCACAGCACAGTGGGCCAGTAGCATACCATCAATCAGTTCACTGACATCAAGTTTGCCATCAATTGGCGCACTAACTTCCAAGTTGCCCGGGATACCCAGTCTAGGAACATTAATCGAAGGAGTTGTTCCAGGCTTACCTAGTGTGCGAACTGCCATGGACACTCTAGGCAAAGCCTCACAGTTTGCCACCAGTGCCACCAATCCGTTGACCAGTTTGAGTAATCTTGGTGGTGTGAACTTGCCTAGCCTAAGCGGGCTAACCTCTGGTCTACCTAGTCTGAATAGTTTAACCGCAGGCTTGCCTAGTCTGAATAGTTTAACAACAGGCTTGCCCAGTCTAGGGAGCTTGACTGCAGGTCTGCCTAATTTTAGTAGCCTATCCAAGTTGACTGATTTGTTAGGTTCCGGTGCCAGTGGAATTCTAGGCGGTGTCAGCGACAGTTTAGTAGCGGCTACCCAACCAGCCGCTGGATTCAGCAACACCGTAAATCGTGCCACTGTGGATGTGGCCACAGCTAAAATATTTGGCAGTAGCAAGATACCTACACCTAGTTTTGGTTACCCTGATCCCAGCTCGCCTACAGTGGCCGCTATACTTGATATCAGTGCTGCCCAAGATAAATTAAAGGCATTACAACAGCAAGGAACAGATTTGATTGCTCAAGCACAAGGGCAAGCATCGGCACTGGCAGGGCAAGTCACATCGTCACTGGGCCAGTTGGCTTAATAGAGTAAATATATCATGCCTACATTCATTGGATTTAACACTATAAATCAAAACAAAAAATTCACAGCAGTGGATTTTGATTTGATCAAAATTGACCTACTCAACGCCTTTAATATACGGCAAGGTGAACTGGTAGGCCGTCCTGGATATGGCACAGTGCTTTGGAACTATTTGTTTGAAAATCAAACTCCTGAAACACAAGAACTGATCTATGCAGAAATACAACGTGTATGTGCCGGAGATCCTAGAGTTTATATCAGCGGGATCCAGGTATTTCCTCAAGAAAATGGCATGTTAATACAGCTCGGACTAGCAGTAGTACCCAGTACACAGGCACAACAGTTGAGTCTGTTTTTTGACCAACAAC
>Ga0114976_10001452_pt1 | contig 14845 bp, 10 predicted proteins | sample S_130805_EF_Meta_FD_87319 | JGI IMG/M metagenome (GOLD analysis project Ga0114976, IMG submission 87319) | Freshwater microbial communities from Lake Simoncouche, Canada to study carbon cycling - S_130805_EF_MetaG | ecosystem: Environmental > Aquatic > Freshwater > Lake | place: Lake...
CACATAGCTGAACAATGAGCCCCTGACCTCGTCACTGCCCCGCATTCGATCCTCGCTGCACAATCAGCACAGCGAATCACATTCAGGCGCCAGTCGCGAGGGTGAATTTCAGCAGCCTGCTAATGATGCTTTTGTCGACGACCTCGCCACCAATCCGGACCAAGCCCGCCCTTGCCTAAGTGGCGCCATTGCGTTAACAAACTCTCAGGAAGTTTATCGAGGGTGTGCAAGGGCGGATTGTGGACGACGCGGCCACCAAGCCCCCGCTACCCTGGCATTAGTCATACCGCCCCTGCCGGAAAGCGGCAGACCCTCCGACAGTACGTCGCATGCTATGCTGCAGGAGAGGACATCATGATCCCTGACGGTGCGGGCTCGTAAGTTGTTCGGTGGATGTGCGAAATAATGGATCGCTCGCCGTTCTCGATCGATTCATCGCCTCCGCTCACCGGCAACGAGATGTCGGCACTGCGCAGCAAGCAGATTTTCTTCGATGGTGTCTTCAAGGGCGACTACAGCCTTGCCCTCGTCAATCGGCTTCTCGCACGCGAACTCATCGCGCTTGGCCTCGACGTCACCTGCTTCGTGCGCGAGGCCGACTGGGCGGATGACCTCCGGCTGAACGAGATGCCGGACGTCAAGGCACGGATCATCGCCCAGTACCCCGAGCCGGGCGCCTATGACATCCATCTGAGAAACCATTGGCCACCCGATACCGAAGACATGATAGGGGTCCGGAACGCCTATGTCTGCTTCGCCTGGGAGGAGATCGAGGTTCCGGCCTACATGGTCGAGCGGTTCTCGCGCGACCTCGACCTGCTCATGGTCACGGCGAACTTCGTCGAACAGGCCTGCCTGCATTCGGGCGTGACCTGCCCGGTCGTGACCGTCGGCGATGGCTGCGACCACGTCCTGCAGATCGAGCCCGCTGACCAGCCGCCGATCCCGTTGACCGGCCGGCGTCGCATCCTGCACGTATCGTCCTGCCTGCCGCGCAAGGGGGCGGATCTGCTGCTGCGTGCCTATGCCGAGACCTATCTCCGCGAGGATGGGGTCGAACTCGTCATCAAGACACATCCCAACCCCGACAATCAGATCCATCGCCAGATCGCCGAGATCCGCAGCCGGTACCCGAACTGCCCACCCATCGAGGTGTACGAGCATTCGCTGACCGCCGCCGAGCTCGCCGCGCTCTACAGGTCGGCCGACGTGCTGGTCGCGCCAAGCCGCGGCGAAGGGTTCGGCCTGCCGCTGGCCGAGGCGCTGCTGTCCGGCGTGCCGGTGGTGACGACGAACTATTCGGGCCAGGTCGATTTCTGCAACGATCAGACCAGTTATCCGGTCGACTACAGACTGGTGCCGTCGCAGGCCCATGTCTCCGGCAGCTACAGCCTCTGGGCCGAACCGTTGGTCTCGAGCCTCGGCGCGCAGATCCGCGCCGCCCTCGACCGGCCGGACGAGGCCAAGGATCGGGCCCGCCGCGGCGCCGAGGCCATCCTGCGCCATTTCACCTGGCGGCATGTCGCGACCCGGGTCGCGACCGGCCTGGCGCGGTGCCTGGACGGACCGGGCCCGGCCGTGACCGCGCGCCCCTGGCGCGTCGACCTGGTCTCGACGTGGCGTCAGCGCTGCGGCATCGCGACCTACAGCGAGCACCTCTTCGGCACCGACCGCTTCGCGCCGCGCCTCAGTCGCGTGCTCTGCCGCGACGTGCCGGCCGCCGACCTGCTGCCTGGCCGCAGGCACCCGACCGACGCGACGGCGGCGGAGGTGCGGTCCTGGAGTGATGAATGGTCCGGCATCCTGAAGCTCTGCGAGGAGATGTCGCGCGGGACCAGCGAGGTGCTGTGGTTCCAGCACCATCCCGGGCACTTCTCGGCCGGGGACATGGAGCATGTCGGCAGGGCCGCGCGGAACGGGCCCTACAAGCTCACCGTGGTGACGCTGCACAACGTCGCCACTCTGGCGCGTGAGCAGAAGCTGCAGTGGCTGCTGCTGTTCGACCTCATCTTCGTCCACAACGCGGCCGATGCGGCCATGGTGAGCGCCGTCGGCCACAAGCACGTCTACGTCGTCCCGCACGGCATCCTGATGCCGCCGCGTGCGGAGCCGCACGGGCCGGGTGCGGCCGACCCGTCGGATGCCCGGTCGGACCGCCAGGACTTCACGATCGGCACCTTCGGCTTCCTGACCCCGCACAAGCATGTCGAAGTGCTGGTCGACGCGGTCGCCCGGATCCGCAGGATCATCCCCGAGGTGCGCCTGAAGATCCTGAACTGCACACTGCCCGACCACGAATCCCGCCTCACGCGTGCCCGCATCGAGACCCTGATCGAGGTCACCGGCCTGCGGGACGCGGTCGATGCGAATTTCGACTTCCTGGAGGAGCAACAGATCATCCGCGAGCTCAGGAACTGCGATCTGCTGGCCTTCCTGTACGGCCCGTCCGATGAATCCGCGAGCGGCGCGGCGCGCATCGGCCTGATGGCCGACCGGCCCATCCTCTGCTCGTCCTCCGGTGCGCTGGTCGATGTGCACGGGACCGCCCACGTGATCGACGACCTGCGGTCCGAACACGTCGCGAGCGTGCTGCTGGCGCTGATGTCGAACCGCGACCTGCTCTCGGTCCACGACGAGAACCGCCGGCGCTTCGTCGACGCATACTCCTACGAAAGCCTGTCGCGCCGCTACCTGCACCACGTGTCGGCCGCGTTGGAGGGGTCCTGATGTCGATCGTACTTCGGTCTGGCAAAGCCGATGGCCGGCCCTTCGACAAGGCGATGTTCGGCCTGCCGGCGGCGGATTTCGTCGAGGCGGTCTGCGCGTTCTTCGACGTGGACGAGGCGCGCCTGCCGGCGCAGGACCGCTCCGCGCTCGTGCAGTCGCTGAGCGAAGGCCGGTCGCGTCTCGATGTCTTCGGAGCGATCTCCCGCACCTCGTCGGCAGGAAGGCTGGCCACCATGTACGACTCGCCGCTGAACGCCATCATGCACGACAGCGACGCCTATTTCGTCCAGGACGTGCTGGAGCGCTACGCGCCCGATGACGACGAGGCCTTCCTGATCCACGCCTGTCAGCAGATCCTCGGGCGGCGGAACAGCGAGCTCGAGCACTTGGCCTGCAAGTATGATCTTCGGCGCGGCACCGTGACCCGCGGCGAACTCCTGGACCGGCTGGTCCGGCAGGCCCGCAGCGAGGGGCGGCTGATCGGGCTGGCCTCGATCATGCGGGACTCGCCCGAGCTTTCGCCCGCACCGCCGAGATCCCCGTCGGCGATCGGCTGGCCGGGCATGCTGGGCATCAACGCCAAGGGGCAGGAGGAGTTCACCCTCTGCCGCAGCGACGCGCGCGGTGGTTGGCTGGTGCTCAAGAACCACCTGATGCAGGACATCAGCATCGTGGACGGCTTCTGGAAGGTCGGCCCCGGCTTTCTGCTCGCAGGGCCGAAATACACCCTGACGCCCGGGACCTGGCAGCTTTCGGTCGAGATCACCCAGCCCGACGATGCCCGGCTCGAGCTCGACGTGGTGGCCAACTCGGCGCTCGACGTCTCCTTCGCCACCACCATCATCGGCTCGTTCTCGGGCTCGATCCTGGTGAGGATCCAGCCGCATCACCTGTTCAACGAGATTCGCCTGGCGAAGCCGGACCAGCCGGCCGAAGCCATGTTCGTCCGTATCGACAAGATCGAACTGGTCCGCTTGGGGGCGGGGCTCGGATGAAGTTCATCTCCTTTCCGCTGAAGGTTGCCGAAGCCGACCGCCTGCGCGACCGGCGCGACTGGAAGCGCGCGGCGCTCGCCTATCAGGGCGCGGTGACCATCAATCCGAAGGCGGTCAGCACCTGGATCCAGCTGGGCCACGCGCTGAAGGAATCCGGCGACTTTGCGGGCGCCGAGAGCGCCTACCTGCGGGCGCTCGACCTCGCCCCGGAGGACGCGGAGATCGCGCTCCAGCTCGGGCATCTCTTCAACCGGCAGGACATGCAGCGCGATGCGCTGGCGTGGTACGGCAAGGCCGCGCGCCTGAAGCCGGATGATGCCGAGCTTCTCGAACACCTGCGAGCGACCCTGGACATGACCGAGATTGCCGACGCACATCTGGCGATGAAGCATGGCCGTTTCGCCGATGCCCGGGACATCCTGCTTCGGCTCATTCGGGACTACGCCCGGCACGACCTGTGCGCCATGCTGGGCCACGCCTACAAGGAGTGCGGCCAGTTCGCCGAGGCGGAGGCGGCGTACGAGGCGTATCGCCGGCACCTCGCGACAGCCGCGCCCGATGCCATGTACGACTACCACCTGCAGTCGGGCCATCTGAAGAAGATCCAGCGGCAATACCACTGCGCCCTGTCGCACTACGTCCGCGCGCGTGAGTTGCTTCAGCAGCAGTCGGCGCGCACGCGGCTCGCCCAGGAAGTGAACGGCGAAATCGGCATCTGCATCGCGGCGCTCTTCCCGAACCTCTTCGCCCGCGGCTGAGCGCCAGCGGCTCTTGCGCGTGGGGTGGTCCGGGATGACCGGCGTGGTGCAATGCTGGAGCAGGCAGCGCCGGAGGCTGTCGCCGTCGCAGGCGGTGTCGGCGAGCGGCTGATTCGCGGCGGCTGAAGGACGAGCGGCGCCCGGGCAGGCCGTGGATCGCCCGTCTGCCCGCCGCCGCTTCGGCCAGCCGCGTCTGGCCCGGACCAGATCGGGCTTGCGGCCTCAGGCCTTGCCGATGCCCTTGTTGACGAAGCCCAGGTCGAAGGCGCGTCGCCAGTCGAGTCCCTTCGGCAGCACGCTGACATCCGCCATCGCCTCGTAGAAGCTGCGCCAGCGCGCCTCGCTCATCGCGCCGATGCCGCCCGTCGCGGCATCGCCCGAACGCAGGATGCCGGCCTCGTTCATCTTCAGCGTGCCGAAGGCGATCAGGTCGTCCGGCATCTCCGGGTTCTGCTCCTTGATCAGCCGGTTGGCGCCGGCGGTATCGAACCCGCCGGCCGGGCCCTTCAGGTACTGGTCGTAGCCGAGCATCGTCGCGTCGATGAACCGCTGTACCGCGTCACGCTTCTCGGCCATGGTTTTGGCCGAGATGTTGATCGTCTGGCCGTAATTCTCGAAGCCGGCGTCGTGCAGCAGCAGCACGTCGGGCTTTACCCCGGCCTTCTCGATCGTATAGGGCTCGCTGCCGAGATAGCCCTGCTGGATCAGCATGCGGTCGGCGAGGAAGGGCTGCATGTTGAAGGTGTAGGGCCGGATCTGATCGTCCTTCAGCCCGTACTTCTTGACCAGGAAGGGCCACCAGGTCGCGCGGCTCTCGGCGCCGATCAGCACGGTGCGGCCGCGCAGCGCCTCGAAGCTGGTGAAACCGGTGTTCGGGTGCGCGATCAGCACCGCCATGTCCTTCTGGAACAGCGCGCCGATGCAGAGGAAGGGGATTTTCTCGCGCACGAAATTCAGCGCCGAGAGCCCGTTGCCCATGGACATGTCAACGCGGCCGCCGAGCAGCAACTGCGCCGGGTTGATCTGCGGCCCGCCGCTGGTCAGCGCCACCTCGAGGCCGGCCGCGCGATAGAGGCCCGCGGCCTGGGCCTGGTAGAAGCCGCCATGCTCGGCCTGGGCGCGCCAATTGGTGACGAAGCTGATCCGGTCGAGCCGCGGCTGGCTGCGGGTGGGGAAGGGGTCCAGCAGCAGCGGCGTGGCGGCGAGGCCGAGCGCCGCGCGGCGCGAGACGGTGTAGCGCGTGGTGGTCATGGCGAGATCCTCCCGAGGGCGGGAGATGAGGCCGGTGGAACGGCTGCGCAAGCCTCAGCCCGCGGCGGGCGGGCGCAGCCGGTCGGGATCGGCCGTTTCGTCCAGCAACTAGTCGCGGATGAAGGGGCAGGCCTCGGGCACCGTGGCGAGGGGCTCGTCATGGGCTTCGAGATCGAGCCGGGCCCGGCGCCACGGCCGCTCGAGGTCGATGCGCAGCGCCATGCTCGGGCTGAAGGCGCTGGCCGCACCTGCCTGAGCCCGAGCGATCTCGCCGCGCCAGCCACGCTGCGGGGTGGGACTGGGCGAGGACACCGCCTTGGCGCCGTGGATCATGAGATTACCCAGACGGCTCTCCACCGCCGCCAGCTGCCATTGCCCGACCGATGCGATCTCTTCGGCGATGTTCTGGAGGTCGAGCTCGTTTGGCAGGCCGCGCAGCGGGGTGGCCTGCCGCTCGGACAAGGCGAGGATGGCGGCGTCGTAGTCGGGCAGCCTGGCCATGGTGCCGCCCATATGGCGGCCCTCAGGCCCTGAGGTTGAAGGGCTTCAGCAACATCAGCGCCAGCCCCCAGCCCCAGGCGCCGTTGTAGAGCAGGCCGCGCCAGGGAATGGCGCCGTTCCAGGTCGGCAGGCCCTTCAGGGTGGGCACCAACGACACCGCGACGGCGGTCAGCGCCACCGCCCCGAACACCGCGCCGAACAGCAGCGCGGGCGGCCTGAGCTTGACCAGTAGCAGCGTCGTCACGATGCCCCACACCCCGCCCCAGAAGCTCTGCGAGAAGACCACCGGCACACCGAGCGGCTTGGTCGGCGCCATGTTGAAGGGCGGATTCGTCTTCCCAAAGATGCCCACCACCGCCGGGATGTCGTTCCCGAAGGTGTAGAGCAGCCAGGCGGCGCCCTGGTGGAAGATCGGCACGGCGAGCGCGCCGGCGATGAAGCCGAACAGGATGATACGGAACATTGTGTTAGTGCAGCATCACAGCGCCCGGCCGTCCAGTGACCTTGCGGTGTCGCCCAACCCCGCGCAGGCTGCCCCAACGCGAAAGGGAACGCCGCCGATGAACGGAGCCGAAAGCCTGGTCCATACGCTGCTCGGCAGCGGGGTCGATGTCTGCTTCACCAACCCCGGCACCAGCGAGATGCATTTCGTCGCGGCACTCGACCGCATCCCCGGCATGAAATGCGTGCTCGGCCTGCAGGAGAACATCGTTACCGGCGCCGCCGACGGCTACTGGCGCATGGCCGAGAAACCGGCCTGCACACTGCTGCATTGCGGCCCGGGCCTCGCCAACGGCCTCGCCGGCCTGCACGACGCACGCCGCGCGCGCAGCGGTATCGTCAACATCGTCGGCGACCAGGCGGTCTACCACCGGCCCTTCGACGCGCCGCTGACCGCCGATACCGAGGGCTGGGCGCGTGGGGCCTCGGCCTTCGTGCGCACGGCGACGCGGGCCGAGGATGTCGGCTCTGACGCCGCGGTCGCGGTGCAGGCGGCGCGCACATCGCCCGGCCAGGTGGCGACCCTGATCCTGCCCTCCGACAGCTCCTGGAACGAGGGTGGCCAGGTCGGCAAGGCGCTGCCCGTGCCCGCCGTGCCGCAGGCCGACCCGCACGCCATCCGCAACGCCGCGCGCGTGCTGCGGGAGAAGCGCAACGTGCTGCTGCTGCTCGGCGGCCCGGCGCTGCGGGAAGGCGCGCAGCGGCAGTTGCAGCGCATCGCGGCGGCGACCGGCTGCCGGCTGCTCGCCGAGGGCTCGAATGCCCGTATCCAGCGCGGCCGCGGCCGGCTGCCGCTCGACCGCGTGCCCTATGTGAACGAGCTGGCGGTCCAGGCGCTCGAGAGCGTCGAGCACATCATCCTGGTCAACGCCAAGGAGCCGATCGGCTTCTTCGGCTATCCCGGCCGGCCCAGCCGCTTCTGGCCGCCAGGCTGCGAGATCCACACCCTGACCCGGGTCGAGCAGGCGGCCGACAGCGCGCTCACGGCGCTCGCCGAGGAGCTCGGCGCCCCGGCCAGCGCCATCGCCGATCCCGGCCCGCGGCCGGAGGCGCCGCGCGGCGCGCTGAGCCCGGAGGGTCTGGCCCAGGCGGTCGCCGCACTGATGCCCGAGCAGAGCATCATCGTCGACGAATCCGTGACCTATGGCCGCGGCTTCTTCCCGCACACCTTCGCTGCGCCGGCGCATGACTGGCTGCAGAATTGCGGCGGCGCCATCGGCTATGGTCCGCCGGTTGCGGTGGGTGCGGCGATCGGCGCGCCCGGGCGGCGGGTGATCGCGCTGCAGGCCGATGGCAGCGCTATGTATACGCCGCAGGCGCTCTGGACCCAGGCGCGCGAGAAGCTGCCGGTCACCACCGTGCTACTGTCCAACCGCAAGTACCAGATCCTGCTCGGCGAGTATCGCAATGTCGGCGCCAATCCTGGCCGCACCGCGCTCGACATGCTCGACCTCGGCAACCCCGATATCGGCTGGGTTCAGCTCGCGAACTCGATGGGCGTCGAGGCGGCGCAGGCCAGCACGCTCGAGGCCTGCGGCGACCTGATGGCGCAGTCCTTCGCCCGGTCCGGGCCCTTCCTGATCGAGCTGCTGATCTGAGACCGCCGTGCGGGTGGGCCGGCCCCACTCTGCCATCCCCGGTTGCGGCGGGCCGCCGGTGCAACGAAATCTCCGTGGCCCAGATACTTCAGCCTTTCGGAGGTTTCAGGTTTCACGCTATCTCACGGTAAGTCGAGGAGGCGCAGACAGGCAGCCTGGGTCGCATGGACCTGACGGCCGGCCGCCCCGCAGCGTCCGACGACCGCCGAGAGGCAACGGGTGACAGGGTACGAATGAACGTCATGCACCAGCCTCCGGCAGCGGATGAGGCAAGCGGGCGTGCCGCGCTCGATGCGCACGGCACGCCGGCCCGCGTGTCCCCGCGCCCCGGCGCCGCCCAACCGCCACCCGCCGAGGCGCCGCCGGTGGAGGCACCACCGCGCCGCCGCCGCCGCGGCTGGCTGATCTGGCTGGCCCTGCTCGGGACGGCCGCGGCGGGTGGCACCTACTACCTCACCATGGGCGACCACGAAGCGCCGCAGCGTGCCTCCGTCGCGCCGGTGACCGAGCCGCTCTCGCAGGGCGAGTTCAAGCTCTCCGACGCCGAGATGCGCGCGATCCGCATCGAGGAACTGAAGCTGCAGGATTTCCGCGCCGAGCGCGTCGCGGAAGGCCGCATCACCTACAACGAGGATCGCTCCACCCCGGTCTTCAGCCCCTATAATGGCCGCGTGACGAAGGCGATCGCCCGGCTCGGCGAGACCGTGAAGGCCGGCGACCCGTTGTTCGAGATCGAGACCACCGACCTCGCGGCTGCCGCGAACGACCTGCTCTCGGCGGTCGACGGCGTCGCCAAGGCGCGCGTCACCACCGAGCAGGCGCGTCGCGAGGAGGCCCGCCAGAACAGCCTTTTCTCCGCCCGTGCCGCCTCGCAGCGCGACGTCGAGCAGGCCCGCCTGGCCACCGCGCAGGCCGTCGCCGACCAGCGCAGCGCCGAGGCGACGCTCTCGGCCGCGCGCGACAAGCTGCGGGTGCTCGGCCGCAGCCCGGCGCAGATCGCGCGGATCGAGCAGAGCCGCATGGTCGACGCGGTGGTGCCGGTGCTGGCGCCGATCGGCGGCACCGTCACCAAGCGCCAGCTCGGTCCCGGCCAGTGGCTCTCGACCGGCGCCAGCGACCCGGCCTTCGTGATCTCCGACCTCGGCACGATGTGGCTGGTCGCCGCGGTGCGCGAGATGGACGCGCCGATGATCAAGCCGGGCCAGACGGTGAAGGTGACCGTCGGCGCGCTGCCCGACCGGGTCTTCGACGCCCGCATCGCCACCGTCGCCGCCGGCCTCGACCCGTCCACCCGCCGCATGACCGTGCGTGCCGAGGTGCTGGATCCCGACCGCCTGCTGAAGCCCGAGATGTTCGCGACCTTCCGCATCGAGGTCGGCAACGAGCAGCGCGGCGTGGCTGTCCCGGTGAACGCGCTGATCTTCCGCGGGCCCGACGCCAGCGTCTGGGTGGCGCTCGACGGCAACCGCTTCATCCTGCGGAAGGTGACCCTCGGCCTGCGCTCGGGCGACATGATCGAGGTGGTGGACGGGCTGAAGGCCGGTGAACGGGTGGTCACCGGCGGCGCGCTATTCGTGGACCGTGCGGCGCGCATCGACTGAGCCGCGGACCGGCAGGGACATGAGGCGGACGGCTTAGCATGCGCAGTATCGTTGCCTTCTCGCTGCAGCGCCGCCCCTTGGTGATCCTGCTGTTCTTCGTGATGATCGTGACCGGCCTGGTCGGCTTCACGAAGCTGAACATCGAGGCCTACCCGGATCCGGTCCCGCCGCAGGTCGTGGTCGTCACCCAGAACCCCGGCCAGAGTGCCGAGGAGATCGAGCGCTACGTCTCGATCCCGATCGAGGTCGCCATGGCCGGGCTGCCGAACCTCACCTCGGTGCGCTCGACCAGCCTGTTCGGCCTGTCGGACGTCCGGGTGCAGTTCAACTTCAACTACACCTACGACCAGGCGCTGCAGCAGGTGCTGAACCGCCTCGCGCAGATCAGCACCCTGCCGGAAGGGGTGCAGCCGCAGATCTCCCCGCTCAGCCCGATCGGCGAGATCATGCGCTACCGGCTGGTCGGGCCGCCCGGCTATTCGCTCGCCGACCTCAAGACCCTGCAGGACTGGGTGCTCGACCGCCGCTTCAAGCGGGTGCCCGGCGTCGTCGACGTCACCTCCTTCGGCGGCTTGACCAAGAGCTACAACGTCGTCATCGATATGGGCCGGCTCTCGGCCTACAACCTGCATCTCCCGCAGGTGGTGCAGGCGGTGCGGGCGGGCAATGCGACGGTCGGCGCCGGGACCATCCGGATCGGCCCGCAGGCCGCGGTGGTGCAGGGCATCGGCCTGATCCGCAGCCTCGACGATCTGCGCAACGTGGTGGTCTCGGCGCAGGACGGCGTCCCCGTGCTGCTGTCCGACGTTGCCACCATCGAGATCGGCAATACCCCCCGCCTGGGCGTCGCCGGCCATATCGACGACGACGACGTCGTGCTCGCCACCGTGCTGATGCGGCGCGGCGAACAGACGCTGCCGACCATCCACGGCGTGCAGGCGGAGGTCGCGCGGATCAATGCCGGCGGGGTGCTGCCGCCCGGGGTGCGCATCGTCCCGCTCTATGACCGCGAGGACCTGGTCAAGATCACCACCAAGACGGTGGTGAAGAACATCATCGAGGGCATCGCCCTGATCCTGGTGATCCAGTGGCTGTTCCTCGGCGACTGGCGCGGCGCGCTGGTGGTGGCGGCGACCATCCCCTTCGCCTTCCTGTTCGCGATCATGGTCATGCTGGTGCGCGGCGAGAGCGCCAACCTGCTCAGCCTCGGCGCGCTCGATTTCGGCCTGCTGGTCGATGCGACCGTGATCATGGTCGAGAACATCTACCGCCATCTCGGCATGTCGCGGCAGGGCTCCACGCGGATCGTGCCGCCAACCCAGGGCAACCAGCTGTCCGGCCTGCCACTGACCATCCTGCGGGCCGCGGGCGAGGTGGACAAGGCGATCTTCTTCTCGGCGCTGATCATCATCGCCGCCTTCATCCCGCTGTTCACCCTGGGCGGCATCGAGGGCCGGATCTTCGGCCCGATGTCGAAGACCTACGCCTACGCCATCATCGGCGCCTTGCTCGCGACCTTCACCATCACCCCGGCGCTCGCCGCCACGCTGCTGCGCGAGGACAGCCGGGAGCGCGACACGCCGCTGGTCAAGGCGCTGCGCTGGGGCCACCGCCACCTCTATGCCATGGCGATGCGCGCGCGCCTGCTGTGCATCGGTGCGGCGGCCGCGCTGTTCGGGCTGACCCTGATGGTGCTCTCCTCGCTCGGCGCCGAGTTCCTGCCGACCCTCGAGGAGGGCAATCTCTGGGTCCGCGCCACCATGCCGGGCACCATCAGCCTGGAGGAGGGCAACAGCACGGTGAACCGCATCCGCCGCACCCTGCTCGAGTTCCCCGAGGTGATCACCGCCACCTCGCAGCAGGGCCGGCCGGATGACGGCACCGACAGCGCCGGCTTCTTCAACGCCGAGTTCTTCCTGCCGCTCCGCCCGCCCGAGCAATGGACCACCGCCAATACCCGCGACGGCCTGGTGCGGGCCATGCAGGAGCGGCTCGGCCGCGAGTTCATCGGCATCGAGTTCAGCTACGCCCAGGCGATCAGCGACAACGTCCAGGAGGCCGCCTCCGGCGTGAAGGGCGCCAATGCGATCAAGGTCTACGGGCCGGAACTCGACGTCATCACCCGCAAGGCCGAGGAGATCAGGCGGATCGTCGCCACCGTGCCGGGCGTCGCCGACCTCGCGGTGTTCCGCGTGCTCGGCCAGCCGACGGTCGCGATCCAGATCGACCGCGCCCGCGCCGCCCGCTTCGGCCTCTCGGTCGACGACATCAACGAGGTGATCCAGGCCGCGATCGGCGGGCATGAGGCCGGCCGGCTCTACGAGCCCGGCGGCGACCGCAACTTCCCGATCATGGTGCGCCTGGAAGGCCGCTTCCGCGACAACATGGAGGCGATCCACCGGATCCCGGTCGGCGGCCCGCGCGCGGCGACGCTCGGGGACGTCGCGCAGATCCGACTGGTTTCGGGCGTCTCCTACATCTACCGCGAGGACGGCTCGCGCTACGTGCCGATCCGCTTCTCGGTGCGCGGCCGCGACCCGGCGAGCACGGTCGCCGAGGCGCAGCAGATGGTGGCGGCGCAGGTCGAGATGCCGCCCGGCTACCGGCTCGACTGGGTCGGCGAGTTCCGCAACCTGCAGGAGGCGATCGGCCGGCTGATCGTCGTGGTACCGGTCGCGCTCGCGCTCATCCTCGTGCTGCTCTACGTGCAGTTCAGCTCGCTGCGCGAGACCCTGCTGGTCTTCGGCATCGTGCCGCTGTCGATCACCGGCGGCGTTCTCGCGCTCGCCGCGGCCGGCCTCAACTTCTCGGTGCCGGCGGCCATCGGCTTCCTCGCGCTGTTCGGCATCACCGTGATGGAAGGCATCATCATGATGTCCCACTTCAACCACCTGCGGATGGAGGGCATGTCCTGGCGGCCGGCCCTCGACCAGGCGGGCAGGGACCGCATGCGGCCGGTCTTCATGACCTGCTTCGCCAGCTTCGCCGGCCTGCTGCCGATGGCGCTCGCCACCGGCATCGGCGCCGATGTGCAGAAGCCGCTCGCCCTCGTCGTGGTCGGCGGCATCGGGCTGGTGCCGATCTTCATCCTGGTGGTCTTCCCCGTGATGATCGATCTGTTCGGCCGGCCACGCCATCTCCGCGAGGAAGCCGAGAACGACGCGCTGCTCGGCGAAGAGGCATGACGGCACGGTGGTCCGGCGGCTGGCTGGCGCTCGCCCTCTCGCTGGTCGCGGCCCCGGCGGTCGCGCAATCCCCGCCGCGGACGGCGCCTGCGCCCGCGACCCCGGCCGTGCCGCCGGCACCCTCGCCACCTGCCCCGCTCGGCACCGCGCCGCTGCCGATCGGCCGCGGCGCCGCGGCGCTGACCCTGCCGGCCGCCGAGCAGATGCTGGTCGAGAACAACCTAGCGATCATCGCCGCCCGCAAGGGCGTCGATGCCGCCTGGGCGCAGCGACTGGTGAACTCCTCGCTGCCGCCGCCGACGCTGACCGCGGGCAACACCTACGCCCAGTTCAACGAGAGCAACAAGCAGAGCTTCGCCGGCGCGCGCTTCCTTGCCCCCACCAACAACATCGCCGCCGGGCTCTCCGTGCTGGTCGAGCGCGGCGGCAAGCGCACGCTGCGTACCCGCGTCGCCGAGGAGCAGATCGGCGTCGCCGAGGCACAGGTGCTCGACACCATCCGCGGCCAGCTCTTCGCGCTGCGCCAGGGCTTCCTCGGCGCGCTGCTGGCACGCGCCAACCTCGAGGTCGCTCTCGCAAACCGCGTCAGCCTCGACCGCACCGAGGCACTGCTGCGCCGCCAGCTGCGCGACGGCGCGATCCCAGAGGGCGACCTGCTGCGCTTCCAGGCCAGCCGCCTGCAGTTCGAGAGCGACGTCACCAACAACGCCCAGGCCTATGCCGCCGGCATCGCCGCCCTCGCCGCCCTGCTCTCGGCCGATCCGACGCAGTTCGACGCCGCCGCCGGTACGCTGCGCAGCATGGGCATCAACCCGCCGGTGCCGCCCGCGCTCGGCCCGGTACCGCAGCCGGTCCCGGCGCTGGTCGAGCCGCATCGCCGGGCCGAGCGCCGCGCCGGCGCGCCGACGCCGGCCGCCGCGCCCACCACGGTGCAGCTCGTCCTCTCGCCGGTCGCCTTCGACGTGCGCGGCCGCTTCGATGCCGTGCCCGAGCTCGGCATCGCGCGCGACGAGCTGGCCCGCGGCATCGACAGCCGGCCGGATGTCGTCGTCGCCACGCGCCAGGCCGCGGCCGCCAACCAGAACCGGCTGCTGGCGGAAGCCGCCCGCTCGCGCGACGTGACGCTCAATGCCGGCTGGGGGCGCTCGCGCCTGTCGCAGAACGTGCCGAACGCCCCGGACGGCGCGACCTACCACGCCAACGACCAGTTCACGGTGAACCTCAGCATACCCATCTTCACGCGCCGCATCACCGAGGGGAATGTCGGCATCGCCAGCGCGCAGCAGGCGCAGGCCGAGGCGGGGGCGAAAGCCACGCTGCTGCAGGCCCGCGCCGATTTCGCCACCGCCTGGGCGGCCTACGAGCAGTCGCTCGCGCTGCTGCGGCTCTATACCGGCGGCGCGCTGAACCGCGCCGAGGAAGCCTATCGCAGCACCGAGGCAGCCTACCAGGCGGGTGGCCGCAGCCTGCTCGAGGTGATGGACGCGCTGCGCACGCTAAACGCGACGCGCATCGCGGCGAACCAGGCGCGCTATGCCTATCTGCTGGCGCTCGCGCAGCTCGAGCAGGCGAGCGGCGTCGCCGGCATCGCGCCGCGTCTCTAATCCAGGGGAATCGCACTTGGGAAAATGACGTCTTCCCGCGACGCGGCTTGATGGATTCTTGTTCTTTCCGCACGCGGCGGAGGAAGTCCTGTCATGTCGCTTATCTTGGCGCTTTCGGCCCTGC
>Ga0114976_10001453_pt1 | contig 14842 bp, 20 predicted proteins | sample S_130805_EF_Meta_FD_87319 | JGI IMG/M metagenome (GOLD analysis project Ga0114976, IMG submission 87319) | Freshwater microbial communities from Lake Simoncouche, Canada to study carbon cycling - S_130805_EF_MetaG | ecosystem: Environmental > Aquatic > Freshwater > Lake | place: Lake...
AGCCAGTCAACTGAGTGAGAGCCTGTTAGGCTCTCGCCGAAGATGCCTTAGTAGCGCGACCCGCCGCCACCGCCGCCGTATCCACCGCCGCCGCCGCTGCCACCACCACCGTAGCCGCCACCGCCGCTACCGCCGCCGCCACTGCGACGACCACCAAATCCGCCGCCGCCGCCAGCTCCACCGCCGCCACCACCACCAAAGCCGCCGCTGCGGGGGGCCTGTGGGATGGACTCGTTGACGCGCAGGTTGCGGCCGCCAACGGCGCGGCCGTTCAGTGCACTGATGGCGGCCTGAGCCTCTTCATCCGTGCCCATCTCGACAAAGCCGAAACCCTTAGAACGACCGCTTTCGCGATCCATGATGACCTGTGCGGATACAACGCTACCGTGTTCCGAACATAGTTGTTGCAGATCCTCGCTGGTCGTACTGTAGCTAAGGTTGCCGACGTAAAGCTTCTTGCCCAAGTGGGACGCTCCGATACATGGACCTTTCGGTCCTTTGGTAAGTGAAAGACGAATTGTGCACGTATTTTCCAGATTAAGCGACCAGAAGTCACACTGCATCAATTTCGCAACATATTATGACCCCATTGGAGGAGCCCCGTCAATGCTGGGTCCACGGTGAATTGGTCCGCGTTGCGTTGAGTTCCGACCATCCATCGGTTGTATCTCTTACATTACAAATCAACTGCCGTTTCCAGCCTTGCGCAGTCGGGATTTGAATGAGTCTCCTTACTCCCGCTCCTAATGGCGGCGTCAGCGACGCCAGAGTGCTACCACCCACAAAGCCCATCCCGCCAGGAGCGCAAGTCCTCCGACCGGGGTCATGATTCCGAGCGCCCTTGGGGCACCCAATGCAAGGGCGTACAGGCTGCCACTAAACAGTCCGAGTCCGACGAGCAGGGCGATTGCTGATCGACGAAGAGCCGGATGCCGTCCTTCGGGAATGACAACTGCTGATATCCCAAGCACGAGTATCCCGAGCGCATGATTCATTTGGTAATCGACCGCGGTCTTCCATAGTTGCATCGCTTGCGGGTCGATCACGTCCCTAAGGCCATGTGCGCCAAATGCACCAATTGCGACAGAAATGCCCGCCAGCCCCGCCCCAATTCCCATCAGATTGCGGGCGAGTTCTGGCCATTTGCCCGGGTTTTCGCGAAGAAGGTTTTCCGAATCGTTCATAGGTTGATCATGGAGTTCGAAATATGAATACGGCAGAGCAGGTAATGGACATGCAAAGGTCAGCGCTGGCTACTTGGTCAGACCTTTCGGTGACCGCAATGACGGGAGCCGAACGTTGGTTCACTTTGCAGATTGATGTGATGCGATCACTCTTCGATGGTGGTCTGGACCAAACTCGCCAGATGGGTGACCTTGATAACCCGCAAAGTTTGCTTACCGCGATGAGCTCGATGAGTAAACCTATGATGGACAGCGTCATGAGTTACCACAACGAATCATTCCAGATTTTACAAACGACCAGCTTGGAACTGTCCAACATTCTCAATCAACACTGGCGTGGTAGCGCAACCAAGATCCAGTCCCTGGCAGAGGGCTCAGCTGTTCAGTCGAACGCGAGCGCATCTCCGCCCTTCCCTCTCAATGCCGCGCTCCAGTCCATCTTTGGATCCGCCTTCAAATCGCCGTTTGTTCCGGACTTCACTGGCCCATTTGGTCGAGTATTTGGTAGCTCGCTGGCTGAACGCGGAACAAAATCTGCCGATGGTGCGAAGACACGCCATCCTAGGCAGAAAGGGCACCCTAACAACGGAGGGGTCGACCCAAGTTCATCGGATCGCAAATCTCATTGAGGCTCTCGATCGTCCGCCGGCAAACTGTATTGTTTCCTGAACGCCCGGGCCGCCACCTCAGCCCGCCGCGCCAACTCCAGGAGACCATTTCGGTCAAGGTAGTCGGTTACCGTGAACCCTGCTTCATTGCGGGCGGTCGGATCAGCGCCCTCCGCAATCAATAATTCGACAATTGATTGCCGCCCCTGGCGGGCGGCCATCATGAGTGGTGTTGTGCCGTTGGGGGATTCGGCATCGATGTACGCCGACTCTTCCAGAAGCCATCGGGTCATGGCGACATGCCCCCCCGTGGCTGCGTAATGAAGCGGCGTCCAACCGGGTCGATTGATCTGCGCGCCGAGCTCAACCAGCCGACGGGCGTTTTTGAGGTCACCGCGTAAGGCTGCAATCATCAGCGGTGTCTCGCCTAGGCGGTTCAATACATCCACCCGGATCTGCTGAATCGCAAGGAGATCGGCGAGGACCTTGTTCGACCCATGGCGGACGGCAATCAACAAAATCGGATCGCCACGTGCGTCAAATGAATTCACATCCATCCCTCGCTGCAACCAGCGGCGCACCATGTCAATCCTGTCATTCCGGATCGCTTCAAAAAAGGATTCCAGCGGATCCTTTTCAGCATTCAGATTGAGGTCGTCAGTGGGCTGAACCGGGGGCGCCGCCCAAACCCACACACTGGTCGCAGCAAAACAAAACGCCAAACTAATTCGGACGATCAAATCACGCATGCGGGCTTTTGGCTTGGTTGGATAGCGCGATCAAGCGGCATGCTTGAAGAGGTCGAAAAAATTTCGGCTTGTGAGTTCGCCCACAGCGGCCACTGACGTATTGCGAATCTCGGCCAGGCGTTCGGCAACCAGGGGTACGAAGCCAGGCTCGTTGGTCTTGCCGCGCATTGGAACGGGGGCAAGGTAAGGTGAATCTGTCTCAATCAACAAGGCGTGGTTCGGTACTTTGGAGGCGGTGGTCCGAAGCTCTTCTGCGGTCTTGAATGTCAATATTCCAGAGAAAGAAATCTTGAATCCAAGCTCGATTGCGCCCTGGGCGACTTCCCAGGATTCGGTAAAACAGTGCATGACCCCACCGACGGCGTCGGCTCCCTCCTCCCTCAAAATACGCAAGGTATCGTCGGAGGCCGATCGGGTATGGACGATCAGTGGTTTGCCACAACGTCGGGCCGCTCGAATATGAGTCCGAAAACGTTCTCTCTGCCATTCCGCATCGCCTTTGATCCGGAAATAATCGAGTCCAGTCTCGCCAATGGCAACGACGCCGGGGGCATCGGCCAAGGAGACAAGATCATCGATCGTCGGCTCCTGGACATCCTCATAGTCAGGGTGAACACCGACCGAACTAAACAGGTGTTGCCGACCCGCGATGACGGAACGTAAGCGAGGCAGGTCTTCAAGCGTAACGGAGACACAGAGTGCATGGGACACCCCCGCCGCGGCCATGCGCTGCAGAACAGAATCAATATCCTCGGCAAGATCGGGAAAATCGAGATGGCAGTGGGAATCGATGAACACGTCAATCCTTTGCCGCTGTAAATGCCTGCGTATAGACCCGAAGTGTAGCCTCGGCATACAGGCGCGGGTTTAGTGGGTGGTCAACGCTTCGACGGAATCTAAGCAATTGCTGGGCACAGGTGACGAGGGCTTGTAGATTCGACTGGGCCGCAATTGCATTCAATTGACGTAGGTCTGCACCCTTTGATCGCGGCGCGATTCCGCCGGCGACACGGGCTAGATCTTCAACCCACCGTTGAAGCGCAATGACCCATAGCGAGGGCTCAAGTGCTTCCAGGCGTTGCGCCACTTCCAAGAGATCTGCATTGGGTAGCGATGCAATTGCGGAGTGTGCAGTTTGGTATGCCTCATAACGAATCGGATCGCCATACGCCTTTGCGGCGAGTGGCGCCCCGCCACCTGCGTCAAGCAGTCGTTGGGCCGCATTGGGTTCGAGGCCGGTCGTTGAAAGTATCCAGTCTCGAGCAACTTCATTGGAGGGTGCCGTTAACGCGACGGTGACACATCGCGATCGAACAGTCGGCAGGATGCGCGCGGGGGCTTCGGATGCAAGGATAAAGATCATCCCCGCCATGGGCTCTTCAAGGGTCTTCAGCAGCGCATTTGCGGCGGCGGCGTTAAGGCGGTCAGCTGCGGAGATGAGTACAACTTTTTGCCCCGATCGACGAGCACCTGTGAGGGCAAAATCTCCCAACGATCGAATCGCGTCAATCCGAATTTCGGGGCGCGTTCGAACAGACTTGCTCCGAGATGTGGCGGGGGCAGTGCTTTGTTCTCGCACGCTCGCCGTTGCGTCTCCTTCCGGATCGGCGCCCGCCTCGCCCAGTTCATCCGCACCTTCACCATCAAGCCCAACAAAACGGAAATCCGGATGATTACCAGCTTGCATCCACTGACATGCCGGACAGCTGCCACATGCGCCTGAAACCGTCTCGGACGTCGATCCCTCGCACAGGAGGCCACCGGCAAGCGCACGGCCAAACTCCAGAGCACCAGTTCCAAGAGCCGCAGTCACGAGCAGCGCATGGGGCAATCGAAGCCGACTGGCCAACCATCGACGCAACGGGCCCTCGTGCCAAGGGAATGGATGAATGCCAGCGGTCATTCGACATCCTGGTGCGACGTCAAAAGAGAGTTCAGATCCATGGCCAACTGCTGGCGAATCTGTTCGATCGAACCACGGGCATCAATTCGCAGGAACCGCTCCGGATGCGCTTGAGCCCTCTGAACGTATTGAGTTTGTACGCGCTGATGAAAAGGCTCAGGCTCACTTTCAATGCGATCCGACCCCTGCGTTTCATTGCGCACGGCTCTGCGCTGCTGCGCAACGGCGAGAGGGACGTCGAAGAGCCAGGTCCGGTCTGGGTCTTGACCCTGTTGGGTCCAAGCCTCGAGGACAGCAATCCGATCTGCCAGCATTCCGCGCCCACCGCACTGATAGGCGTAGGTGGCGTCTGTGAATCGATCACTAATCACCCATGCGCCGCGAGCCAATGCGGGGTTGATGACTTCTGAAAGATGTTCTGCCCGCCCGGCGAATAGCAACAGGCATTCTGTTGCAGGTGTCATGCTTGAATTCAGCAAGAGCGAGCGAATTTGATCGCCCAATGGCGTTCCGCCGGGCTCTCTTGTCGTTACCACTTCAATGCCCTGCGCGCGGAGGTACTCGGCAGCCCAACTGAGGTGGCTCGATTTTCCGGCTCCATCAATCCCCTCAAGTGTCAGGAATCGACCGCGCCGAACGCGTCTGGTGGGGGCCGTGGGTTTAATCGCGTCCATTCGATTCCATCAAGGCGATTAAGGCGATACTTGGCGGCGCTGCCAACGTCGGACGGCCTGGTTGTGCGCGTCGAGGCTTTCGTTAAATTCACTTGACCCATCGCCGCGCGCAACGAAATACAGTGCTTTCGTTTGGGCCGGAGCGATGCTGGCATCCAACGATGCGCGGCTGGGCATTGCAATCGGCGAGAGCGGCAGCCCAGCTCGGGTATAGGTATTCCATGGGGAATCGGCACGAAGGTCAGACCGGCGCAAGTCGCCATCAAACCGTTCGCCCAGGCCGTAGATCGTGGTGGGATCGCTTTGCAAGCGCATCCCGGCGCGTAGCCGGTTCGTGAACACGGCGGCAACCTTGGATCTGTCCTCCTCGCGCGCGGTCTCCTTTTCAACGATCGATGCGAGTACTAACAAATCGAGAGGGTTCTCCAGCGGTAGATGATCGCTGCGCCTTGCCCAAGTGCTTTGCAACAACGTTGTCTGACGTCGATAGGCCCGCCGTAGGAGATCGATATCGCTCGTCCCGGGATAAAACAGATAGTAGTCCGGTGCAAACCAACCTTCGGCAAACGCTTGCGGCGCACCGATGGACTTCAAGATCTCGCTCTCCGATAAACCCGTGGTCCGATGCTGTAAATCAGGATGGCGGTTTAGTGCAAGGCGCAACTGACGAAAATTCCAGCCCTCGATGATGCGAAGCTCACGCTGCTGGGGGTCATTACGAACCAGCTTGTTGAGCAGACCAGCCAGTGAAATTGGCGATCTGATCTCGTAGGACCCTGACTTGATTGAGCGGGCGTCCCCACGCAATCTGAGTGCCCAGCGCATCGATCGGGCGGGAACTTGGATCCCCTGATCCTGAAGACTGGCGCCTAATTTGGCGGGTAGCGTGCCAGGCTCAACGATGACTTCAAGGGATGGGGTTCGCAAAGTCAACGGCCACCAGCGATAGCCTGCCCAAACAGCGGCCACCGCAACGATCGCAAAAACCATTGCAATCCGGGCGATACGGGCTCCTCGCCTAAGGCCATTTAAGAACAAATTACCTTCCACGAATTAACGTCGTTCCTCGTCTGTCCCTGACCAACGTCCTTCCCAACTGACGCGTTGCCTATGATACTTGGGGCCATGTTCGAATGCCGATTGGAGCCCCGCAATGACCTTGCCCCCTGGCCCTGCCCTTGACTCTGTGGCGTCCCCCCATCACGTCAATCATGGCGTAGATCAAGGCGTCGATCACTACGCCGATCTGGCCCAGTCGATTGCTGCGCAACTCGCGCCTGGAAGTGCTGGACCTGAGATTCAGTTGAATCCAATTCGACTTGATCGCCCTGGAACCGAAGCTGGTTTTTACAGTGCACTGCCCGATTTTTCGGTCCTCTGTGTCAGTGGACCAGATGCCGTTACTTTCCTGCACTCACAGGTCACGAATGATCTCGCCGTGCTCGCCGATCAGAGCGCTCAACTCAATGGCTACTGCACGCCAAAGGGGCGATTGCTTGCGACCGCCATTACCTGGCGGCTGGCGGATTCGATTCGATTGCTCGTGCCAAGCCCCGAGGCCGTTAGCCTGGCGTCACGCCTGCGCAAGTATGTGATGCGGGCGAAGGTCAGTATTGAGCTTGAGGAGCAAATTGCGGTGATTGGCATTGCACAGTCCGGTGGTGACGTGTTGGCTGAAATAGGGATGAATTCTCCATCCCCGATGTGCGCGTCAGCCTCGGGTGATCGGGCCGCTGTGGGTTTGGAGCCCGTCATTGTTGAGGGGCGGAAATTGGCCCGACAGCTGTTGCTGCTGCGAGGAAGTGAGTTGGTGGAGGTCTGGAAGACCTTGGGGCAATTTTTGTCGCCTGCTTCGACTTCGGATTGGAGATGGTTGGAAGTGCTCTCTGGACAACCCAGGATTGTTGGCGGAGCTGTTGAGCAGTTTGTCCCCCAGATGATCAACCTTGAGCGGGTCGACGGAGTCAATTTCAAGAAAGGGTGCTACCCCGGACAGGAGGTCGTCGCACGCAGTCAGTACCTTGGCAAGCTTAAGCGCCGCATGTTTTTGGCCACAGCACCCGGGGCTGATTGCTCGCCAGGCAGCGATGTGTTCGCAACGGGACAGACTGAGCCCGTGGGTCAGGTTGTTCTCGGGGCGCCAGTCCCTCAACGCAACGGCCCGCTCCCAAACACGACGCAAGTGGTGCTTTTTGAAGCCTCCCGAGAAATCGTCGACGCGAACCTCGATCAAGCGGGCCTGCACCTAGAGGGTCCGGGTGGTCGCATTCTCTCTGGGCTCGCCCTACCCTATGCGCTCTGAAGCCGAACAAGCGGACAAACCTGTTCAGCTGTTTCTCTGGTTCCTGGCGTCGTCTGAGCATGACGAAGCCGTCCGGCGGGCATTAAAGCTGGCATCGGAGCGATTGGTTGATGAGTCACCCCTGTGCTTATCGATTCCCCCAGTCCACTACCAACGTATTCAAGCAATTGAGATCAACGAGCCACCCCACGATCGTGTGAGCACCTGGATGGACGTGCATCCGCCCATTGCTTACTCACAGTCCCCCGCCTATCTAGCGTTGGTGGAGCAAATCGCACGAGAAACAGGACTCACCGAATGGGTAAGAGGCGAACGGCATGCTGAGTGGTTTTCATGTGCCTAATCGCATTGTCTTGGCAGTCCCACCCTGATTGTCCACTCGTCATCGCAGCGAATCGCGATGAATTCTTTGAGCGACCGACACTCCCGGCTCAATGGTGGGCGGGTGATCCACGGATTCTCGCTGGCCAGGATCTTGAGGCCGGAGGTACCTGGATGGGTGTGACGCGGGATGGGCGCTTCGCCGCGTTAACCAACGTCCGCCAACCCGGAGCGCATCCAGCTCGACGTTCACGGGGCGAACTTGTGGCCGCATGGCTGGGCGGTGGACGCGACGAGACGGCGATGACGGCAGCAACAATCGCTTTTAGAGCCGGTCAAGAGTATGGCGGCTTTCACCTGCTGCTTGGTTCATTCGCCGATCGGAACGCCGCAGACCATTCGAGCAGCGCACGCTCTTCACTCGTTTGGACTTGTAATCGAGAGGGCGGCGAGCCACGCCATCTCGAACCCGGCATCTGGGCTTGGTCCAATGGAGGGCCCGGCCATGAGTGGCCCAAGACGCGACGACTGATCTCGGCGCTCACCATGTCGGCTCCTCTCTCGGAGCCCATCCTGGAACCCATCCTGGAGCCCATCCTGGACCCCACCTCGGAGCGTGCTTCGGCCTCCGCTGAGGCAACGCAAGCTCGGCTGCTGGAAGCGCTGGCGGATGCAAGGCCTGCTCCCGACAAACTGTTGCCGGATACAGGAATCGACCTGGAGCGTGAGCGTGCGCTTTCATCGCCCTTTATCCCTATCCACCGTTTACCGAATGGATCGATTTACGGCACTCGGGCATCCACGCTCGTGCGGGTCTCGAAGGGCCAATCCGTGCAATGGCTTGAGCGAATCTTCAAGGCAGACGGCAGCCACGCCGACCGCTCGGAATCGTTTCAAATTCAGTCGCTTGGCGCGCCCAGCTGACGAAAGAACTTAAAAGTTCCGCTGGATTTTGCTGCGACTTGTTGGTCGTTGCCAAACAATTCGGCTTCACAAAAGGCCATGGTTGCTGTCGCGTGGAGACAGACACCATGGACTTCGATTCGACCCCGTGCTGGACGTAAAAAACTCGTCTTCATTTCAATCGTTACGTTGCCGCCTGTCCCCAAGTCAGTCCGCAGAGATCGCCCCGCGCTGGCCATCGCGACATCCAGAAGGGTCATCACGACCCCACCATGGACGACGCCCCAAGAGTTCAGGTGACGCAATTCGGTTTCAAGTCGAATCACAGAGCGTCCCGACTCGGCGGAAACCAGGGTGATCCCGAGGTCTTCGACGAAAGGAATGGAGATCGGAAAACCGTTGGCAGTACTCATACTCATACTCATACTCACACTCATCATCAATCAGCTGTCAGTCGACGGCAGATCCTTGAACTGTTCACGTAGCCGGTTCTTCAGCATTTTCCCGGTCGCCCCGAGGGGGATTGAGTCGACGAATTGCACGTCGTCGGGAACCCACCAACGCGGTACTTTGCCATCAAAAAACTGAAGAAGCTCGCTGCGCTCAAGCACCAGGCCGGGCTTTGGTACCACCACCAGTAGTGGACGCTCATCCCATTTTGGATGGGGGATGCCGATTACCGCCGCCATCGCCACGCCAGGATGGGCAACCGCGAGATTTTCGAGATCGACAGAGCTGATCCACTCGCCACCACTCTTGATCACATCCTTGCTTCGGTCAGTGATCTGAAGATAACCATCGGAATCCATTGTGGCGACATCACCGGTTGGAAACCAACCCTCGCCTTGAGCGTCACAAGTCAGTGGATTACCGCCCGCAGATTTGAAGTAGGACTCAATCACCCAAGGCCCCCTGGCCTGTAGGTGCCCCTGCGATGCGCCATCCCAAGGCAACTCCTCGCCGGCGTCATTGACGACTCTGAGATCAACCCCGAAAAATGCATGGCCCTGCTTTTCGAGCCGGCGTTGTTGCGCCTCGAGCGGTTCAGACAGGTGCTTGTTCTGGAGCGCGCAGACAGAGCCCAGCGGTGAAAGCTCGGTCATCCCCCAGGCGTGAAGTACCTCGACACCGTAACGTTCACGGAATGCGCGGATCATCGAGGGTGGGCAAGCCGAGCCGCCAATCACGGTGCGCTTCAGGCTGGAGAATCGCAGTTGGTGACTCTCGAGATGGTTGAGAAGGCCGAACCAGATGGTTGGCACGCCTCCCGAAAAAGTGACCTGTTCCGCCTCAAATAGCTCGTAAAGCGACCGCCCATCGAGGTTGGGGCCCGGAAATACCAGCTTGGCACCGACCAGTGCTGCAGCATAAGGAATGCCCCAGGCGTTGACGTGAAACATGGGTACGACCGGCAGGATGCAATCCCGGGCCGAAAATCCAAACGCATCTGGCAAGCATGAGGCGTAGGCATGCAGAATTGTCGAACGATGGCTATACAGAACACCTTTGGGGTCACCCGTCGTTCCGGATGTGTAGCAAAGACCTGATGCCTGTTGCTCGTCAAACTGTGGCCAATTCCATTGCTCCGAACCCGATTGAATCAGGTCCTCATAGGCAATCAAGTTTGGAATTCCAGTCTCAATCTCGGCTTCGTTCGGCAGCAGGGATCGGTCACATAACGCAATCCAGGTCTTCACCGAGGGGCAGCGGTTGGCGATCGAGCGAACGATGGGCAAGAAGGTGAGGTCAAAGGCAACTGCGGCATTTTCGGCGTGACCAATCATCCAGGCAATCTGATCCGGATGGAGCCTTGGGTTAATCGTGTGCGTGATCGCGCCCAAACCCGAGACACCATAATAGGTCTCCAGATGCCGGTAGCCATTCCAGGCGAGTGTCCCGACTCGATCGCCTTGCTCGATCCCAATCGACTCCAGGGCGCTTGCGAGTTGCCGTGCACGGACGGCACAGTCGGCCCAGGTGTAGCGATGGATATCGCCCTCTACCCGGCGTGAAACCACCTCAACGTGCCCGTGGTGGCGTGCAGCGTGCCGCAAGATCGACGAGATCAGCAGCGGCATCTTCATCATTTGTCCAAGCATTTTTGTCCCCCGACGATCAATTTGATGTTTTCTAAGGCCCCATTCTCGCTTGCGATTAAACTGAACGCCATCGCTGTCAGTCGTGAACCCCTCGGTCCGACAACCCATTGGTCCGATAACAACCACCTGCTCGTCGCTGTCGGTCGTGTTTGCGATAACCCATCGGAATTTTTATGGCACCCCCCACCCGAATCGAACATCCGGACACGTTCTGGCGCAGCCAGCTAACGCCAACCGAGTATGCCGTCACAAGACGCGGCGCCACCGAGCCAGCCTTTACCGGCCGATATTGCGACCATAAGGAGCCCGGCACTTATCGCTGCGTTTGTTGTGGTTCCAGCTTGTTCGTTTCCGATCACAAGTTCGACTCGCGCAGCGGTTGGCCAAGCTGGTGGAAGCCTCTTGAGGCATCCCAGATTTCAGAGCGTGTCGACTCTGGTCACGGAATGATCCGCACGGAGATCTTGTGCGCTTCGTGTGACGCCCATCTTGGCCATGTGTTTCCGGACGGCCCCAAACCAACCGGGTTGCGCTATTGCGTTAACTCCGCTTCGCTCCGATTTGAACCCGCTGCCCCGAACACTGAGCAGAATCCATGAATTTTCTCGTGGACTTTCTGCCGATCGTCGTTTTCTACGTCACCTACAAGTTTGTAAACCTGTATTTCGCAACTGGAGTTGCGATCGCAATGACGGTCGTCATGCTGGCGTGGATGAAACTGACCGGAAGGCAAATCGAACCGATGCGGTGGGCCTCCCTTGTCATCATCGTGGTGTTTGGCGGGGCTACCCTCCTCTTCCAGGATGAGACCTTCATCAAGTGGAAGCCTACGGTGCTGTACGGCTTATTCGTCCTGTTACTGGTGGGCGCTCGACTGCGCGGCCGCAATGCGCTGGCGGGCATGATGAGGAATCAACTGACGCTGCCCGATTCGGTCTGGAACCGCCTAAGCGCAATGTGGGTTGGATTTTTTTGCCTGATGGCGGTCTTGAATCTGCTGATTGCCTACCGCTTTGACACAGAAACCTGGGTCAATTTCAAGCTCTTCGGCGCAACGGGCCTCACAGTTGTCAATGTCCTGCTGCAAGCGGTTTACGTGAATCGCCACCTCCAACAGGGCACTGTTGGGGCCGACGAACCTTCAATCCCTAAGGTTGCCGATGCGTCCAACCCTTGACGAAATTCGTGCGCGTCTGCGTGCCGGCTTTCCCGATGCTGCGGTTCTTGAGGTTCACGATGACAGTGCCGCGCATGCGGGCCATGAAGGAGCCAAGGACGGCGCGGGGCATTTCAGAGTCCTGATCACCTCGAGTCGGTTCGAGAATCTGCGGCCTGTGGCACGACATCGGCTTGTGTATGATTGCGTCGCGGATTGGATGCCGCACAGAATTCATGCGCTATCTCTGACTGCAACCACTCCCCAAGTTTGACTGCTGGCCCAACATTGGGCCACTGATGTCAAGTTCCACGCCCAATTTGGACCGCATTCATGCTTTCTCTCTCACCCGTTAAAGGCCGCAGTCTCGCATCCGTAGTCGCTGCATCGGCGCTTATTATTGGCGTTGGCATCTCAACTCCAACGTGGGCTCAAAATGCCGTCGTCGTTAACGGCAAGGCCATCCCAAAGGCCAAGCTTGACGAATTTTTAAAAGCATTGGCTGCCCAGGGCCGCGCAACCACACCAGAATTGCGCGAAATGGTCCGCGAGGAATTGATTTCCCGTCAGCTATTCCTTGAAGAAGCAGAACGAAAGGCGCTCGCCAAGAACAGCGATGTCAAGCTCCAGCTGGAGGCTTCACGCGAGGACATCCTCATCCGGGCCCTGATTCGCGACCAGATTAAGAGTCATCCAGTTAAGGATGCCGATGTGCAGGCGGAGTACGACAAGCTGTCCAAATCGCAAAGCGCAGAAAAAGAATTCAAGGCCCGGCACATTCTCGTGGAAGCCGAAGACACCGCAAAGAAGCTGATTGCAGAGCTCAAGGCTGGGGCGAAATTTGAAGATCTTGCTAAACAGTCGAAAGATCCCGGTAGTGCAGCGAACGGCGGTGACCTTGATTGGAATCCACCCGGAACCTTCGTGAAGGAATTTGGCGCAGCCATGAGCAAGCTTGAGAAAGGCCAGCTCACCGATCAGCCGGTCAAGACACAGTTCGGGTGGCACGTCATTCGAGTCGATGATATTCGGGCGATGGCTCCTCCGCCGCTCGATCAACTCAAGCCTCAACTCCAGCAGGAACTTGAGCGCCGTAAGATTCAGCAGCTCCAGAAAGATCTACGTGCTAAGGCCAAAATCGAATAATGCGATCGCGCTGCGCTCGCTATCCAAGTACCGATACCTTTCGAACCACCAGGAGTAAGCATGAGCGAGAAACCCCAACCCGCTGATCAGACGTTTGAAGACGAGGTCCTGAGTTCCATCGAAGAAGAGCTTCCCGAACTCGTCAAAATGGTCGTGGTCGGCATGGATCGTGATGGCGACGTGATCGTTCTTGGCTTTGACCGCAAAGATGAAGATGGACTCCTCGATGAAATCGGTGTTTTCCGACTGCTCGGACAGGGTATTACGGGCATGTCGGACATCATCGAACAGGACGATGCGGAGCCTACCGAAGGCGAATAGTCGGTTTTTTGGTTGCTAGTGTTCCTCGATCCGGACGGGGGTTCCCGCCTTAACCTCGTTAAACAGTTCGGCCAGATCCTGATTTCTCATCCGAATACAGCCTATAGAGCCGGGTGCCCCCATCGCGACACGATCGGGGCTACCGTGGATGTAGACGTAGCGTCGCATCGTGTCGACATTGCCCCAGCGATTAAATCCGGGCTCCATTCCGCTCAGCCAGAGAATCCGGGTCAAGATCCAATCACGCTTGGGAAAGGCCGCGTCGAGTTCGGGGGACCATATTTCGCCGGTCGGGCGCCGTCCAACAAACACTGTGTTCAGGGGCATCCCCGCGCCAATTCTGGCGCGGATCTGATGTTCGCCCCGAGGGGTCTTGAAACTTCCAGATAATTCACCGGCACCGTTGGAGGCGGTCGAGACCGACCAGCGTCTCAACAACCGACCCTCGTCGCAGAGATCAAGCTGCTGCCGAGCAAGATTGATCAGGATCGTTCTCATTGTGATTCGCCTTATGGATGCGGGACTTTTGGAGACGACGATCAGCAAAGAAATCGGCCAGCAGGCGGGCTGATTCCGATGCCATAACCCCCGCGACGACCATCGTATGGTGGTTGAGCTTCGGTTCGGCAAACAAATCGACGACACTGCCGCACGCACCTGTTTTGGCATCAGACGCACCAAACACCAGGCGCTTGATTCGGGCGTGCTGTATTGCACCGGCACACATGGCGCAGGGCTCTAGCGTCGCGAATAGTTCGCACTCAGTGAGGCGGTAATTGCCCAGATATTGACCTGCCGCTCGGATCGCAAGAATTTCCGCATGCGCGCAAGGGTCGTGATTACCGATCGGCGAATTGTGCCCAATCCCGACTAATTGGCCCTGCTTGACGATCACCGCGCCGACCGGTACTTCGCCCGCCTGTGCGGCGAGGCTCGCTTGCGCAAGTGCTAATTGCATCCAGTCCGGATCGGACTGCGCCGCCTCTCCCCTACTTGGCAAGTTTCGGCTTCTTAGAGTGTTTCTTGGGGTGCCGCGCGACCGATGCGGCCTTTTTGGCGCTGGACTTTGAAGTCTTTGCCGAGTTCTTCTTGGTCGAACGATGAGCGTGATGTTTCGCTGAACTCGTTGTCGAACGATGAGCCGCCTTCTTGGCAACTTTCGCGGAGGGGGCCTCTGCGGCCGGCACGGAACCGCCCTGTACCGCACCTGAGCTGGCCGGTGCCGGGGCGGCTATCACCGGAGGCGCCTTAGGGGGCGTCGCAACGGGAGCTGCGTTCGTCGCTGCTGGCGTCGGTACGGGCGTTGGTACAGGAGTTGGTACAGGAGTTGGTACAGGAGTTGGTACAGGCGTCGGAACGGGCGTCGGCGTGGGTGTGGGCTTAGCGGCCGGTGGAGTTTGGCTTAACACTGACGCCGAAAAGACAGCCAAAAGCACAGCGAGCGAGAGGGACTTGAACATAGAAGACCGCCAACAA
>Ga0114976_10001454_pt1 | contig 14841 bp, 15 predicted proteins | sample S_130805_EF_Meta_FD_87319 | JGI IMG/M metagenome (GOLD analysis project Ga0114976, IMG submission 87319) | Freshwater microbial communities from Lake Simoncouche, Canada to study carbon cycling - S_130805_EF_MetaG | ecosystem: Environmental > Aquatic > Freshwater > Lake | place: Lake...
CAGGCAGATATGGATGACGATGATCCTGAAGCATATCAAGAATTACCCGGAGACACAAAGGGCAAAAAAACGCAAAAGACTTCGGTTCATACAAAAAAATATCATAGCCTATACAATGAAGGCGTTGAATATGTATGGGAAGCAGAAGAAGAAAGCAAGCAATCAACAGATAGAAGTCCTTTAGATGATTCTGCACTTGAAACAGGTTTAAAGAACAAGGCAGAAGAAACTGGACTTAGCATTGGTATAATAAGAGCAGTAATGAGAAGAGGTTTAGCTGCTTGGAAAACCGGCCATCGTCCAGGTGCGGGGCAAGCGCAATGGGGCTATGCAAGAGTAAATTCATTTTTGACTGGCGGAGAAGGAACTTGGGGCAAGGCAGACGCTGATTTAGCAAAAGAGGCCCGAAAAGAAGGTTTTAATCCTAAGAAAAAATAAATAATTACAGAATAAACATTGGATATATAATAAAAATAAAGGTTGCATAAACTATACTTATTTTATGAAATTATACAATGATACACATATAGACAGTTCTACGTTTATCAGATGTTTTTCTCATGAAGTAGATGAGTTTGAATTAAAATGGCATTACGACGAGCAAGATAGAATTATTGAATCTATCTCTCAGACCGATTGGCAATTTCAATTTGATAACCAATTACCAATTAATTTAAACCAATCTATCACAATAAAAAAAGGTATCATACATCGTTTAATTAAAGGAAGCGGTGATTTGCAGCTAAAAATAACAATAAAATAAAAAGAAATGAAACATTTACTTACTCTTGAACAATTTGCTCAAAATCCTGATGGGTTATCATCGCTAAATGAATCTGTAACAACTGATAATGTGCAAGATGATGCAGTGTTTGGAAAAGCTGCTATGCTAATTGGAAGCTTAATAAACAGAAAAACCAACAAAGATTACAAAATGTACCCATTTTTTGTATATTACAATGAAGGGTCAGGAGATTCTCGTAGCGTTTTATTTGTGTCTAACACAGATGGTTCAGCAATAAGGGTATCGCAAGGCAAAAGTATGGGATCTGGCATAATTGGATCGTTGGACTATTTTAAAGATTATGGCTCAGATACTGCAGCCATATCTATATCTTCTGACAATTTCCCAATCGTTAAACTTATTGGCGAATTTGTAAATCTAATTACAGATACTAAATATGAAAAGTCAATATCTGAATCCGTTATTTTTGAAGCACAATCTCGTGACTTAACAAGTGCAGAAAAGGCTGAGGTTGAAAGCAGATTAAGTAGAGGTGAAGCCGCTGTAAAAATCAGCCAAGACCTGGGAGTATCTTATGGTATGATACTTAAGCTAAAGCGCGATGTTAAAATGCCAGAGTCAAAAAATTCGCCAATGGCTGAAAAAAATACATTGACTCTTGGCGATAAAGTAAAATACATGGATGAGCAATTAGAAGATGTATATGAAATCTCTAGAAGAGTTGCAGCCGGTGCTTTTAATTCATTGTTTATATCAGGTAGAGCCGGAACTGGTAAAACCTACAAAGTGGAAAGCGCTTTAAAAACTGAAGGATTAGTTGAAGACCAAGATTACTTTAAAGTATCGGGTACTATTTCAGTGCTTCAAATGTATAAAAAATTATACCAATTCAGCGATAAGCTTTTAGTATTTGATGATTGTGATTCAGTATTTAAAGATGAGTCAGGACGTAACATTTTGAAAGCAGCTCTTGATACTAAAAAATTCAGAAGACTTAGCTATCTTAAAAAGTTAAGTATGCTATTTGACCCAAAGGATTACGAAAATGATGAAGAGGGTTATGCTGCGCAAATTGAAGAAGGTAACGTGCCTTCGTATTTTGAATTTACTGGTCAAGTAATATTTATTTCAAATATGAAGAAAGACCAAGCTGATCCAGATGGTGCTATTAGATCAAGATCTATCCTAATTGATATTAATCCAGATGATGCCACAATTATGGAAAGAATGAAGCAATTACTTCCTTATCTTGAGCCTATTAATATGCCTTTAGCTGAAAAGGAAGAAATTTACGAATTTATGAAAGATTCAAAAGATGTTTCTATGAGAACCTTTGTTAAAGCTGCTGGATTTAAAATGTCAGGCTTGAAAGAATGGAAGCGTATGGCACAGAGATATGTTTAATCTAAACAAACCCCGGCTTAAAAACCGGGGTTTTAAATACCCTATTTAAAATATAAAAACTTTATGAAAAACATACAAACTTTCCAAGAATTCTTAAATGAATATCAAACATATGCAAACTACGGTTCACGTGAAACGCCGGAATCTATAAAGGCTGATGTTGTTTTTTGTGTAAATAAATTAATCCCAGTAAAAAACTTAAAAGATGCTGCTAAGGAAATTGTATCGGTTGAAGACAAAAGCGACGACACAAAAGGTATTAAGTTTGAAATCGTTCTTAAATCTAGAGATGTTATAGATGCGTTTAAAGTTAGCGCTGCTCCAGGAAATTGGGAATGGCACTTAAATAAAAAGAAGATGACAGAAGGACAAATTCTTGAAGCTCTTGAGGATAAAATGTATACGCCTTTTGAAAAATGGTTACGTCATTACGAAATGAGAGATCCATATTATCAAATGGCTGATGACCGTAGCTCATATAAGAGTGGACAGTCTCAAGAGGAACATGTTCGCAAGCTATATGATAAATTATCAGCTTCTGACAAAAAGAAAGCAGATCAACATATAGAAAAAACAAAATAAATTAGCAAAGTAATATGAAAAACATACAAAATTTTCAAGAATTCTTAGCAGAGTCAACTATTAACGAAGCATCTAGGGAATATGGCTTTGACCTTACTCAAATTTCAGCTAATGATTGGGATCAAGTATTAGCATCTGTTGGTATTGATTCATCTGATGTTGAAAAAACAAATGATGGCTGGTTATGGAAAAATGATAAGATATCTATTTACACAGCTAATGATCCAGTTACAGGAAAATACTATAATAACTCAAGAAAAATAGAAAAGAATTATGCTTCTTATATTGGTTTAGAGGGAGATCCTGAAACTGTTAGACAAGTAGCTGCTTTAATTAAAGAGCGTGGCCAATTTAAGGGAGAATCTCCAACTAGCCGTAGATATATTTAAGATATCTATTTTTAATATTAGGTTAAACCAATAATAAAAACTATAATGCGCCCAACAACTAATTTACTTAGCTACAAAGATTTTATTGAAGAAAGCTCAAAAGAATTCCAATATCATTTAGACAATGGCATTGGAATTTCTGACTCTGTATTCAGATTAGGATCTGAGGCTTACCATAATTTGTTTGAAGAAACAAAAAAATACTGGGACGCGGGTAACGTTATTCTTTCCGATAAAGAAGCCTGGATGGTAAAAAACCTTGAGGTTGGCAAAAAAGCAGTAGATAGGAGTGGAAACGCTGTTGAATTAGATACGCCTAAAAGAGGCGGTACTAAAAAGTTTTATGTGTATCATAATAGTGGTAAGAAAGATAAGGACGGCAATATTATTGCAATAAAAATACAGTGGGGCGATACAAGCGGTTTAAGCATTCGGAACGATAATCCAAAAGCAGCAGCTAGTTTTTGGGCAAGACAGAGATGCGATACAAAAATGGACCCTACTACACCTGGCTTCTGGGCCTGCTACGCTCCTTCACTATTTTCTAAACAGCTATCATTAAACAGCGACGAACCTTGGTAAAAAAATAATAAACCTATCGTATGAAACATATTAAAATATTTGAAGAATTTGTTTATGAGAAAGATTTACATAGTAAATACGCTCATAGGGTTGGTTGGGTTATGCAATCTAATGATATTCGTTCAACATCTGGAAATGTAAATACTCGTGAAAAGAAATACAATGTAGCCGCTAAGGGTAATCTATTTCTTAACTATTCAACAAAAGAGGATTATGATAAAAACGATATAATAGTGCCAAATGATATTCCAATTCTTTATTATGGAGGAGCTCAAGATAAGGAATCTGAAGCGTTCTTAAAAAATAAAAGCATAAATAAAAGTAACATCTATAATCAGAGAGATATTTTAATGCTGTCTGGTGACAAGACGCTTTTTGCTGAAGCCTTTAAGAAATTTGATTGGCTTCCTAAAACTGTTCTATCGAAACAAGAAGCTGTCGACGGTGCAGTGGGATTCCCAGTAATTGCCAAGATAAAAAATGGTCATAGCGGATTAGGAATTCAAAAATTTGATACTGCTGAAGAATTAAAAAATAGTAAAGATAAGTTTGATCTCTTTTGCCAGTTTATAGATTTTAAACGTGAATACAGAGTTGTTTTTTGTAGGGACCGCATTATTATTATTAATGAAAGAGTTCCAACTATTAAGGACAATAGCTCAATAAGAGACAAGAAAACTAATGAAAAAATTAGTTTTACATATGTATACCAGGATCAAAATAAAGTTGATCCAAAATTTATTGAGCAATGCCTAAAAATATGCAAAGACATTAAAACTAAACTTGATTTAGATATTTGGTCGCTTGACGTAGTAGTGGATAAAAAAGGAGAGCTAAAGGTAATGGAAACTTCGTCTGCGACCGGACTAGGCAGCGTTAAAATGTGCGAAGTATATAAAGCAATTTACGAAGACTTTTATGGAGAGAAACTTTCTGATGAGTTTCTTGAAAGCATATACAAAAAGTATGTGGTTCCAGGGCACCAAAACTATTATCCTAAATATGAAAAAGAGATACAGTCTTCACAGTGGCCGATGGATTATGAAATACTGACTGACCTAGACGCTGATAAAGGGTATCGATATTTCTTTAATCTAGATATTGCAAAATGATAACAGGGATTTTTAAAACCTCTTACAAAGAAAACGAAAAACGCGTTCCTATTTATCCTGAGCACATAAAAAGCCTGGATAAAAAACTGTTAGAGTGCTTGATATTTGAAGAAGGTTATGGCCTTGATTACGGGTACACAGATGAGGATCTTAAAAAATTAGGTTGTTCGTTTGCAGCGAGAGAAGATTTATATCAATGTGATATTATTATTTTGCCAAAGCCAACTGTTGCTGATCTGGCAAAAATGAAAGACGGTGGAATTTTATGTGGCTGGACGCATGCAGTGCAACAGAGAGAAATCACCGATATTGCAATTGAAAAAAAGCTTACATTGCTAGCATGGGAAGAAATGAACATTTCCAATAGCCACGGAAAATTACACATTTTTTATCGTAACAATGAGCTGGCTGGATATGCAGGTGTTTTGCATTTTTTAGAATTAAAGGGAATGGACGGACACTATGGTCCAAGAAAGAAAGCAGTAATATTAGGGTTTGGCTCAGTTAGCCGTGGAGCAATTTATGCGCTGCAAGGTCGTGGTTTTAATAACATTATAGTTTATACTCAAAGGCCATCACACTTAGTAGCTGATAAAAATCCAGATGTTTGGTATAAGTCCTTTAAATCAGACAACTTAAATGAAGATCTGTTAGATGCTGATATTATTTTTAATGGAATACTGCAAGATGTTAATTCCCCGTTAATGTATATTAAAAGTATAGAAGAATTAGATTTATTAAAAAGCAATACTGCAATTATTGATATTAGTTGCGATAAAGGTATGGGTTTTTATTTTGCTGAGCCTACTACATTTGAATCCCCAACTATTGATATGGGAAGAGGCATTACTTATTATTCAGTGGACCATACACCAACATATTTGTGGAACGCCGCGTCACGAGAAATTTCTAATGCACTAATTCCATACTTAAGTATTATAGTCGATCCTGAAAAATGGATAGATGATTCTGTAATCTATAATTCAATAGATATATACGCTGGGAAAATATATAATAAAAACATAAAAAAGTTTCAAAAAAGATAATATAAAGCGCATTAAGCTGTTTAAGCAATTTATTACTTAATAAATTGCCCGTTTTCATCGTTGATAAATAATAATATCAACATAGATTGGCAATAAAAAAACATAGGCCAAAAAACAAATGGCAGGAATCAAAAACATAACTGAACTTTTTAATAAACACGGTGAAGCAGGTTTAAGACAAATCTTAGCCCAAGACATTTACATAACCGAAAAAAATGATGCTTACCGGTTTTCTATTGAGAAAAATCCGCAGACTAATGAGCTACATTATTATGGAAAAAACGGCAAAACTCCAATTAATAAGATTGACCGTTGTTTAAATAATGTATACGAAGATGCTATTAACTATTTTGAATCATTATCGTACGATATAAGAAAAAGTCTGCCTGCGCGCCATAGATTTGGTTTTTCTTGGTTTCCTGTATTAGAAAATGCCTCAAGCGCTAAACGTCCAAAAAACGGACTTGTACTAACTGATATAACGATTAGGGATAAAAAAAATGAATCAGTTTCTGAAATTCATGATGATGTTGTTTGCAAAAGATATTCTAATGTTTTAAATGTTAATTACGCAGGAGCTATTTTTAGTGGGAAACTTAATGAAACCTCTATTAACGTTTTAGTTGAAATTGCAAAAAAATCAATTAAACCTGATGCACTTTTAGAAAATATTAATGAATTTAAGGCTGATTCAAACAAGTCACAAATAGAATCATTAATATTTAAGTCCAACGATAATACGCTGTTTAAAATATCAAATAAAGAAGACGTGGTAAAGTCTGAAAAAAGAAGCCACATGCTAGATCTTCTTTTAATGGATATTTTAGAGCACGCCGAACAAATTAATATATCCGCAATACCTGTATATTCAAAGAGAGCTGATGAAGCTTATATAGATGCTGTGTGCGAAATATTTAATAGTTACGTAGCATATAGAGGAAACGATTATCTAGACACCGAAATGAAAAAACCTGATTTTTTAGCAAAGTCAGGCAATTTTAATCCACTTTTAGTTAAGAATGCAAAAACGCAATTAATACTAGAAAATAATAGCAGCTATGAGTATTTGCTTTCAATTATGTTAGCAAATTTAAGAAAGCCAAAATTTCCTAGCGGTCTCTTAACTGAATCCGTTGCCAATAGGTTTAACGCGGTAATTAAGAATTTAGATAAAATTACTGATGACTCATATAGCTTTTTAGAATTTTCAACAATCATTAAAGAAAACAGTGAAGACGCTGAGCCGCCTAAGAAAAACGAACCTGACTATGAAAAGTCTGTTCATTTGCTAACAAGGTTTTTTGATAATGAAAGGCAGGTATCTGCTGGCGCAACTTCTGCTAATATTTTTATACTTAACTGTAGTTTTCTTAGCAATCGTGTTTTAGAGGAAATTGAATCGCATGTAGCTAATAATAAACACAAGTGCATTATTGTTCATTCGCAGTTTTTAGCTAAGCAAAAGTTTGGCATGAGCGAAGAAAATGTAGAAAAAGCATTGGCAAGACTTATACAAGAACGCAAGGATCTTTTTCTAGATTATATTATGATGGATCACGTAATCTTGTCTGCCCTTATTAATAAGCTTAGACCTAAATTTGAGCCTGTTAATATATACGCGTATTTTGATGCAGCGTCATTGCAAAAAGAAGCTGAAGGATTAAATTATGTTTATTTAGATCCAAACACAAAGTTTAAGAAAATAAGCAGGCTAAAAGATTCTTCACACCAAGCAATAATGCAATCTTTAGAAGATAACGTATACCTAGACTTTTGTAAATTAACACCAACGTGTCTGCACCCATTTTATATGGACTTAAAAAAATATTTTGATATGTATACTTACGTATCATAATTAAATTAGAAAAAAACAAATAAAAATTATGAATTACATAAATAATTTTAGCGATTTTATTAATGAACGTTTAGAAACAATTAAACGCAAATACACAGAAACGTATCCAGCTAAAAATATTTCAATATATGCGCCTGTTCGTGAAAAAATCTTGTCATTTGTTAAAGAAAATAGTGAAGTGACGCATGAAGAGCTGATGGAATTTATCAGCAGCATGAACGAAGAAACTGGCAGCATAACAACAAGAAAATGGCTAAACAATAATACTGAATATTTTAAAATATCAGAGACTAAAGAAAAGGGTAAAACATATAAGCTTTCAGCCACGGGCGAGAGGGTACATAAAAAAATGCAAGAAATCAATAATGCCTAGTGTATCAACAGCTCAACAAAAATTAATGGGAATGGCGTATGCCTTAAAGAAAGGTGATATGGATCCAGCTGACGCAAGTCAAGAAGTAAAAGATTTAGCTGACAGCTTAAGTATGAAACAGTTAAAAGATTTTGCTGAAACCAAACACGAAGGATTACCCAAGCACGTAGAAAAATCTAAAGTAAACGAATGGTTGCCAGGTGTTTCAGCTGGCCATAAATGGTATACACAAATAGCGCAGTCCGCTGCTTCATATAATTATCAGGTAAGTGATCACAAAGACAATTTGGTAAAATCTTTCATTGAATTTATTGAATCTGGAAAAAAGCCAACCAGGAAATCTACTTTTGAACTATCAGAAGATGGTGGTGCAGCACCGGCGCAATCTTCACCTCAAGCAACTCTTAATAATACGCCGGGTATGGGTAATGTATCGCCAGCAGGACCGGGTAAAATTGGATCGGGTGACGTATTTAGTGGCAATCCAGAAGACGAAGATGATGATAAAAAAATTGCTTTAGTTTTAAACTTTGATAAATTTATGAAAACTATTTCTAAAACGCAAACTAGGCCAAACGTAAACAAAAACCAAACAAGTACTACCTAATATCACAAACAATGTAATAATTTGCATAAAAATATAGGTTTGTTTACAATATATAGATTTAGTGTTATCTAAACCTAATTAAAAAAACGCAGAGAACTATGATGAACAATTTAACTTTAATATTAACCATAGCAACAGCTTTTATTACGGCTGTGGTTGGACCTGTTCTATTAGAAATTGTACGTTCTCGTTTAAACAGAGCAAAAAATAAAGACACAGAAGATCCTTTAGTTAATGAAATAGAAGCAGACACTCTAATTAACGAACAAATAAAAATTTTGCTGGATAATTTAAAGGCAGACCGCGTATGGATAACGCAATTTCATAACGGTGGACATTTTTACACCTCTGGCCTATCTATCAAAAAATTTAGTATTTTTTATGAAGTAACAAGTCCAGGCACTTCTCTTATACAAACGCAGTTTCAAAATATGCCAAGCAGCTTTTATAGCCGTTCTTTAATGGAGCTATTTAAAAATAACGAATTATGTGTAACTGATATAAATGATGAAAACATAACAGCGTTTGGTTTACGCGACACTGCATATGCAACCGGAGCTAAATCTATATTTCAAATCTCTTTAAGAACTCCGTCCGGCCAATTTCATGGAACACTAAGTGTTGAATTTGTAAAAGACAATTGTAAATTTACAAACAGGCAAAAGGATGAAATAAGAAATGCGGCTACCTATATTTCAGGAATCCTTTCAACAATACATAAGTCTAAATAAAAAAACTCTATTATTATTTTTTTAATCATTAAAGGCTATGCTTAAGTGCGTAGCCTTTCTTAGTCTTGCTTTAAGTTATCCAAAGCAGCCTCTAGTCTCTAGATACTTTTCTTGACTTTAAACCTATGTTAATTTTATACAGAAATAAAAAATAGTTCTTGAACAGAGAAAAAAAATTGTAGAGAACTATAACTAGGATTCTTTATATAACATAAACAAATAAAAAAACATAAATGGCAAATATAGATAATAGCTGCGCGCACCTGGAAATTAAAGACTTATGGTCAGATCAAATTGTTAACCCTGGAGATACTCTTGGCGATATTTTAAACCTGCAAGCTGATACACAAAAGCATGTATACGGCTATGACTTTGAAAACATGAGTCTTAGGGAAGTTGCAAATTTTTGGTTAATGAATAACCACGCAATGATTGATGAAATGAATGAAGCAACAGACGCATTAGGTGGTATAAAAGATGGCTCAGGTAACGCAATATGGAAAAGATGGAAAAAAGACTACAATAAGTTTAACGATATTAAATTTACTGATTTATCAGAGTCTGACCAGATTGAATGCAAGTTTGAGATTATTGATATGCTTCACTTTTTTTGCAACTACGCAGTATCAATTGGTATGACATCTCAAGAAATCTATAATATGTACATGAGTAAAAACGAGCAAAATCGTGAACGTCAAAAACAAGGCTATTAGTATCTAATTATTTTTTTACCAATTACTTTAAAAAAATAAAAAGATGATCGATATAGAACAACAAAATAGTACTTTAAGAATATCTTATTTTAATCATCTAGGTGAAATAGATATAGATACAATTGAAATCCCACGAAACCAATTATTTGAATGGGTGTATGCCGAGCCAGGCGAGCAGGCAGCTCCTAACGTATTGTCTTGGGACCGTAAGCGTGTAAAGAAAAAGAGCTCAAGATATTTGAGCAAATGGCGTATTGAAGAATTTTTACTATCTCTACCTGCTGATGTAACCGATAAGTTTACTGCATATAACCCTAAGAAATGGTTTCTTGATATTGAAACCTATGTGGGTGATGAATGGCCGAAACCAGAGACTGCAAAAAATCCAGTAACAGCAATTACATTTTGCAATGAAAGCACTATTATTACGCTTGGTGTAAATCCACTAACGCCTACACAAATACTTAGCATTAAAAAACGGGTACAAGAGCATTTTAAGAAGCATATCAATTATGAAATTGATTATACTTACATAAAGTTTGAAACTGAATACGATATGTTGGTGTCTTTCTTTTACAAACATATCCAAAAAATGGGTTTAATTACAGGATGGAATGTTATAGGATACGACTGGCGTTATTTAATAAACAGATGTAAAAGATTAAACATAGATCCTTCGCCATGTTCACCTTCTCATAAATTATCAAACGATGATAACCAATTGCCTATGCATAGACTTGTTGTCGATTATTTAGATATCTATAGAAAATGGGATAGGGCGATTGATGTAAAAGAAAACAATACACTAGATTTTGTTTCGCATGCAGCGCTAGGTATACAAAAAGTAAAATACAACGGAACCCTGCAAGAATTGTATGAGAATGATTTTGAATCCTACATTTTCTATAATGCAGTTGATACTAAGCTTGTAGAATTAATTGATGAAAAAATTAATACGATGTCTACTTTTATTACGCTAGGACACATTACAAAGGTGGAGGCCAATCGTGCCTTTTCTCCAATTTGGATGGCAGAGGCTGTAATGACAAGAGAAAATTATGCTCGTGGATTAATATTCCCAAAGACCGAAAAGATAACAAAAAAACGTGAGGCGTATGAAGGCGCTTATGTAGTGGATCCTAAGACAGGATTATACGAATGGGTTGCATCATTTGACTTTGCATCGCTATATCCATATATTATGAGGCAATGGAATATATCGCCAGAATCATATTACATGAATATAGAGAAAGATGAAGAGTACGACACAGAAAAATATATTAAAACAATTTCAGGCGCGCTGTTTGAAAAAAATAGAGATTCAGTGTTCAAATCCATATTAGCTGACTATTATTCACAAAGAAAGACGGTAAAAAATACATACCTGGAAATTGAAGATGAAATAGAGCAACTTAAAAAATATATATAATTAAAAGAAAGACATGCCAAAAATATTTGAAGAAAGACTAGAATATAAACCTTTTGAGTATCCTGAATATTACACTGAAGGGTGGCTACGACAGATGCAAGCCTTCTGGCTACACACCGAAATACAAATGCAAGGAGATGTTAAAGATTGGAAAGAACATCTTTTACCACATGAAAAAAATTTAGTAGGTAATATACTTTTAGGTTTTGCCCAAACAGAATGCGCGGTGTCAGACTATTGGACAGGTATGGTTACCAAATGGTTTCCTAAGCATGAAATTAAACAAATGGCGATGGCCTTTGGCTCTCAAGAAACCATACATGCTACTGCCTATTCATATTTAAACGAAACACTTGGTCTAGAAGATTTTGCTGCATTTATGCATGAGCCTACAATAGCAGCTAAGTTTGAATATTTACTATCAACTGAATCTGATTACACCCACAATGACTTAGCAACTTCTCACAGAGCTAGAAAAGATGTAGCAAGATCATTAGCAATTTTTTCAGCGTTTGCTGAAGGCGTTTCCCTATATTCATCTTTTGCAGTTTTGTATTCGTTTCAGATGAGAAACATGCTAAAAGGAATTGGCCAGCAAATGAAGTGGTCAGTTAGAGATGAATCATTGCATTCAAAGATGGGTTGCCAATTATTTCGTCATATGTGTGCTGAGTACCCAGAATTAAAGGCTGATGTTAAATACGATGTTGAAGAAGCTGCTAGATTAATGGTTGAAATGGAACACCGATTTATTGATAAAATGTTCGAAGAGGGCGATTTAGAGAATTTAAAGGCACATGATGTAAAGTCTTTTATCTCAAGAAGAGCAAATGAAAAACTAATAGAAATTGGTTACGAACCTATTTTTGAATACGACGTAGAATCAGCTAATCAATTAGAATGGTTTGATCATTTAACAGGTGGAACTACCCACACGGACTTTTTCTCTACGAGATCGACCGACTATTCAAAGGCAGGTGAATCAGAAAATTGGTCAGAAGACGAACTATTTAATTAAAAAAGAAAGATATGAGTATTATAGCAGATGAAATTGCAAAAGAATTAGGTTGGGAAGTTGGAATTGATTACCCAGTATGGGGGCATACAGAAATATATTTAAGAACCATTAGCAAAGGCTATGTTCTTAAGGGAGAAAAACCTAAAGATGCCTATTGGCGAGTTTGTACTAATATTGCAAAAAGATTAGAAAAGCCAGAAATGGCTAGCAAGTTTTTTGATTACATTTGGAAAGGCTGGTTAAATTTAGCAACACCAGTTCTTTCAAACACTGGGACAGAGAGAGGTTTACCTATTTCATGTTTTGGTATTGATGTAGCTGATTCAATTCAAGACATTGGCACTAAAAATTTAGAACTAATGCTTCTTGCTAAACATGGTGGAGGCGTAGGTATTTGTATTAATCAAATTCGTCCGGCTGGAACAATCATTAAGCAAAATGGCACCTCTGATGGGGTTGTGCCATTTTGTAAAATTTACGATTCAGCAATATTAGCAACAAGTCAAGGTTCAGTTAGAAGAGGAGCAGCCTCGGTTAACCTTGATATTGAACATGGAGATTTTTGGGAATGGCTGGAAATCAGAGAACCAAAGGGCGATGTAAATCGTCAATCCCTTAATCTGCACCAATGCGTAGTTATTTCTGACGATTTTATGCAAAAAATTGAGGCAGGTGATAAAGAAGCCAGGGCTCGTTGGACTGCGGTTATCAGAAAAAGAAGAACAACCGGCGAACCTTACATTATGTTTAAGGGGAATGTAAATAAGGCTAACCCAGAGGCTTATATCCGAAACGGGTTAAAGGTATTCATGACAAATATTTGTTCGGAAATTACTTTAGCTACCGATCAATCGCACTCTTTTGTCTGTTGCTTATCTTCAGTTAATCTTGCTAAATACGATGAATGGAAAGATACTGACTTGGTATATACTTCTATTTGGTTCTTGGATGGCGTGATGGAAGAATTTATTCAAAAAGCAAAATACATGACGGGATTTGAAAATTCGATACGTTCAGCTGAAAAAGGCCGAGCATTAGGCATTGGCTGTGTATCGAAAGGTTCTAAAATCGAAATTGTTGAATCGGTTGAAATAGATGGATTAATTTATAATTTAGAAGATAAAATTAACCTAAACGGTAAATTAACTGCAGTAAAAGAATTAGTAAAAGCTGCGAAATTGTAAAAATGGGCTGGCATACATAGATATATAGAATAAAACATAATGGTTCAATTTATATATGCTTGGTATTCTTCAGAAAGATTTTACACCACAAATTTGCCTTTTATTTATATAGGTTCACATAAAGGGAATCTAGACGATTCTTATATATCATCGTCTAGATTCCTTCCATTAGAAATGGCATCAGATAATATGAAGTGGAAAAGACTTATTATTAAAAAATTTGATGACGACATTGATAGATCTATAATTAATACTGAAGAATCCAAAATGATAAAAAAAGCGTTTGCTAGATATGGAAATTCTAGATGTGTAAATGTAGGATATAACATGTTTGGAAATAAACATTTCAACGGTAAAGGTTTCTGTAGATTAGTTAATGTCAAAAATGGTAAAATAGGACTTTACTTAAAACATTTAAAACCGTTTATGCTAGCAAACGGGTATTCTTTAACTAATGGTACAGTTTTAAATAAACGATGCATAACGGACGGGAAGGAAAACAAATTTATAGATAATACTATAAACTCTCTTCCTACGGGTTGGTATTTTGGAATGACCGCAAAAAGGCCTGAAGGCCATAGGTCTATACCTAAAGGTAATATTTGTATTCATAAAGATAATACACATAAATTTATAAATATCTATGATATTTGTAAATATATCGAATTAGGCTGGAATAAAGGAATGTCGGACTCTCTTAGATCTAAATTATCTAATTCTTCTTTTGCAAAAAGCAAAAAAAGATTGTACAAAGACGGAATCTATAAGTTTGTGGACGCTAATTTGATAGTAGTTTACTTGGAGAATGGCTGGACTGATGTAATCCCCGGAACTATTACCAAGGGTAATTTGTGTATAAATAACGGAATTACAAACAAGTACGTAAAAGAATCAGAAATACCTGATTATATTAATATAGGATGGAATATAGGGCAAATAAAAAAATCGCAAATTTCCGCTATAAAAGGACGTGTGTGTATAAATAACGGAATTACAAACAAGTACGTAAAAGAATCAGAAATACCTGATTATATTAATATAGGATGGAATATAGGTCTAGAAAGAATTTCC
>Ga0114976_10001456_pt1 | contig 14838 bp, 12 predicted proteins | sample S_130805_EF_Meta_FD_87319 | JGI IMG/M metagenome (GOLD analysis project Ga0114976, IMG submission 87319) | Freshwater microbial communities from Lake Simoncouche, Canada to study carbon cycling - S_130805_EF_MetaG | ecosystem: Environmental > Aquatic > Freshwater > Lake | place: Lake...
CCATTGGTCGTCGCCAAGGTATAGCCATCGGGTGGCGACTTCAGCGCCACGTCGGTGCCGGTGATGCCCGAGCCGCCGGCACGGTTCTCGACGAGGACCGTCTGCTTGAGAATGGTCGAGAGCACCGGCGCATAGAGCCGCGCGGTGATGTCGGCCGGCCCGCCCGGCGGGAAGGGCACGATCATCCGGATCGGCCGCGACGGGTAGTCGGCTTGGGCCCGTGCACCGATCAGCGGCACGCTGGCCGCCGCGGCGCCGAGCAGGGTCCTGCGCAGCATCGTCCCTCCCAGGGGTGATCGTTCTTGGGGAGCATGATGGACCGCGTCGGGCCGTCGCGCCAAGCTGGCGCATGACCAGCCCGGCCTCGCTGCTCGACATCCTGCGCGTCTTCTCGGTCATGGGCCTGTCGAGCTTCGGCGGCGGCCTCTCCGGCTGGATGCACCGCGAGGTCGTGGAGAAGCGCCGCTGGATCAGCGAGGAGAGCTTCCTCGCCGGCGTCGCCCTGGGCCAGGTGCTGCCCGGGCCGAACAGCGCGAACCTGGCGCTCTATATCGGCCAGCAATTGCGCGGCTGGCCCGGCGCGACGGCGGCCGTGCTCGGCATCCTCGGCCCGCCGCTGCTCGTCATCCTCGGCCTCGCCGTGCTCTATGCGAAGGTCGCCGGCGCCGCGGGGCTCGGCCTGGTGCTCGCCGGCGTCGCGGCCGCGGGTCTGTCCAACCAGCTCATCATGGGCATCCGCACGGGCAGGCGGATGCGAGGAGGCTGGGCCTGGGCCATCGCCATCGCCGCCTTCGTGACCGTCGGCGTGCTGCGCTGGCCGATGATCCCGGTGGTCCTCGTGCTGCTGCCGGCGAGCCTCGCCTGCGCCTGGTGGGAGGCCAGGCATGTTCGATAGGCTGCTGGCGCTCTTCCTGGTCTTCGCCCCGCTCTCGCTGGTCTCGATCGGCGGGGGGACGTCGATCTTCGCCGAGATGCAGCGGCAGACCGTGCATGTGCATGGCTGGCTGACCGACGCGCAGTTCACCGACCTCTTCGCGATCTCGCGCGCCGCCCCCGGCCCCGGCTCACTGATCTGCGCGCTGATCGGCTGGCAGGCCGCGGGCTTCTGGGGCGCGCTGGTCGCGGCCATCGGGCTCTATCTGCCGAGCTCATTGATCCTGCTGGCGGTCGGCGCCTGGTGGCGCAGAGCCGGCGAGAGCCCGATGCGCAAGGTCATCGAGCGGGCGCTCGCGCCGATCGCCGTCGGCCTCATCTGCGCCGGCGTCTATGCGCTGATGCAGGGCGGCGGTTGGCTGGAATGGGCGACGCTGCTCGCCAGCACAGCGGCCCTGCTGCGCGGGCACAGCCCCTACACCGTGATGCTGCTGGCGGCCCTGCTCTACACCGGGCTGTTCCAGGCCGGTTTCCTCGCCGGTTGACGGGGCCGGCGCCCGCCCCGATGCTGCGCGCCAATCAAGATCAGATGGGAGAGGGGCTAGCCATGGCCGAGCAGCCATTCGTCGAGCACGGCTTCGACGGCGATGTCCACGTGCTGCGGATCAGGAACGCACCCGTCAACACGCTGCGCACCGAGGTCCGCGCCGGCCTGCTCGACGGGCTGCATCGCGCGGCGAAGGAAGGCGCGCGGGCCATCGTCATCATCGGCAGCGGCCGCGGCTTCTCGGCCGGCGCCGAGATGACCGAGTTCGGCAAGCCGCGGAAGCCGCCCTCGCTGAACGAGGTGTTCGAGGCGATCGAGACCTCGAAGGCGCCGGTCGTCGCGGCGATCCATGGCAATGCGCTGGGGGGCGGGCTCGAGCTCGCGCTCGCTTGCCATGCCCGCGTCGCCGCGGCCGGCGCGCATCTCGGCCTGCCGGAGGTCAAGCGCGGCTTCGTCCCCGGCGCCGGCGGCACGCAGCGGCTGCCGCGGCTGATCGGCATGGAGGCGCTGCGGCTGATCGTCTCCGGCGACCCGGTCGGGCCGGAGGAGGCACAGAAGCTCGGCTTCGTCGATGCGGTGGTGACCGGCGACCTCGAGCAGGGCGCGATCGCCTGGGCGCGCGCGCATGCCGGCGACAAGTTCGTACTCGCGCGCAACTGCGAGGACCGGATCAAGGGCTACAGCGCGCCGGCCTTCGACGAGGCGGCGAAGAAGCTGACCGCGCGCAGCCGCGGCCAAGACAGCCCGAAGGGTTGCGTCGAGGCGGTGCGCGCCGCCTTCACGAAGCCCTTCGAGGATGGGCTGAACGTCGAGCGCGAGCAGTTCACCCGCCTGGTGCAGGGCGAGCAGAGTCATGCGCTCAGGCACATCTTCTTCGGTGAGCGCGAGGCGCAGCGCGTGCCCGACCTCCCGGCCGACGCCGAGGCGCTGCCGGTGCAGAAGCTCGTCGTCATCGGCGGCGGCACCATGGGCGGCGGCATCGCGATGTCGGCGGCGAATTTCGGCCTGCCGGTGACGATCGTCGAGACCTCCGAGGAGGCGCTGCAGAAGGGCCTCGCGCGCTGCGAGCAGAACTGGCAGCGCACCGTGAAGTCGGGGCGCCTGAGCGAGGCCGAGTACCAGAAGCGCCGCGCGCTGCTGACCGGCACCACGGATTTCGAGCAGGCCGTCGGCGAGGCCGACCTCGTGATCGAGGCGGTGTTCGAGAACATGGCGGTGAAGAAGGAAGTCTTCGCGCGGCTCGACAAGGCGGCGCGGCCGGGGATCGTGCTGGCGTCGAACACCTCGACCCTGTCGATCGACGAGATCGCCTCCGCCACGTCGCGGCCCGAGCTGGTGATCGGGATGCACTTCTTCTCGCCGGCCAATGTCATGCGGCTGCTCGAGAACGTGAAGGGCTCGAAGACCAGCCCGGCCGCCATCGCCACGGCGACCGAGGTCGGCAAGCGTATCGGCAAGCTGCCGGTGCTGGTCGGCAATTGCGACGGCTTCGTCGGCAACCGCATGACCGGCAAGCGCGGCCCGCAGATCGAGAAGCTGCTGCTGGAAGGCTGCCTGCCGCAGGACATCGACCGCGTCATGGAAGCCTACGGCATGGCGATGGGGCCGCTGGCGACCGGTGACCTCGCGGGCCTCGACATCGGCGCGGCGGTCAGGAAGGCGCGCGGCACGGTGGCGCCGGTTGCGGATGCCGTCGTCGCGGCCGGGCGGCTCGGGCAGAAGACGTCGAAGGGCTATTACGACTACGACGCCGAGCGCAAGCGCATGCCGTCGAAGGAGGTCGAGGCGATCATCCTCGACGTCGCCGAGAAGATGCAGGTGCGGCGGCGCAAGATCGAGGACCAGGAGATCCTCGAGCGCGTGCTGCTGCCGATGGTCAATGAGGGCGCCCGCATCCTGGAAGAGGGCATCGCGTACCGGCCGATCGACATCGACGTGATCTTCGCCAATGGGTTCGGCTGGCCGGCCTTCCGCGGCGGGCCGATGTTCTGGGCCGACCGCATGGGGCTGCGCGTGGTGCGCGACCGGCTCGCGCATTACGCCGAGGCGACCGGCGATGCGAACCTCAAGCCCGCCGCGCTGATCGAGAAGCTCGCGGCCGAGGGCGGCAGCTTCGCGACGCTGAAGGGGCCGGCGAAGGTGTGATGCCGGACGGGCGGCCCTTCGCCTGGGAAGCCGCCTATCCGCCCGGGCTCGCCTGGGACGCGCCGATCGCGACCGGCACGCTGGGCGGGCTGCTGGCGGAGAGCGCCGCGGCCTTCGGGCCGCGGGTCGCGCTGCGCTACCGCGACGCGGCGATCACCTATGCCGAGCTGCAGGCCACGGCGCGTCGCGTCGCGGCCGCGCTGGGCGCGATGCCAGCGGCGAAGGACGGCATCGCGCTGCTGGTCGGCAATACCGCCTTCCACCCAGCGGTCGTGTTCGGTGCGGCGCTGGCCGGGCTGCGGGTGACACAACTCAGCCCGATCGACGCGCCGCGTACCATTATCCACAAGCTGCAGGACAGCGGCGCGCGGGTGCTGGTGACCGTCGCGCATGAGGGGCTGCTGAAGCTCGCTGGCGCGCTGCAGGCGCAGGGGCTCGTCGATATGCTCGCGGTCGGCGACGACGCGCATTGGGGCAAGGGGCCGCCCTCGGCGCCAGTACCCGAGGGTGCGGTGCGGATCGAGGATTGGCTCTCGGCGCCCGAGTCCGCCGCGCTGCCCACGGTGCGACCCGAGGCGGTGATGCTGCTGCAATACACCGGCGGCACCACCGGCCTGCCCAAGGGTGCGATGCTGACCCACGCCAACCTGACGGCCTGCTGCAACCAGTACCAGCTCTGGAACGGCGGCCGCGGACCGACCGAGCCGCCGCGACACCGCCGCGTGATCGTGGTGCTGCCGCTGTTCCACATCTTCGCCTTCACCTGCGACCTGCTGATGTCGATCCGCCGCGGCGACGAGATGCTGCTGCATGCGCGCTTCGACGCCGAGGCCGTGCTGCGTGATATCAGCGTCAACAAGGCAACCGACATGTGCGGCGTGCCGACCATGTGGATCGCGCTGGCGAACCACCCGCAGATCGACCAGGTGGACATGTCCTCGCTGCAGGGCGCGGCCTCCGGCGGCGCGGCGCTGCCGATGGAGGTCGCGGCGCGGTTCGAGCGCATCACCGGCAAGAAGATCGGCGCCGGCTGGGGCATGACCGAGACCGCGCCTGCCGGGACCGCGATGCCGAACTGGGAGGGCGCGGCCTGGCGGCCAGGGACCGTCGGCGTGCCGGTGCCGGGCGTCGAGCTGCGCGTGGTCTCGCTCGACGATCCGCGCACGCCGTTGCCGCCGGGCGAGACCGGGGAGCTGGCGGTGCGTGGGCCGAACGTCTTCCAGGGCTACTGGAAGAGGCCCGAGGAGAGTGCGCGGGCCTTCGTGGATGGCTGGTTCCTCACCGGCGATATCGGCCGGATGGACCCGGACGGCTTCTTCACCCTGACCGATCGACGGAAGGACATGATCCTCTCGGGCGGCTTCAACGTCTATCCGCGGGTGATCGAGGACGCCATCCACGAGCATCCGGACGTGCTGGAATGCGCCGTCATCGGCATCCCCGATGAATACCGGGGCCAGGCGGCCAAGGCCTTCGTGACGCTGCGCGCGGAGGCGGCGCCCTTCACGCTCGAGGGCTTGCGGGTTTTCCTCGCCGACCGACTTGGGAAGCACGAGCTGCCGGCGGCGCTGGAGTTCCGCGACGAATTGCCCAAGACGCCGGTCGGCAAGCTTGCGAAACTGGTGCTGGTTGAGGAAGAACGGGCGCGTCACGGCGCCGCCTGATCTCACACGGGAGAGAGACATGGACCTCCGCTTCACCGACGAGGAGCTCGCCTTCCGCCAGGAAGTCCGCGACTTCATCGCCAAGGAACTGCCGAAGGAGACGCATGAGCGCATGCTCGCCGGCAAGTCGCCGACCAAGCAGATGGTGGTGGATTGGCAGCGCAAGCTGAACGCCAAGGGCTGGGCGACGCCGGAATGGCCGCGCGAATGGGGCGGGCCGGCCTGGACGCTCGGCATGCGCTACATCTTCCGCGAGGAGCTGCAGCAGGCGCCGGCGCCGCAGCCGCTCGCCTTCAATACCAATATGTGCGGCCCGGTCATCGCCGAGTTCGGCACGGAGGAGCAGAAGAGGCGCTTCCTGCCGCGCATGGCGAACCTCGACGACTGGTGGTGCCAGGGCTTCTCCGAGCCGGGCGCCGGCTCGGACCTCGCCGGCCTCAAGACCCGCGCGGTGCGCGAGGGCGACCACTACGTGGTCAATGGCCAGAAGACCTGGACGACGCTCGCCCAGCACGCAGACTGGATTTTTCTGTTAGTGCGCACCGACCCGGCGGCGAAGAAGCAGGAGGGCATTTCCTTCCTGCTCTGCGACATGAAGTCGCCGGGCATCACCGTCCGCCCGATCATCACCATCGAGGGCGGGCACGAGGTCAACGAGGTCTTCTTCGACGACGTGAAGGTGCCGGTCGAGAACCTGGTCGGCGAGGAGAACAAGGGCTGGGACTGCGCCAAGTTCCTGCTGGGCAATGAGCGCTTCGGCCAGGCCCGCGTGGGTGCGTCGCGCGAGCGCATCCGCCGCCTCAAGACCATCGCCGCGACCGAGAGCCTCGATGGCGGTAAGCCGCTGATGCAGGACCCCGACTTCGCCCGCAAGGTGACGGAGATCGAGGTCGAGCTGAAGGCGCTCGAGATGACCGTCATGCGCGTCATCGCCAATGAGGAGAAGCGCAAGGACAAGAAGCCCGACCCGGCGACGTCCGTGCTGAAGATCAAGGGCACCGAGATCCAGCAGATGTGCTCGGAGCTGCTGATGAAGGCGGCCGGCCCCTATGCCTGGATCGACGGCGACCCGGAGGCCGAGGGCAGCAACGACCTCGACGTCGCGCCCGACTGGGCGTTTGGGCTCGCGGGCGTCTACTTCAACTGGCGCAAGCAGAGCATCTATGGCGGGTCGAACGAGATCCAGCGCAACATCATGGCCAAGGCCTTTCTGGGACTCTGACCGATGGATTTCGATCTGACCGACGAGCAGCGCCTGCTGCAGGACAGCGTCTCGAAGCTGCTGGCCGACACCTACGGCTTCGAGCAGCGCAAGGCCGCGATGAAGACGCCCGAGGGCTGGTCGCGCGCGACTTGGTCGCAGATGGCCGAGCTAGGCCTGCTGGGGCTTCCTTTCGCCGAGGATGAGGGCGGCTTCGGCGGCGGCGCCGTCGAGACGCTGCTGGTCGCCGAGCAACTCGGCAAGGCGATCACGCTCGAGCCCTGGCTGACCACCGTCGTCATCGGCGGCAGCTTCCTGCGCAACGGCGCGACTGCCGCGCACCGCGCGGAATGGGTGCCGCAGGTCGCCGCCGGCGAGCTGCTGCTGGCCTTCGCACATACCGAGCGGCAGTCGCGCTATGACCTCTTCGACGTGGTGACCACCGCGAAGAAGGACGGCGGGGCTTGGGTGATCTCCGGCCGAAAGGGCATGGTGCTGCATGGCGACAGCGCGACCAAGCTGATCGTCACCGCGCGCGTCGCCGGCGGGTCGCGCGACCATAAAGGCATCGGCGTCTTCCTGGTCGATGCCAATGCCGCCGGCGTTTCCCGCCGCGGCTACCGCACCGTCGACGGCCAGCGCGCCGCCGAGGTCGAGCTTGAGAATGTCCGCGCCGAGGCGGTGCTGGGCAATGCCGAGGACGGGCTGCCGCTGGTCGACCAGGTGGTGGACGAGGCGATCGCGGCGCTGGCCGCCGAGGCTGTCGGTGCGATGCAGGTCGCGCACGACATGACCATCGACTACATGAAGACCCGCAAGCAATTCGACCGCCCGATCGGCAGCTTCCAGGCGCTGCAGCACCGCGCCGCCGATATGCTGGTGCAGCTCGAGCAGGCGCGCAGCATGTCGTACTTCGCGGCCATGTCGGTCGCCGAGCGCGACCCGGTCGAGCGCCGCAAGGCCATGGCGAGCGTGAAGGTGCAGATCGGCCGCTCGGCCCGCTTCGTCGGCCAGCAGAGCATCCAGCTGCATGGCGGCATCGCGATGACGATGGAGTATGCGGTCGGGCACTACTTCAAGCGCCTTACCGTCAACGACGCCACCTTCGGCGATGCCGAACATTGGGTGCGCTTCCTCGCGGATACGGGGGGCCTCGTCGCGGCCGGTTAGCGCAGATCGCCGAAGGGCGAATGCCCGAAGGCGTGAATCTGCGCGCCCCTGCACGACCAGGGTTGCGCCCCCTTCGGCGTTGGGGTTGCATGGCTGCACCGCAGCAATGACCGGGGGCGGCAATGGTGGGTCTGGGGTTTGGGCGTCGGCAGGCACTCGCCGGCGCCGCGGCGGTTCTGGCGGCGCCGGCGATCGGCCGCGCCCAGGCCACGCCGATCCGCATCGGTGAGATCAACAGCTACACCGCCCAGCCGGCCTTCCTGCAGCCCTACCGCAACGCCTGGGTGATGGCGCAGGAACAGGTGAACGCCGCCGGCGGCATCAATGGCCGGCCGATTGAGACCATCTTCCGCGACGATGCTGGCAAGCCCGAGGATGCCGTGCGCCATGCCGGTGAACTCATCAACGCCGAGCGCGTCGCGCTGCTGGCCGGCGGGTTCCTGTCCAATGTCGGCCTGGCAATCTCCGACTTCGCCAACCAGAACAAGAGGCTGTTTGTCGCGTCGGAGCCGCTGACCGACGCGCTCGTCTGGTCGCGCGGCAACCGCTACACCTTCCGCCTGCGCGCCAGCACCTACATGCAGTCGGCGATGCTGGTGGAAGAGGCCGCGAAGCTGCCGGCGAAGCGCTGGGCGACCGTCGCGCCGAACTACGAATACGGCCAGTCCGCTGTGCGCTGGTTCAAGGAGCTGTTGATCCGCGCGAAGCCCGACGTGCAGTTCGTGGCGGAGCAATTCCCCGCCCTCGGCCGCATCGATGCCGGCGCCACGGTGCAGGCTCTGGCGGCAGCGAACCCCGAGGCGATCTTCAACGTCACCTTCGGCGCCGACCTGACCAACTTCGTCCGACAGGGCTCGACCCGCGGGCTGTTCGAACGCCGCGCCGTGGTCTCGCTGCTGACCGGCGAGCCCGAATACCTCGACCCGCTGCAGGATGAGGCGCCGGAGGGCTGGATCGTCACCGGCTATCCCTGGGACCAGATCAACACGCCCGACCACACCGCCTTCCGCGACGCCTATCGTCGCCGCTGGAACGACACGCCGAAGCTCGGCAGCGTCGTCGGCTACGACACGGTGATGACGCTCGCCGCGATGCTGCGGCGGACGGCGGGCCTCGAAACCGACCAGCTGGTCGAGGCCATGACCGGCCTGAAGCTGAACTCCGTCTTCGGCCCGATCGAGTACCGCGCCATCGACCACCAGTCGACGATGGGCGCCTTCGTCGGCAAGACAGCGCTGAAGGGCGGCCGCGGCGTCATGGTCGATTGGCGCTACGCCGATGGCGCGAAATACCTGCCCTCCGACGAGGTCGTGCGTACGCTGCGGCCGCAAAGCTGATTGGAGAACCTGGCGCTCCAGGCGCTGAGCGGGCTCGCCAGCGCCTCCTCCCTGTTCCTCGTCGCCAGCGGCTTGACCGTGATCTTCGGGGTCAGCCGCATCGTCAACTTCGCGCACGGCTCCTTCTACATGCTGGGCGCCTATATCGCCTGGTCGCTGGTCACGCGCCTGCCGCGCACCGAGCTAGGCTTCTGGGGTGGCATCCTGGCGGCGGCGCTCGCGGTCGGACTGATCGGCGTGCTGGTCGAGGTCCTGCTGCTGCGCCGCATCTACCGCGCGCCGGAGCTCTTCCAGCTGCTGGCGACCTTCGGTGTCGTGCTGGTGGTGCAGGACATCGCGCTATTGAGCTGGGGCGCGCAGGATCTGCTCGGCCCGCGCGCCCCCGGGCTGCGCGGCAGCACCGAGGTCCTTGGCCTGCGCTTTCCGCGCTATGAGCTTTTCCTGATCTGCGTCGGGCCGGTAGTACTCGGGCTCCTGCTGGCGCTGTTCCACCGCACACGCTGGGGCACGCTGGTGCGCGCGGCGACGCTCGACCGCGAGATGGTCGGCGCGCTCGGCGTCAACCAGCGCATGCTGTTCACGAGCGTGTTCTTCCTGGGCTCCCTGCTCGCCGGCGTGGGCGGTGCGCTGCAACTGCCGCGCGAGAGCGTGAACCTGCACATGGACCTCGCCATCATCACCGAGGCCTTCGTCGTCGTGGTGGTGGGCGGCCTCGGCAGCCTGACCGGCGCGGCACTCGCAGCACTGCTGCTCGGCGAGCTGCATGCCTTCGGGATCCTGGTGCTGCCGAAGATCACGCTGGTGCTGGTCTTCCTGGTAATGGCGGTGGTGTTGGTGATCCGGCCCTATGGGCTGCTCGGCAAGCCGCCCGTTGGCCATGCCGTCTCCGGCCCGCCGGAGCCGCTGATCGGGCCAGCGCCCGCGGCACTGAAGTGGCTCGGCCTCGGCGCCCTTGCGCTTGCGGTGCTGTTGCCACCCTTCGCTGGCGATTACGCGCTCTCGGTGCTGACCGAGCTTGCGATCATGGTGCTGTTTGCCGCCTCGCTGCACCTCATCATGGGGCCGGGCGGCATGGCGAGCTTCGGGCATGCGGCCTATTTCGGCCTCGGCGCGTATGGCGCGGCGCTGGCCGTCAAATGGCTGTCGGCGCCGATGCTGCCCGCACTCGCCCTTGCGCCCTTCGCGGCCGGCCTCGCGGGCCTCGCCTTCGGCTTCTTCTGCGTCCGGCTCTCCGGCGTCTATTCGGCGATGCTGACGCTCGCCTTCGCGCAGATCGCCTGGTCGACAGCCTTCCAATGGGTAGACCTCACCGGCGGCGACAACGGCATCCTCGGCGTATGGCCGGATGGCTGGGCCGCGCCGAAGCTGACCTACTACTACCTGACGCTCGCGCTCTGCCTCGGCGGCACGCTCTTCCTGCGCCGCGTCATCCACGCGCCTTTCGGTTATGCGTTGCGGGCCCAGCGCGACAGCGCGCTGCGCTCGGAGGCGATCGGCATCGACGCCTTCCGCAGCCGCTTCGCCGCCTTCGCGCTGGCCGCCGCCATGGCCGGCATCGCCGGCGGGCTCTTCGCCTTCTCCAAGGGCAGCGTCTTCCCGACCTTTCTCTCGATCTCCCGCAGCGTCGATGCGCTGCTGATGGTGCTGCTCGGCGGCGTGCAGACCTTAAGCGGGCCCATCATCGGCGCGATCGCCTTCACCGGCCTGCACGAGCAGCTCGTGCGCGCCACCGAATACTGGCGCCTGGTGCTCGGCCTCGTGATCATCGCGCTCGTGCTGTTCTTCCCGCAGGGCCTCGCGGGTGCGGCGCGCGAGCGGTGGGAGGCGCGCCGTGCCGACGCTTGAGGTGACCGATATTGCGAAGAGCTTCGGCGGCGTTCAGGCCGTGCGCGGCGTTTCCTTCGCGGTCGAGCCGGGTGAGCTGCTCGCGCTGATCGGCCCGAATGGCGCCGGCAAGTCCACCTGCTTCAACATGCTGAACGGCCAGCTCCGCCCTGATACCGGCCGCGTGCGACTGAACGGCCAGGACATCACCGGCCTCGCGCCGCGCAAGGTCTGGCGGCTCGGCGTCGGCCGCACCTTCCAGATCACCGCGACCTTCGGCTCCATGACGGTGCGCGAGAACGTGCAGTTGGCGCTGCTGTCCTACGACCGCGCCCTCGCAGGGCTCTGGACTCCCGTGTCGCGACGCGACGCGACGGAGGCGGATGCGCTGCTCGCCCGCCTCGGCATGGCCGACCAGGCCGAACGGCCCTGCGGCATTCTGGCGTATGGCGACCTCAAGCGCGTCGAGCTTGCGATCGCGCTCGCCAACAACCCCTCGCTGCTTCTGATGGACGAGCCGACTGCTGGCATGGCGCCGTCCGAGCGGGCCGGGCTGATGGCGCTGACCGCCGCCATCGCGCGCGAGCGGCGCATTGCCGTGCTCTTCACCGAGCACGACATGGATGTTGTCTTCGGCCATGCCGACCGTATCCTGGTGCTCGACCGCGGCATGCTGATCGCCGAGGGCCCACCCGCCGCGGTGCGCGCCGATCCGCGCGTGCGCGAGGTCTATCTCGGCGCCGGTCAGGTCCAGGGTGGGCATTGATGCTCAGCGTCGCCGGCCTCTCCGCACATTACGGCCGTGCGCATATCCTGGACGATGTCGCGCTCGATGTCGGGCCTGGCGAGGTGGTGGTGCTGCTTGGCCGCAACGGCGCGGGCAAGAGCACGACGATGAAGGCGATCATGGGACTCGTGCCGCCCAGCGCCGGGCGCGTGACCTTCCTCGGCCAGGAGATCGCGGGGCGCGAGCCCTTCGAGATCGCCCGCCTCGGCCTCGGCTACGTGCCGGAAGAGCGCCGCATCTTCGGCGAGTTGACGGTGATGGAGAACCTGGAAGTCGGCCGCCGTGCGGCTCCGCCCGGCGTGCAGCCCTGGACGCCGGAGCGCCTTTTCTCGCTCTTCCCGAGCCTCGCCGCCATGCGAAACCGCCCCGGCGCGCGGATGAGCGGCGGCGAGCAGCAGATGCTGACCATCGCCCGCACGCTGATGGGCAACCCGAGCTTGATCCTGCTGGACGAACCGAGCGAGGGCTTGGCGCCGGTGGTGGTGGAACGGATGGCGGACGCCATCCGCGCGCTGAAAGGCGAGGGCCTCTCGATCCTGCTTTCCGAGCAGAACCTGCACTTCGCCCGCGCCGTGAGCGACCGCGCCATCATCATCGAGAAGGGCCGCATCCGCTGGTCCGGCACGGCGGAGGCGCTGATGCGCGAGGATGCGGTGCGCGAGCAGTACCTGAGCGTTTAGCCGAGCATCGCGGTCCGCTCGCCGACGACGCGCAGCACGCCCTGTACCGCGAGCAGCGCACCGGCGATCAGCCCGCGCTGCAGCAGGGCCTCGGCGCGCGCCTCGCCGGCATCGAGCGCGGCCTCGATCACATCGGGCGGCAGCGGCCCGACCGAGACCGTGACCGGCAACTCGCCGAGGTCGCTGTCGGGATCGAGCGCCGAGGCCGGCGCACGCTCGATCGCCGGATGCTCGGCCGTGATCGCATTCGCAATCACCGTTGCTGCGGCATCGGCGCGCGCAGCATCGGCGGCCAGCACCGTCACCGCATCGGCGACTCCGAGCGAGAAGCTTCGGCCGGGCCAACCGCTGGTCGCGACGCCGCGGATCGGATCCTTTGCGGCTATGCGGACCAGGCCCTCGGGTGCCGCACGCTCGAGGCTCTGCACCAGACCGACACGCAGGCTGCCGCCTGGCGCGAGATGCAGCGCGATGTCCCCGCCATTGTTCACATGCGCCGCCGTCAGCCCCGGCACGCGCGCGATCGCGGCCAGCACCTGGTCGGCTACCGCGCCGGCTACGGCGGCCATCGGCGTGATGAACTGCGCGCGATAGGGCCAGACGGCCTCGGCCATGCGGCGCGCGACCGGGCCCGTCAGCGGCGGCGGATCGACGCCGACCGGGCAGCGCAGCACGGCGAGCTCGGTGACCAGCCCGCCGAGCAGGCCGCGAAAAGCGCAGATGGCGGTCTCGGTCGCCTGCCTGACCGCACAGCGCGATCCCTCGAGGCCGATCACCAGCTCGATCGGGCCGTCCTGCAGGTGCAGCCGACCGTCGGGCAGCCGCGCGGCTAGGCCATCGGCCATGGGTTCGCCTCGATCCAGGGTTCGCGTCGGGCGGCCTCGCCATACTCTCTCAGCAGCCGCGCGAGCGGCAACACATGATCCACATGCCCGCCGAGTCGCGCATAGAGATCGGCGCGCAGGGTGAACTCGATCGGCGCGACCAGCGCCGGCGTCGGCACGCTGCCGAAGGCGCCGTCCGGCACGCGCAGCACATCGGCCATGATGGTGATGCCGCCGCCCGGCCAGAGCACCGCCGGCGCGCCGCCAATGGTCACGCGCACGAGGCCGGCCTGCACCTCGCGCGTCAGCAGCACCGGGTTCTCGGTGACGCCGGCGCGCAAGGAGCCACCGGCGCCGGCCATGAACAGGATGGAGGTCAGCGCCGGCTCGCAATTCTCGCCGATGCGCTCGACGGTCTGCAGCACCTCCGGTGGCGCATCCACAGGCACCGGGCGCAGCGCCTCGTCCAGTATGCAGTAGAGATGATCCTCGCCGGTCGTGCTGGTCAGCAGCAGGCGGAGGCCGGGCCAGGCGATCTTCGGGTCGATTCTCTCGATCACCGCCAGCGGATCGGTGATGTCGGTGCCGCCCCAGCCGGTGCCGGGATGCGCCACCTGGAAATAGCGTCCGGGCGTCGAGCGGCGGCCGCGCACGCGGATCCCCGTGGGCGGCACGTCGAGGCACTTGCCGGCCTGGTGCTCGGACAGCACGCCGGTGATGTGGTCGTCGACCACGATCACCTCGTCGACATGGCCGTGCCATTGCTGGGCGAAGATGCCGATGGCGGCCGAGCCGCAGCCGACGCGCATCCGCTGTTCCGGCGTGCCGTTCACGATGGGTGCGCGGCCCGCCTGCAGCGCCAGCGTCGCGCCGCCATCGATCGTGACCTCCACCGCCTGCTTCTCGCAGAGCGCGAGCATCGCCGCGCAGGTGACGTTGCCTTCCTTCTTCGACCCGCCCGTCAGGTGCCGCACGCCGCCGAGGCTCAGCATCTGGCTGCCGTATTCGGCGGTGGTGACATGGCCGATCTGCTCACCCTCGACCCGCACTGCGGCGGTCTCCGACCCGAGATGGCGATCCGTGTCGATCTTCACCTTGAGGCCGCAATAGCTGAAGATGCCCTCGGTCACGACGGTGACCGTGTCGACGCCGTCGTGCTGCGCGCCGACGATGAAGGGTGCGGGCTTGTAGTCGGGATAGGTCGTGCCGGCGCCGATGGCGGTGACGAAGGTGCGCGCCTCGTCCCAGTTGCGCGAGAGGAAAGGCACGGTCTCGCGCGCGCGTTCCATCAGCACCAGCGGATCGGTCCGCACCAGGCGGCCATCCTCGTTGGCGTAGCGGCTGCAGGCGCCGGCGCGGCCGGGGCGGATGCGGCAGAGCACCGGGCAGGCGTCGCAGCGCACGATGCCCTCATTGCCCTCGCGCGCGCCGAAGACGCTGGTGCGGTCCGTACTCATCGCGCGAATGCTTCCAGCACGCGGTGGGGCAGGGCAGGGACCCGGGTAACCTCCGCCCCCGTCGCATCGCGGATGGCCGACAGGATCGCCGGCGCGGTCGGCACCAGCGCCGGCTCGCCGATGCCCTTGGCGCCGAAGGGGCCGAGCGGCTCGCGGTCCTCGACCAGGATGCACTCGATCTCCGGCACGTCGCCGACGGTCGGGATCAGGTAGTCGTGCAGGTTCTCCGTGCGTCCCGGCAGGTACTCCTCCATCAGCGCGAGGCCGATGCCCTGGGCGATGCCGCCCTCGATCTGGCCCTCGACCAGCGTCGGGTTGATCGCGCGGCC
>Ga0114976_10001457_pt1 | contig 14835 bp, 10 predicted proteins | sample S_130805_EF_Meta_FD_87319 | JGI IMG/M metagenome (GOLD analysis project Ga0114976, IMG submission 87319) | Freshwater microbial communities from Lake Simoncouche, Canada to study carbon cycling - S_130805_EF_MetaG | ecosystem: Environmental > Aquatic > Freshwater > Lake | place: Lake...
GCTTCGTCGACTACAGGGCCGACGTCGACCTCGACCGGCTGGTCAACCGCCAGGTCAACGCCGCCGGCTATGGCGGCGCGCTGATGCTCGCCTACTACGACAAGCGGCCGACTCGCGATATCGACATGGAACTGCGCTACACCCAGCTCTGGCTGCAGACCTGGGGCAACACCGTCCAGGGGGCCCGTGGCACCTCCGTGCCCAAGACCATCGGGCTCTGGGTACGCTATCGCTGGCCTATGGGCGTCGAGACCTTCGGCCGGCCGATGCGCTGGGTGATCGACGGCAATTTCAGCGGCTATATCGGCGACCAGGCCAAGGCGGTCGGCTTCGGCTGGGCGGTCAAAATCGGCGGCGGCATCGAGTTCGACGTCGGCCGCTACGAGGTCGGCGCCGTGGGCATCAACCTCTCCCGCGTCCGGCTGATTGCCCGCTATCTCTACGGCGACAACGGCATCACCGGGTATTCGGTCGGACTCGGCTTCAGCTTCTGACGGCAGCGTGCGTCCGCGGGTGCAACTTTCCAGCCCTCCTGCGCTTGGGTGGTCGGGCCGCATCCGGCCCGTCCCGATACAGGAGCACCCCATGCACGCACGCCGGATCACCCGCGCCGCGCTCATGACATTGGCCGGCCTCGGCCTGGCCACCCCATCGCACGCGCAGCAACCCGCCCAGCCGCAGGGCGGCGGCACGGTGCGCGTCGGCACGCTGCGCTGTGACGTCGCCGGCAGCACCGGCTTCGTCTTCGGCAGCACCCGCGCCGTCACCTGCGACTACGTCAACGTGAACGGCCGCCGGGAACGCTACACCGGCGAGATCAGCCGCTACGGCGTCGATCTCGGCTTCACCCGCTCGGCGGTGATGCTCTGGGCGGTGGTCGCGCCGACCGACGACGTGAAACCCGGCGTGCTGGCCGGCAGCTTCGCCGGCGTCTCGGCCGGTGCCACGCTGGGTGTCGGCGTCGGCGCCAACGTGCTGCTCGGCGGCAGCAGCCGATCGATCCAGCTGCAGCCGCTCAGCATCGAGGGCAATACCGGGCTGAACCTGGCGCTTGGCGTCGCCGAGCTGACGCTGCGCGCGGCGCCTCGGCGGTGAGTGCGGTGGGGAGGGCGCGGGCGCCCTCCCCGCCATGCCTCAGGGCTTCTCGTTCGAGAAGACGATGGTGCCGGAGGCGCTGAACATGCCGCCGACACCGTGGCAGACGCTGATCTTGGCACCCGGCACCTGCGCCGGCGCGGTGCCGCGCATCTGCCGCACGCTCTCCTGCAGCGCGAACATGCCGTACATGCCCGTGTGCGTGTAGGACAGCCCGCCGCCATTGGTGTTCAGCGGCAGCTTGCCGCCGGGGCGCGTGTTGCCCTCGTTGATGAAGTCCTTTGCCTCGCCCGGCTTGACGAAGCCCAGGTCTTCCAGCCCGTACATCGGCAGGTGCGCGAAAGCGTCGTAGATCATCAGGTGATCGACGTCGTTATGCTTGATGCCGGCCGCCTTGATGGCCGTCGGCCCCGCCACCTTGAAGGCGCGCGAGCTCGTGAAGTCGGCCATCTGGCTGACCATGTTGGTCTCGACCGATTCACCCGTGCCGAGGATGTAGACCGGCTTGGTCGGGAAGTCCTTGGCGCGGTCGGCCCTGGTCAGGATCAGCGCGCCGCCGCCATCCGTCACCAGGCAGCACTGCAGGATGCGGAAGGGATAGGCGATCATCCGGCTGTTGAGCACGTCGTCGATCGTGATCGGGTCGCGGAACATGGCGCGCGGGTTCTTGCCCGCCCATTCACGCGTGACCACCGAGACCTGCGCCAGGTCCTCGTGCGTCACGCCATAGGTCTTCATGTAGCGGAGCACGGGGATGGGGAAGAGCGTCGGCGGCCCGAACGGCCCGTAGGGCATCTCGAACTGGCCGTTCAGCCCCTCGGGCTCGGGCGGCCGCGCAGTCGCATTGATGCGCGACTTGCCGCTCTCGCCATGGGTGATGAGGATGGTGTTGGCATAGCCGGCATGGATCGCCGCCGCGGCATGGCGGACATGGATCATGAAGGAGCAGCCGCCGACGCCGGTGCCGTCGATCCATGTCGGCGTAATGCCGAGGTAATGCGCGATCTGCTGCGGCATCATCGGGCCGACGCAGGCGACACCGTCGATATCCGAGGGCTTCAGGCCGCACTCGGCCATGGCGTTCAGCGCCGCATCGGCATGCAGCATGATCTGGGACATCCCCGGCACCGCCCCGATCTGGGTGGATTCGGCGGCGCCGACGATCGCGATCTCTCCGCGTCCGAGCATCGTCTCAGCCTCCCTTCGCCGGCCGGAAGAGCGGCAGGGTGATGTCGTCGTCCATCGGCGTGAAGGCGACCTCGAGCGGCATGTCGAGCACCAGCGCCTCGGGCGTCTGCGGGCAGTCGATGATGTTGGTCATCAGGCGCGGCCCTTCCTCGAGCTCGACCACCGCGATGGCATAGGGCGGCGTGAAGCCCGGCACCGGCCGGTGATGGATGACGTAGCTGTAGAGCTTCGCCTTGCCCGAGGCCTCCACGACCGAGACGTTGCGCGTGCCGGTATAGGGGCTGAAGGGGCGCGGCGGGAAATACACCTTCCCGGTATCGCCGCAGCGCTGCAGCAGCAGCTTGCCCTGCTTGGTGCCGTCCCAGAAGTGCTTCGTCTCGGGCGTCGGTTTCGGCTTCGGCCGGCCGGGTTCGAGCATGGTGGTTTCCTCTCTCCTTGGTGTCGCTTGGGCGGGTGGCCGGCCTACATCGCCGGGTACCAGCCGTCATGGATCAGCGCATAGCCGCCGTTCCGCTTCGCCAGGTGCAGCAGCCCCGGGAAATGCATGTGCATCCCGGCCACCGCCTGGCCATCGGTTGCGACCTGCTCGAAGACGCGCTTGCGGGTCGCGGCGGCCTGCACCGGGTCGATGTCGAAGGCCATCGTCACCTCCGGGTGCTGGGTCTGGATCTCCGGCAGGTGGATGATGTCGCCCCAGATGAACAAGCTCTGCCCGCCAGAGGCGATCAGGTAGCCGGTATGCCCCGGCGTATGACCGGGCAGGTGCATGGCCGTGACGCCCGGGAAGACTTCGCCGCTCGAGAACAACCGCAGCCGCTTGGCATAGGGCGCCACCTGCGTGCGGCCGGCCATGAAGTTGCGGGCGCGGCTGGTCTCGTCCGCCTTCGCCATCGCGGCATCGTCATGCCAGAAGGCGTGCTCGGCCTCGTGCATGGCCAGCTCGGCCTTGGCGAAGAATGGCTTGCCGTCCGCATCCGACAGCCCGTTCGAATGGTCGGGGTGCATGTGCGTCAGCAGCACCGTGTCGATCGCATCGGTCGCCACGCCGGCCGCGGCCAGGTTCTCGAACAGCTTGCCGCCGGTCGCTGCCATCATCGCGCCGCAGCCGGTATCGACCAGCGCGATCCGGTCGCCCGAGCGGATCAGAAAGGTGTTCACCGCGGTCCGCCGCGGCACCGGCCGGTGGTTCTCGCGCAGGATGCGGGCGGCATCCTCGGTCGCGATGTTCTGGATCACCGCCATCGAGCCGTCGAGGAAGCCGTCGCTCACCGAGGTGACGGTGATGTCCCCCACCTTGCGATGGTGGATCGCGGGTACCTGCTTCTCCGGCTGCGCCATGGCCGCCTCTCCCTTCGATTGGGAGGGGAGCCTAGCCGAACGCGGAGGTGTGGCTAGCCCCTCCGCACCTGCGCGAGGAAGGCGCCCGACTTGCTGCGCAACGTGTCGGCTTGGCCGGTCAGCTCGCGCGCCGCGCCGAGCAGCGAGGCGCTGCCCTCGCCGGTTTCCTGCGCCGCCCGCTGCACGTCCTGGATGCGGCCTGCGACCGCGCCGGTGCCCTCGGCGACCTGGGCGGCGGAGCGGGCGATCTCGCGCGTCGCGCTGCCCTGCTCCTCGACCGCGGCGGCGATCGCGCTGGTCACCTCGTTCATCCGCTCGATGGTCGAGCCGATCGAGCGCAGCGCCTGCACCGCTTCGCCGGTCGCGGCCTGGATGGCGCCGATCTGCTGGCCGATCTCCTCGGTCGCCTTGGCGGTCTGGTTGGCGAGCGTCTTCACCTCGGAGGCCACCACCGCAAAGCCCTTGCCCGCCTCACCGGCCCGCGCTGCCTCGATGGTCGCGTTCAAGGCGAGCAGGTTGGTCTGGCCCGCGATGTCGCCGATCAGCCGGATCACGTCGCCGATCTTCTGCGCGGCATCCGAGAGACCCTGCACCGTGCTGTCGGTCGCCCGCGCCTCGGCCGCCGCCTCGCGCGCCACGGCGGCACCATCGGCGACCTGGCGGGCGATCTCAGCGACACTGGCCGCGAGTTCCTCGGCCGAGGCTGCAACCGCCTGCACATCGGCGCCGGCCTGGTGGCTGGCCTCGGCCACCGCATCGGCCTCGCGCCCGCTGGTCGCAGCGGCCGCCGAGAGCGCCTCGGCCGAGCTCTGCACCTGGCCGGCGGCGGCGGCTAGCGCATCCACCACGCCGCCGATCTCGCCCTCGAAACTGTCGGCGAGCCGGGCCTGGGCGGTCGCCAGCGACCAGACCAGCATGGCACTGACATAGCGCCCCTCGGGGTCGCGGATGGCATTGACCGAGAGGTCCATCACCTCGCCGCCCATCCGGACCCGCGCCTTGTGCGGCAGCTTCGCGGGGTCGGCGAGGATGGCGCGGATGCGCTCGGGCTGGCGATGCATCACGTCGATGGATTGGCCGACCAGCGCCTCGGGCGCGACCGGCAGCTCGCTCGCCATCCCGCGCAGCAGCTGCAGCGCGAAGGGGTTCAGCGAGGTGATGCGGAAATCGTCGGCCGGGTCGGCGGTCATGATCGCCGTCGGCATCTGCGCCAGCATCTCCTGCTGCGCGAAGGCCTGCTGCACCGTGCCGCGCAGCGCCTCGAGCGCCTCGGCGATGGCGCCGATCTCGTCGCGCCTCCCCTGCTCGGGCACCGGCGTCGCGGCATCGCCCCCCGCGATGGTGCGGATCGACCCGACCAGCGTCTGCAACGGCCGGCCGATCATCCGGGCGGTGAACCAGCCCGAGAGCACCAGCACCAGGGCGAGGCCGGCGCCGATCACGACGACCGCCTGCTCCATGCCGGTGGCGGCTTCCTCGGTCGCCTTGCCGCGCGCCTCGGCGATCGCGCCGAGCCGGGCGTTGGCGTCGGAGAGCGCCGCCTCCAGCTTCTGCCGGGCCGGCGTGCTCTGCTGGTCGCGCGCCGCGGTGCCCGCTTCGACCATCCGCACCACCTCGAGCCCGGCGGCTGCGAGCGCCTCGCCCAGCTGGCCGAGCCGCAGCAGGTCGGCCTTGCCCGGCCCCTCGACCGGGATGGTGCCGAGAGCACGCGCATGCACCCGCAGCTGCGCCGCCGCCCGGCGGGTCCGCCGCGCCTGGCTTTCCTCGTTGGTTGCGAGGTAGCGCTGGCTGCCGAGGCGGACGTCGTTGACCGCGGCGTGGAAGGTCATCAGGCGCTGCCGCGCTTCCTCGCGCTGGGCCGCGGGCACGTCGATCTCCAGCATGCCGGCCACCGCCTCGAAGGCCTGGTCGTACTCGGCCGAGCGCGGGAAGAGCGAGCGGTCGCGCTCGGCGATCAGCTCGCGCCGCAGGGTGGCCTGCTGGATGATCGAGGCGGCATATTCCGCGAGCGCGCGCTTGGCCTCGGCGAGCCTGGCATCGACCTCCGGGTCGAGCGAGGCAGCGGCGGCGGCGTCGATCCGCGCCCTCGCCTCCGCGAGCTCGCGTTCCATCACGGAACCCTGGCGCTCGACCACCTCGGGCACCTGGCCGAGCAGCGCCTCGCGCAGCGCGACCGCGGCGCGGCCGACATGGGTCGCGGCCTGCTGGGAGGCGAAGCGCGCCGCGACCGCGCCCCGTTCCGCGGTCTGCTGCTCACGCACCAGGGCGAGCTCCCGCTCGACCAGCCCGACCATCGCGGCCAGCAGCAGGATCGCAAGGGCGGCGCTGGCAGCCAGCTTGCGGCCGACGGACAGGTTGCGGAAGAAGCGCATGCGGGGACCTCCTGGCCGGACCATGCCGTGCCCGGATTAAGGTCGGGCAAACGGCCCCCTCGACAGCGCGGCCCCGGCGGGTAAGGTCCGCCGACCCTCCGGAGACCCCCGATGCTGTTCGACTTCGAGAAACTCGACCCCGCCGATGCCTACAAGCTGGTGGTGTCCTCCGTGGTGCCGCGGCCGATCGCCTGGGTCGTCACCCGGGACGAGGCCGGCGTCGTGAATGCCGCGCCCTACTCATTCTTCAATGCCTTCTCCGACAACCCCGTGGTGGTCGGCTTCGGCGCCGGGCCGAAGGCACCGGGGGCGCTGAAGGACACGGCCGCGAATATCCGCGCGACCGGGGAGTTCGTGGTCAACCTGGTGCCCGAGAAGCTGGTCAACCAGATGAACCTCACCGCGGTCGACATGCCGCCCGAGGTCGACGAGTTGCAGGAGGCCGGCCTCTCGACCGCGCCCTCGGCCAAGGTGAAGGTCCCGCGCATCGCCGAGAGCCCGGTGGCACTCGAATGCGTGACCTTCCAGCTGGTCCCGGCGGGCCGGCACACCATCGTGCTCGGCCGGGTCGTCGCGGTGCACATCGCCGATGACTGCATGCTCGATGCGGCGAAGTTCTACGTCGATACCCCGAAGCTCGGGCTCGTCGGCCGCATGCATGGCCGCGGCTGGTACACCCGCACGACCGACCGCTTCGAGGTGCCGCGGATCTCGGTCGAGCAGTGGGAAGCCGGCAAGAAGGCCGCCGAGTAGGCCCATGCAACGGCCGCTGACGGCCGAGACCCTGATCGAAGCCCCCGGCCCGGCCCGGCGCCTCCGCAAGCGCGGCGCCGGCTGGGCCTGGCTCGCCCTGCCGGTGGCCGGGCTGATCGCCGCACCGCTGGTCGCGGTGCTGGTCTCGGCGGCGGTCCCGGCTGGCGAGGTCTGGCGCCACATCGCGGCGACCACCCTGCCGGAGATGCTCGGCAATTCGGTCCTGCTGTTCCTGCTGGTGGGGCTGATGACGGCCTCGGCCGGGGCGGTGGCGGCCTGGCTGATCACCGCCTGCGACTTCCCCGGGCGCGGGGTGCTCGACGTAGCACTTCTGCTGCCGCTGGCGATGCCGGCCTATGTCTGCGGCTATGCCTATACTTGGCTGCTCGACGTCGCGGGGCCGGTGCAGACCGGTATCCGCGACCTCACCGGGCTGCGCTGGGGGCAGTACTGGTTCCCCGAGGTGCGCTCGCTGCCCGGGGCGGCGCTGATGCTGGCGATGGTGCTCTACCCTTACGTCTACCTGCTGTGCCGCACCGCCTTCCGGCAGCAGAGCGTCTGCCTGGTCGAGGCCTCGCGCACGCTGGGCTGCTCGCTCGGCGCCAGCTTCGTGCGGCTGGCCCTGCCGATGGCCCGGCCCGCGATCATCGGTGGCACCGCGCTCGCGCTGATGGAGACGCTCGCCGATTTCGGCACGGTGCAGCATTTCGCGGTGCGCACCTTCACGACGGGGATCTACGAAGCCTGGTTCGGGCTCGGCGACCGCGGGGCGGCGAGCCAGTTGGCGGCCTGCCTGATGGGGCTGGTCGGGCTGCTGCTGCTGCTCGAGCAGGTCTCGCGCGGCGGGCGGCGCTACCACCCGACGACGACGCGGCACCCGGAGCTCAGGCCGGTGCGGTTGCGGGGGGCGAAGGCGGCGGTGGCCTTCGCGGCCTGCGCGGCGCCGGTGGCACTCGGCTTCCTGGTGCCGGCGGGGACGCTCGCCTGGCTGGCGGTGACGGTCGGCGACCCGCTGGAGCCGGCGCGCTTCGTGCCCTTCGCGCGGCATTCGGTGACGCTGGCGGGCCTCACCGCGGTGCTGGCGGTGGCGCTGGCCGCGCTGCTGGCCTGGGCGGCGCGGCTGCACCCCCGCCCGGCGCAGAAGGCGGCGCTGCGGGTGGCGGGGCTCGGCTATGCGGTGCCCGGCTCGGTGATCGCGGTCGGCACGCTGGTGCCGCTCGGGCTGTTCGACAATGCGCTCGATGCCTGGCTGCGGGCGCGCTTCGGGGTCTCGAGCGGGCTGCTGCTCTCGGGCGGGATCGCGGCGCTGGTCTTCGCCTATCTGGTGCGGTTCCTGGCGGTGGCGCTGTCCTCAGTCGAGAGCGGGTTGACCCGGATCAGGCCCTCGCTGCGGGAGGCGGCGCGGGTGCTGGGGGCCAGGCCGGGGGCGGCGGTGGCGCGCATTGAGCTTCCCCTGGCGCGCGGCAGCCTGCTGACGGCGGGGCTGCTGGTCTTCGTCGATACGATGAAGGAGTTGCCGGCGACCCTGATCGTCCGGCCCTTCGACTTCGATACGCTGGCCGTTCGGGTCTATGCGCTGGCGGCGGATGAGCGGCTGGCGGAGGCGAGCACGGCGGCGCTGCTGATCGTGGCGGTCGGGCTGCTGCCGGTGATCGGGCTGACGCGGACGATGCGGCGGGGGTGAGGGGTTCGGACAAAGCCTCGCTGAAAGCCGCGGAATTGCTGGTTCGGACACGGGGCCGGGGCGGCGGGAGGGGGTTTTTGGACAAACCCCGGGCGGGCGCGAAATTCAGAAGTTGAGACGCCTAAATCCCTCAAATGGCCTCAATTTCGGCTGGGGTACCGGCGGGCATTATGCCGATGATTCAGTAGTTTATGGACCGTTTTCCTAAACAATTGAAGGCCTAAAGCGGGCGCGCGGCCCGCGTTCTGGGTCTGCGATGGCGGCGGATGGACAGTTTCAAGGAGCAGCGGCGCCCAGAGGCGCCCTTGAGGACAAACTAGGCCCACATGGTTGCCAATGAGTTAACCGATGGCGTCAAAGCCCGGGCAGCCGCGCGATCAAGGCGTCGATCCGGGCGCTCAGGCCGGCATCTGCGAGGGCGTCGCGAATGGCCTTGCGTTGCTGGGTGAAATAGGTGCCAGCGTTCAAGGGAACTGCTGTGGCGACAGCTTCGCATTCCGCGGCGGCGACCACGAGTTCCTGGTGTAGCCCGTCGCGCGCATCGAACTCCGGAATCGGCAGTTCCCACATCAGGTTGTCGAAGTGGCGCGCGCCGCCCTGGCCTTTGGGCTGGATTGGGGCGATCTGTAGCCGCACGCGTTCGCTATTCAGGAGCGCCGTCAGATACCGTGCTTCGGCGATGGATCGAGCCCGCGCCCAATAGGCCGCGTGTTCCACGATGGTGCCAGGATGCAGGACCGAGACAGCAGCGGGCAGTGTACCCGAAGCCGCATAGGCAACAGACACCTCCGCAGGCGGGTGCTGACCTGACAGCTTGCGCATGTGATCCAGACTTTCTGAAAGCGCCATCCGGGGGGTGCCGTCGGTCGTCCTCGACGCATGTTCGGCCCACAGCGTCTCGCATTCACTCAGCCAACGCGCCAGACGCGTCTTTCCCGCACGCTGCGCAGCGGCCGCATCCATCACATTTCCCCGCTCATCGAGCGGTACTACGCCCAGCGCTGGTTCCAACACTCGGAACGGTGCCAGGCTTTCTCCCAACAGCACCGGCCGCAGGAACTCCGCCTCGACCGGCCCGCGCGGCGGTTCGAGGTTCTTCCAGGGCGCCTTGTCCTGCGCGCCAACCTTGCCGCGGACCACGGGCGCCGCGGCCGACGCACCGAGCCGGCCGGCGCTCTCGCGCTCCACAAACCAGAACCGCCGCGGCACGATCGTCGCGCCCTGCTTGAACCGCGCGCGATACGGGCTCGCCCCCGCCAGGGTCGGCATCGGCGGCCACGGCGCTGCGGCGGTCACCGTCAGAGCCCGATCGGCCTCAGGCTCGCTGGCATCGCGCCGCGGCAAGCTGCCCGAGAAACGCCGCACCACCGGCGGCAGCGGTCCGCTCACCGCGCGCCGCCCGATCAGCACAGAGGCCGGCACCGGAAACAGCGGCCGCACCGTCTCGTCGAGGCTCCAGGCCTCATCCCAGCGCAAGGCCACGTCACGGCAATCGCCGCGCCGCAGCCCGGCATAGGCGGGCCGGTTCAGCACCGCATAGGGCAGCACGAAGGCGATGGTGCCGCCCGGCTTGAGATAGCGCTGGGCCGCCCGGGCGGTGAACAGCGCGCACATGTCCTGCTGGGTGCTCAGCACGCCGCCGACCCAGAGGTTCATGCGCTGCGACGCCTCCTTCAAGCGCCGCTGCAACTCCGCCGAAAGATGGCGATAGGCGATCCAGGGCGGGTTGCCGACCAGCACATCGGCCAGCTGGTTGTCGCGCGAGAGCCAGAGCGGCTTGACCAGGTTGTTCAGGACATAGGGCCAGATGCTGTCTCGGCCGGCGCGATAGAGGTCCTGCATGCGCTGGTAGGTCTCGGTCATCGCCGCGACATCCTCGGCCGTGACCCCTGGCATGCGCCGGAAGCGCTCGCGCAGCGTCGCAACCGGGACATCCCGCTTCACGCCCTCGTCCAACTCGCGGATACCGGCATCCAGCCGCGCCTGATCCTCGGCAAAGCCGACAGGCACGCGCAGCGGCGGCGCGTCCGGCACCTCTACGCGCAGCTCGGGGCGATGCACCGTCTCCTGCACGTTCCACTGCATGGCGTCGCCGAGATAGACCGGCACATGCAGGTCGCCGCCGCGCTCGGCCACGTCCGCGCCGAGCGCGAGCAGCCAGGTGACGCGAGCGATGATCACCGCCACCGGGTGCACATCCATGCCGCGCACCAGGGCGGTGCAGCGGGCGACCCGTTCGGCCGGCGGCAGGCCGGCCGTCTCGCCCGCGGCGCGGAGGTGACGGATGGCGTGGAACAGGAAGGTGCCGGAGCCGCAGGCCGGGTCGAGCACCCGGCTGTCGAGCGGCGCCGGGATGGCGCGGCGCACCAGCTTCGCGGCCAGCCAGTCCGGCGTGTAGTACTCGCCGAGGTCGCGCCGCTGCTCCGGGTCCATCAGGCTCTCGTAGAGCGCCTTCAGCACATCGGTCTGGACGTCCTTCAGGTGAAAGCGGCCGGCCTGGGTCGCCAATTGATAGACCAGGGTATGGCCATCCGGGTCGGCCAGCACCCAGTCGAAGAAGTCGCTCTCGACCGCGCCATGGATGCCGATCTCGGCGAGCGTCCGGCCGGACAGGATGTCGGCGGCGTCGGTGGCCGGGCGTTCCAGGGCACGGGCGGCGATGGTCTTGGCCAGGATGGTCAGGTAGGTGTGCTGCAGGAACAGCCGGTCCTCGCCGACCGCCGCGCCATAGACCTCGCGCAGCAGCGAATCCCAGAGGTCGCGCTTGAGCTTGACCTCGGGCTGCTCCTTGAGCCGGGACCAGAGCGCGGTCAGCCGGCCTTCGGCGCGGCGGAAGGTCAGGCTGTCCCGGCCCAGTTCGCGGGCGATGGTCAGAGGCGCGGGGTCGAGGTCCTCGCGCTCGGACACCGCGGGCTCGAGCCAGCCGAGCAGGGCTTCGGCATTCTGCGGGCTGGCCCTGTGCTCGCCGATCTGGACGAGGACGTCGTCGCGCAGCTCGAAGGCCAGGAAGGTCGCGCCATCGGTGGCGATGCCGAGGCCAAGCGTGCGGCCGGTCAGGCGGGCGCGCTCGCGCAGGTAGTCGGGCAGCTTTGCCAGAACGTCGGGCAGTTCGCGCCGGAGGTCCGATTTCAGTTCGAAAACGGTCGAGGCGAAGAGGGTATCGGCGCGGCCGCCGACCAGCGGCATGCGGAATTCGTGGTCGATGGCGCCCACCGCCCGGCCCAGGCCATCGGTGATGAGACGGGTGAGCCCAACCCGCACGTGTTCATGGCCAGGCCGGGTCGCCAACTGCGCAACAATGCCGGGCAGGGTGTCACGACGCCAAGTGCTCGACATGGAGCCAGCGTGACGATCCGGCGAACGATTCGCAAGCGGGTGTGAGGCAGGCGAATCGGGTGGGATGGGCTAGGCTCCCGCCATGCGATCCGTGACCGATCAGGCCGACCTGTTTGCCCCCGCCGCGCCCTCGACGCCCGCCGAGGCCCCGGCCGGAGCGGAGCAGGACGTACCGCTCGCCTTCATCGAGCAACAGCGTGCCATCCTGCTCGGAATGCTCGACCTCGCGCGCAAAGCGGCGCGGCTGCCCTGGCCGGACTATACGCAATCCGCGCTGGCCGAACTGCGCTTCGAGGGGCTGGCGCGCTGGTTACCGGAGCCGGAGGCGACGAAGCTGCGGGCGGCCTTCGCCGCGGAGCTTGACCGGCTCTACGCTGCGGAAGGCTGATCCCTCGCCAGGAATTGACCAAAAAATCGCTCATTGACTAATTTTTTGTGAACGCTACCTTCCGGCCAACCCCGGAGGCAGGCGATGATCATCAGCGGCGAGGCGGAGGAGATCATCGTCGGGCAGCCCGGCGAGCCGCTGCTGGAACTCGCCGAGCTGGCGCTCTCCGCCGCCCGCCGGCGCGGCCGCGAGGTCACGATGATGGTCGGCGACGCCGCCGTCATCGTCACCGGCCGCGAGACCGCGGGCGAGATCGTCGCCGCGCTCGCCGGCCGGCCCGCCCGCCCCGCCGCACCCGAGGACCCCGCGCTCGCCCTGCTGCAGGTCCGGCTCTGCAACCACCTGGCCGGGATGAAGGCGGCGCTCGACGCCGGTGAGCGCGCGACGGTGATGTGGGTCGCGAAGCTCACCCGGCTGGCCGAGGACGAACGGGTGATCCTGCCCTGCGCGCCGATCTGCCAGGCGCTCGAGGCGCGCGGCTACCGGCCCGCGCCCGAGCGCCCGCTGGCGGGCGTAACGGGCGAGCCTTCGGCGATCGCGCGCGCACTGATCGGCCATGCGCTCGGGCGGCTGCAGCGCGGCCGCCGGCCGCACCCGGCGCTCGGCATGCTGGCCGAGCGCTACGACCTCGCCCGGGCGCGCAACGCGCTGCACTGAGGCGTCATCCACCGTCGTGGATCACGCTCCCGCCGTGGTGCGGGCGATCGATCCACCGCGTCGGCGATGCCGCCTCGGCGGAGCGAGCGCTGAGCCTGGCCTCAGGCCGCCACCCAGGCCCCGAGCGCGGCGGCTGGCATCGGCCGCGCCAGCAGATACCCCTGCATGGCGTCGCAGCCGAGCGCCCGGAGCGTCGCCGCCTGCGCCTCGGTCTCGACCGCCTCGGCGATCACCATCAGCCCGAGCCCCTGGGCCAGCGCCACCATCGCGCGGACCAGCGCATCGGCCCGCGCCTCGGTGCCGAGCGCCTGGACGAAGCGGCGGTCGAGCTTCACCGCATCGAGCGGCAGCCGCAGCAGCTGCGCGAGATCGGCATGGCCGGTGCCGAAATCATCGAGCCAGAGCTGGGCGCCCTGCCCGCGCAGCCCGGCCAGCCGCTCGAGCGCGCGGTCGCTGACCCGGTCGGCCAGCACCGCCTCGGTCACCTCGAGCGCGAGGTCGCCGGGGCCGAGCCCGGCCGCCGCCGCTTCTTCGGGGATCCGCGCCACGAGCTCCGGCCGCAGCACCTCGATGGACGAGAGGTTGAGCGCGAGCCGGCCGGTCGCGCCGCCCGCCCGTCGCAGCGCGGCGAACTCGGCAAGCGCCAGGCGGCGGGCGGCGGCGGCGAAGCGCACCGCCTCCTCGACGCCGACCAGCGAAAGCAGCTGGTCGGGCGGCACCGGGCCAAGCGTGGGATGCGACCAGCGCGCGAAGGCCTCGAGCGCGAGCGGCCGGCCGGCCTCCGGCCCGGCGCAGCGCAGCACCGGCTGGAAGGCAACGGCGAGGCCATCGAGCCCGGCCTCGGCGCGCAGCTGCCGGCGGATCGCCGCGGCCCGGCCGCGCCGGTCGGCCTCCCCGGCATCGGCCATGCCGATCCCGCCGCGGCGGTCGCGCTTGGCGCGAACCAGCGCGGCATCGGCGGCCTGCAGCGCGGCGCTCGGCGTCGCGGCATCCTGCGGGCTGCGGGCGATGCCGAGCGTCGCGCCGAGATGCAGCGCGCGGCCCTGCCAGGGCACCGGCTCGTGCAGCGCGTGGTGCAGGCGATCGGCCAGCGCGGCGATCGCCGCCGGCTCGGTCAGCCCGGGCAGTAGCAGCGCGAATTCGTCGCCGCCGAGCCGGGCGACGCGATCATCGCCGCGCACCGCGGCGCGCAGCCGGTCGGCGACCGCGAGCAGCACGGCATCGCCCGCCTCGTGCCCCTCCGCGTCGTTGACCTCCTTGAAGTGGTCGAGGTCGATCGCGACCAGCGTCGCCGGGTATGGCGCCGGCCCGGCCGCCTCCAGCTCGTCCTGGAAGCCGCGCCGGTTCAGCAGGCCGGTGATGCTGTCGCGCCGCGCGCCCTCGGCGAGCGCCGCCTCGCGCGCCATGGCGGCCGTGATGTCGCGGGTGATGGTCACCGCCGTGACGCGCCGGTCGCGGCGGGAGCCGGCGACGACCCGGCGCGTGGTCTCGAGCCAGAGGGTGCGGCCATCGGCGTGGCGGGCGCGGAAGCGCACGGTCGCGTTCTCCGCGCCCTGCTCGACCTGCGCCATGGCGGCGACGAGGAGCGGCCGGTCCTCCGGGATCGGCAGGTCGGTCGCGGCGCCGCCGAGCATCGCCTCGGGCGGGATGCCGAGCAGGTGGCGGCTGCCCTCGGAGACGAAATTGCGCGCGCGGTCCGGCCCGACCACGGTGATCATGTCCGGGCTGTTGTCGGCGATCAGCTTCAGGATCGCGGCATCCTGCATCGCCGCCGCCTCGGCCGCGGCGCGGCGGGCCAGTTCGCGGCGGAACAGCGCGACCACGCCGAGCAGGCTGGCGGCGAGCAGCAGGAAGGCGAGGCCGATGCGCAGCGGCACCGCCCCCAGCCCGTCCCGGACATCCTTGGCCGCGACATTGACCAGCAGCACCAGCGGGACGTCGTCGAAGCCGACGGGGATGTAGCGGCGCTCCTCGTTGTCGAGCGTCGCGGTGCCGGTGAAGGGCCGGCCGCCCGAGGCGCGCCA
>Ga0114976_10001459_pt1 | contig 14831 bp, 13 predicted proteins | sample S_130805_EF_Meta_FD_87319 | JGI IMG/M metagenome (GOLD analysis project Ga0114976, IMG submission 87319) | Freshwater microbial communities from Lake Simoncouche, Canada to study carbon cycling - S_130805_EF_MetaG | ecosystem: Environmental > Aquatic > Freshwater > Lake | place: Lake...
CCACTTATCGAGGCAGTCGGGTGGAATTGGGATGCGGGGGCCGGGTGAAACCCAGTTGGAGGTGGATCGGCGGCGGGTGCAGGAAAAGATCACCCGATTGGAGCGGGATCTGGCAGAGGTTCGAAAGCATCGGATGATCCAGCGGGAGGGGCGGATGCGCCAGCATTGGCCCGTGGCTGCCCTGGTAGGTTATACGAATGCGGGTAAGTCGACTTTGATGAACCGATTAACCCATTCGGAAGTCGTGGCGGAGGATCGCCTCTTTGCGACCTTGGATCCTACGATTCGTCAGTTTCGCATGCCGAACGGGGTGAGGGTGCTGTTGGGGGATACGGTAGGTTTTTTAAAGAAGCTTCCGACCCATCTTGTGGAATCTTTTCAATCGACCCTGGAAGAGGTGGCCTTTGCGGATGTTTTGATTCATGTGGTGGACGCGAGTCATCCTCAGCGCGAAGAGCAGAGGAAAGCAGTGGACGATGTGTTGCAGAAGATTGGTGCGGGGGACAAACATACTCTGACGGTTTGGAATAAGGCGGATCGGTTGGAGAACTGGACAACATTGGAGTGGGAAGCAAGGACAGCGCCTCACGGGGTAGTCATTTCAGCGAAGACGGGAGAGGGAATTCCGAACATGCTGTCGGAGTTGGCATCGATGTTGACGGCGTGGAGTATCCGAGTTCGGATTCGTGTCCCCCAGAGTGAAGGGGCACTTTTAGCTTTGTTGAGCCGAGCGGGGAGAATTTTAGAAAAAAGGTATGAGGGAAACGAGGTGGAGCTGGTGGCGCACATTCCTCCCTTCTTGAGGGGGAAGGTGGCGCCGTTTATCCTACCTGAGGATGGCAAGAATCCGGGAATTACCCTCGGGAGAGAGACCGAGGGAGCGGTTGATGAGTCAAGGTCCCGAGGCCTTGGGGGCGGCGGAATTGTTAGCGATCCTCTTGCGGACGGGATTGCCGGGTAAGTCGGCGGTGGAGTTGGCTGCGGAGATTCTTGGGTCTAGGGAGGGGTTGGGAGGATTGGCGCGGATCACTCCGAAAAGTCTGCAAAAAGAATTTAAAGGGTTAGGAATAGCCAAGGCGTGTCAGGTGGCAGCCGCGATTGAATTGGGGAGGCGGGTGGGGGTGGCAGAAGTTTCGGGCGGGTTGCTGGATACTCCAGCCCGAGTGGAGGAACTGATGGGGCCGGAGTTGAGGAGGAAAGATCGGGAGGAGGTGTGGGTACTTTTATTAAACACGAAGCTACGACTTTTGCGGCGGGCGCAGGTGAGTCGGGGTTCGGTGAACGAAACCGCAGTGCAGCCACAGGAGATTTTGCGGGAGGCGTTGGGGTCGGAAGCGGTGTATGCCTTGGTTGTGGTGCATAATCACCCCTCGGGTGATCCTGCACCGAGTCCTGCAGATCTGGATTTCACAAGAAGATTAAGGGATGGAGCCAAAGCGGTGGGGGTGCTGTTACAGGATCATGTGATTATCGGCGTCGCTCGGGACGGGCATTCAGGCTACTATAGCTTTAAGGAGGCAGGTTATTTGTGAGTGAAATTCATCCGTCGGCGATTATGGAGAAAGGAGCCAAATTGGGGAAGGGGTGTATCGTCGGGCCAGGGGCGATTTTAGGGGCAGAGGTGGAGTTGGGAGAGGGGTGTGTTGTGGGGGCAAGGGCGGTTTTAGAGGGAAGGGTGGTTATGGGGGCGAAGAATCGGATTGGGGTGGGTGCAGTCATTGGAGGAGAACCTCAAGACATGGCGTATCAGGGGGCAAAGTCGGGCGTGATTGTGGGTGATGGGAATGTTTTTCGAGAGTATGTCACCGTTCATCGTGGAACGAAGGAGGGAACGGATACCATGATTGGAAATGGGTGTTTTTTAATGGTGGGAGCACATGTGGCACACAATTGTCGATTGGCGGACGGAGTGGTTCTAGTGAATGGGGTGATGTTGGCGGGTTATGTCGAGGTGGAGGAGAAGGCATTTTTGGGCGGTGCGGTGGTAGTGCATCAGTTTGTGAGGATTGGAAAGTTGGCGATGGTTCGGGGTCAGACGCGGATCGGAATGGATTTACCGCCCTACTGCATGGCAGTGGCCACAAATGCGGTATGCGGGCTAAATTTGGTTGGGATTCGAAGATCGGGGGTAGGGATTGAGGGAAGAAAGGCGTTGGAACGGGCATACGAAGAGTTTTTCTTTGGAGGAAAGAACCGAGTTCAGGCGCTGGAAGCAATCCGCACTGGGAAGGATATCAAGGAGAAGGAGGTGAAAGAGTTTTGTGATTTTGTTGAAAAGACGAAGAGGGGGATCTGCCACGGTTTGCGGGCAGGGGATTTGCGGGAAGAGGAGAACTAGAAGCGGGACTGGATGCCGACTTCGAGAGCGAAGTTGTAGCTGTTTTCGAAATCGTAGTTTCCGATCCGTGGGGTGAAGGCACCGAGAAGCTTGAGGACACCGTAGAAGTCGACTCCTGGGGCAACAGTGTAGTTGGCGCCTAGTTGACCATTGAAGCCAAATTGGAATGCACTCCGGCAGTAGTTGGCTTGGATATTTGAAGTACCATAGGTGAAATTATTTATATCTAATTGCTGCCAGATGGCTCCAATTCCACCTCCAATAAATGGTTTAAAGGCGCATGCGCCTGGCCAGCGCAAAATTCCATCAAGTTGAATTGGAACTTGGAGCAGTTCTCCATCAGCAGAAAGCTGATAAGAACCTGCCTCAAAAGTCTTTCCGTAAATCGTCCCTCTATTTGAGACTGTTAGGTTGTATTGATCCACTGCATTGTAGATCACTCCACTCTGAAGGCTCACTCCGAGCCAATCATAGATATTGTACCCAAATTCTACGTCGAATCTGAAACCTGGCTCGAAAGTAAAATTCTCTGCTGAAATCTCTGCGGTTGAATTGGGAACATCATATGGGTACGCCTGCATATTATTGCCATTAAAGACACGGCGGGCTGTGAGTTGGCCCTGAATCGAGCCACCGACGGCGGCGTTCATAAAGAAGTCGTCGTAGGTTCCTAAGTCTGCGGTGGTCCCTGCGTCGGAGAGTGGAGCGGGTTTGCCAGAAACGGTTTGGAGTGGGTTGGTAGAGGCTGGGGAGGAACCGGAAAGCGGATCTACGGGAGCAGATCCAGCGGGGGTGGAACCCCCCATCGGGTCGATTGGATTAGCCATCGGTATTTGCACCGCGGTGTCGGCGGAAGAGGGGATAGGGACAGGAACGGTGGCTGGGGAAGATGCGTCACCGATTGGAGCGATCGAGATCTTTTTGTATGGGGTGGAATCGGTGGCGGGAGCGGGTGGGAGGAGAGAGAGTGTGGGGGGACCACCAAAACTATTTCCATCGTCACGAAAATTCAGGGAGCTGAGGGGAACGATCCGTTTCGTTCCATCTGGATACGTTTTTACAACCTGTCCTTCTTGTTGCGAAGCAGGTGGAATCGATGGAGATGATGCGGCAGCTGCTGGGGAAGATTCCGGAATCGTTAATCGTTGGGCATGCAGAAAGAGTGGGAAACAAAGTCCAACCCAGGCTATGCAAGTAAGTGTGATTGGCCTACTGAGAGTTGGTAACCTCATCGATGTAGCAGTTAGACTGGATACAATATGTAGTGCCTGCAAAGAAAAGGACTCAACTTATAGGGATGTTATTCACATAGTTGTTTCGATGGGTCAGAGCCCGCAAAGGGGCAAGGGACGAGTCTAGGAGCAGGGGGGGGAGCTAACCCCGATCAGAAGCGCCAAGCGAGACCGATCTCAGCGGTGTGATTGAACATGGCGTGGCTAGTGCCAAAATCGGCGAAGTTGGGGTTCGGCATGGAGAGGCACTTGTAACCAATATCGAGGTCGAATCCTGGTTGGATGGTGTAGGTGAAGCCGGTCGTAAACTGCCATGCAAAGTTCCACTGGTAGGAGGTGTAGGTGCCGACTTCGGTTAGGGCAGTGCCCGACTGGTAGATCATCCAGTTTGCTCCGACACCTGCACCGACATACCCACGGAAAGGGCCCTGAGAAAGATAGTGGTAGGTTGCATTAAAGAGGATGGGGACTTGATAGAGGGAGCCTGTCCCGTAACGGGTGTCATTTCCCCAGACAACGGAGTGAATTGAGTTGTAGATAAAGTCACCTTCAGCCGAGAGGCGGAGTTGGGGAAGGACATTGTAGCCGGCTTCGAGATCGTAACGGATCCCGGGATTGAAAATCGTTTTGCTATAGATCGACTGATTGCCGAATCGGGTGCTCCAGGGTTGGAGAAGGTTTACGCCGACGGCAGTGCGAAAAACGGGGCCTTCGTTGGGGCCATAAAAATCTTCAAGTGATCGAGGGAAGCTATCCGAGTCCTCAAGGGTGATGGGGGCAGGAGTTGTGGGAGAAGGAGAGTTTGTGCCAATTGGAACGATGCCAACGTCTTCAGGGCGTAGCGAGGGGGAGGTGGTGGTGAGAGTGGGCCCCGAAGAATCAGATGTAGCAGTTCGAAGAGTCACGGCCTCAGAATTGGTCTGGGCCGAAGCTGGTAAGCTGAATATCAGAGCGATCAATAAAAAGCCCCACCAGTGAGGGAGGCTTTTCTTGTAAGAGAGGCAGCGTGATCTCAAAATCGGTAGGCAAGGATTGTAAGGGTTGCAGTTATATATTTTACATATTTATGCATAATTAAACTCCTGCTGTGTTCTGTGTTTCGTTTTTTCTAGTTAGCGACAAATGGGGCCACACGGGCCTCTTTTTGCGCATATATGGTATGAGTCAATAAAAATGTTAATAACTTTATAATAACTTATTATTATAAATAAGTAATAAGTATTGCCCATGATAGCGGTAGTCGACAGGGGTGGTTCTTTGTAGGGAGAAACTTTTCCCTGATTGATTCAAGACCTAGGGACTACGAGATAAATGTTTTAGGCGGTTTTAATTTCCAAAATATGGAAAGCATCTAACGCTTTTTTCAGATCGGCACCCGGAGGTAGATGAATCGTTTTCCAGCCCGCTTTCGCTGGTGTATCAAGATTCTCGGCAAGGTCGTCGATAAAAAGGGAGCTTTCCGCCTTTGCTCCTGTTGCCTGCAGCGCTTTCTCGTAAATGTCTGGGTGAGGTTTCCGACATCCCGCTTGGTGGGAGTAGATCCGATGGGGAAAGAGCGGAAAGAAATCGTAGGTGGCTTCGAGATGTTGGATATGGGAAGCACAGGTATTCGAGATCAGGGCAAGGGGGTAGTATTTCGCGAGTTGACGAGCGAGGGTCACCCGTTCGGGGAGGGAATAAAAAATATCGCAGAACGCCTCTCGCAGTTCTTCCTGCGCGTGGGCGAGATTGAGATCCTCGGTCAGGAGAGCGAAGTACTCATCGCAAGTATGGTGGCCTCGTTCGTAGTCGTGAGCGCGTTTGTGAGACCAGATCTTTTCGCAGAAGGCCTCTACGCTTTGGCCCGTTCGTTCAGCCAGGGCTTTCAGTTTTTCGCCTGAGCGAAGTCCTACCAGAACGTTTCCAAGATCGAAGAAAAGGTGGGTGATCCGCTGGCTCATCTCGTTTCGGTACTCCGGCGACTATTTCGACGTCTGAATATATTCTCCAGCCCAGGATTCGGGTGGGGGGGACTTCAGAAACCCTTCACAAATCTTTTGATAAGTTTTGGATGGGCCGTCGTGTGGGTCGAGGGCAAGAGCTTCCTGAAATTTACTGATAGCTTCCTTGAACTTTTTTGCGGCATGGAGTTTCCATCCTTCTTCAAAAATTCGAACTACCTGCTGTTTCGTTTCCGGAAGTTCTCCTTTTTTGGCGAGAAGTTCGTAGCATGGGACTGGCTCAGTCTTCCCCTTTACGATCATGTTGGCAAGGAAACGGGCCTCGATCTTCTCTTTGGCCATCTCGTAAGTTTTTCCGCCGATCATGATGTGGGTGTCGAAGGGTTTGTTGGCGGGCTCAAAGCGAGCGGCTTGATTGACCGCATCACCCATCACGGTGTACTGAAACTTTTTATCGGAGCCCATGTTGCCTGCGGCAACCTCCCCAGTGTTGATTCCCATTCGGGCGTCGATGTCACAACCATATTCGGCTTTCAACTCCTCTTTGAGGGATTGGAGGCGTTCCTGCTGTTCGAGGGCTGACCAGCAGGCTTTCCACGCGTGGGAGTTGGGGTCGGGATCGACCCAAACGGGGACTCCGAAGTCGGCCATAATGGCGTCCCCTGAGTACTTATCGATGTAGCCCCCGTATTTGGTAACGAGATCACTCATCGGAGTGAGGTAACGATTGAGTATTTTCGCAAGGTCCTCAGCAGAGACCGATTCGGAAATGGTAGTGAAACCGGCAAGATCGGAGAAAAAGATCGAAACCATCTTCTTTTCTCCGGTCAGGCGGAAGCGGTCGGGGTCGGCTTGCATGTAGGAGAGAACTTCGGGGCTGACCATCGTGGAAAACATACCACTGACGCGTCGCTTTTCGCGCTGTTCGAGAACGAACTCGTAGCTGAGGCAGCCGATGCCTCCGAAGAGAAGAGTGAGGCAGGGGCTAACTGCTGGAAGGATGAGACTCCCCTTGTCCTGAATCAAAAAGGTGAGAACGGCGTAGCCTAGGCTGATGAAAACGAGTAGGAGGAGTCGGAGAATCGGCTGTTTGGTTGCAAGAATGAGGAGAAAAGCGAGTAGGGCGGCGACAACAATCAAAGATAGGGGGGTCCAATCTGGCGGAAGATGAAGAAAACTTCCCGAGAGGGCTGCGCCTAGGGCAGCGAGGTGGACTTCTGGCCCAGGCATAGGATTGGGGTAGGGGGTGCGAATAACGTCTTTCGACCAGTTGCCGTACGGGCCAACGAGAACGATCTTGTTCTTGAGCATCTCTCCGTTTTGAAAAACTTTTTCCCAAGTGGATGGGACAAAGAGTTGGTAGACCGGAATCGCCTTGTAGTTGAAGTTGGGGGGTCCAGCGAAACGAAGGACTCCGGAACCATGGAGGGGAATCCGGTCACCGTAGCCTGCCTTTTCGAGCATACGACACGCGAGGGAGACAGCGGAGGTGTCTTGAAACTGGCGACGGTAATCGGCCGAGCGGACGATTCCGTCTTTTTCAGGCCAAAGATTAACAAAACCAACACGGCCTGCAGGATTATCTTTCGAAATTTCCGTTGCCCCAAGAGAAGCCAGCGCGGCGGGTAGGGTAAGTTGGACAGAGGTGCGACCTGCATTGCTGACTTCTTCAAAGGTTCCGCCCAGTACGGCATGGCTTCCCTCCTGATCCATGACTTGGAGAAGCTCTTGGTCCCCGTCTTTTGGGGTGGGGAACATCAGGTCGAGGCCGACCACTTTCGCGCCCGCTTGGGAGATTCGTTGGATGACGCTTGCCCAAACGGAGCGACGCCAAGGCCAGGAGCCTGTCGACATCTCTGCGAGAGTGGGGTCGGCAGCGATCTCTTCTTCAGAAAGGATATCTTTATAGGTGGGTTTATCGATGGTGATAAAAACGATTTCGGGTGAGAGGGGGGCGGTTTGACCGAAGCGAACACGGAGGTCGCGGGAATAGAGTTCCGCTTCAAGGAGAGGTTTGAACTGGATGAAGTTGAGGAGGGCTAGAAGAAGGGCTGCCCCAAGGCAGATACCGATCAGAATAATCCTGCGGGAAGCAGCTTCTTTTTTGGCAGTTTTGGCCATGAATGAACCCTAGTTCCTGGAAGTCGGACGGGCGAGGGTGGATTCCTGTTTTGTGCTTTCTTGGAGAAGTTCATTTTCAAATTCCCGGATCTGCTTGCGCTGATATTCGATCACCTCTCGTTCGATGGCGGCGACAGCAGCGCGTCGGGCCGCTTTTTCCTGTTCCACTCTTTTTTCCTGTTCCGAGTTGGCGACAATCGCCCCGATCAACATGCCCGCAAGGGCTCCTGCACCCGCCCCGATGGCGGCCCCATCTCCCCCGCCCGCCATGGCCCCGATTCCGGCTCCGGTGGCGGCTCCGCCGACCATCCCAACGCCCGCTCCGGTCGGGACACCGCTTCCGGCTCCAATGCCTTTGCTTTTGGCAGCGGCAGGGGCGGAGGTCATGAGTTGGGCACGGTACTGTTTCACGTCTGTACGGATGGATTCAAGTCGGTCGTCCAGTGCTTGCGTGGCGGTACGGCGTTTTGCGTCGCTGTTTTCCAGTTCTCCCCGGGAGCGGAGGAGGGCGGGAGGAGGGGTGGTGGATTCACGGACAAAGATCGATTCGAGGGCGGGAATCCTGGTGAAAGGGAGGAGATCGGCTTCGAGAGCAACCCAGCGACCGGAATTTCGGGTCGCACGGCGGAGGGTCCAGCCTCCCTGGAATGTGGTGCCTGCAGGGAGAACGTTATGGGCAGCGGGAAAATCAAAGATCTTTCCCGGGGGAAGATCGTAGGCGTAAACGATTTTGGGGAGGAGTCGCTGGTGATCGGAAGTCAGGTTTTTTCCGATGGGAGCGGATATAACAGGAGCGAGAAGGATATCTTCCTTCGTTCGGAGGGTGATGGAGTAATCGATGGAGATGTCCTGATCTTCGATCCGAAGGCGCCGGGGTTCTATGGTCACAAGTTCGATCTGCGGGGGAATGCGTCGAGCGAGAACGGAGCGAGCGAGTCCTTCGGGTGGGAGATGCCACCATCGTTGCCACGGTCCGACGGTGGCTTCATCAAACGAAAGGGGCGGAGGGAGAATCGGGAGAGCGGGTTGGGTGGATTCGGCAGCGAATCGGGTGAGATCACGGAGAGAGGAGCTCCAACGGGCGTATTCGGCTTGGAGGGCTTGCGGGGAGCGAATCTCATCATCATTTTTCGAATAGAAGGAATTTTGAAAAATAAGAATGAAAGAGAGGATCGAAAGGGAGAGAAGAAATATTGCAGCAACGCCCCAAGCGACCCAAGTTCGCCAAGATTGAGGAAGGGGAGTTGGGAGCTGTTTCTGGGGTTTGGGAAGGATGGGTGGAGTTGGGGCAGGTTGGAGGGGTGGCTGAATGCGGCGGGGAGGGCCGGACCGGAACATTCCCTCAGACTATCAGTGGAAAGTTCCGCGAGGAAGAGTGGCGAGGAGTGACTGATTCAGGCTTGGGTGCGGTTGAATTTACGGCATATTGCCGAAATGGCGGTCAAGTTAACGGGACATCAGATTGAGGTCGTGCTTTCCACCTTGGACGGATGGAAGCAGGAAAGTGGCCAGATCGCGAAGGAGTATCAGTTTTCTGATTTTATTGTGGCTTCGATGTTCGTCACCGGGGTCAATCTGGAAGCCGAAAAAGCAAATCACCATCCCGAGTTGATTCATCGGTATCAGAAGGTAAAGATCCAGTTGAGCACGCATGACGTTGGGGGAATTAGTGAACTGGATTTACGAATGGCGAAGAAATTAGATGCAAGGGCGAAGTCCTTGCAGGGCGGAGGGTAAAGCGATGTTGAAAAAAGCACTGATCACAGGAATCACGGGGCAGGATGGATCCTATTTGGCGGAGCTTCTGCTGCAGAAAGGGTATGAGGTCCATGGGATTATCCGTCGATCCTCAAGCTTCAACACAGAGCGGTTGGATGGCATTTACCGGGATCGGCACGAAAAAGGGACCAAGATCTTTTTGCATTTTGGAGATCTGAGCGATCCGAGTTCGATGATTAAAATTCTCGGGGAGACCCAACCAGACGAGATCTATAATCTGGCGGCGCAGAGCCACGTGAGGGTGAGTTTTGATATTCCTGAATTCACGGGGGACGTAACGGGTTTGGGGACGGTTCGGTTGCTGGATGCGATGAGGGAGGTGACTCCGAAAGCACGATTTTATCAGGCTTCGAGTTCGGAGATGTATGGATTGGTGCAGGAAGTGCCGCAAAAAGAGACCACTCCATTTTATCCGCGGAGTCCGTATGCCGTGGCCAAGGTATACTCTTACTGGATTACAGTGAACTACCGGGAAAGCTACGGATTGCATGCATCGAATGGGATCCTGTTTAACCACGAGAGTCCGCGTCGTGGGGAAACCTTTGTGACCCGGAAGATTACACGGGCGGTGGCACGGATACATGCGGGCCTACAGGAGAAGCTTTTCCTCGGAAATCTGGAATCCAAACGGGATTGGGGATACGCCCCAGAGTATGTGGAGGGGATGTGGCGGATGTTGCAGCAGGAGAAGCCGGACGATTATGTTTTGGCAACGGGGGAAACCCACAGCGTTCAGGAGTTTGTCGAGGTAGCGTTTGCCCGAGCGAAGTTGGATTGGAAGAAACACGTGGCGTTTGATGAGAGATATTTGAGGCCGGCGGAGGTGGATCTGCTCATTGGGGATGCCTCGAAAGCGAAAAAGCAGTTAGGGTGGGTGCCGAAGGTGAAGTTCAAGGAGTTGACGGAGATCATGGTGGATGCGGATATTGAGCAGTTGGCGGAAGAGCGGGCAGGGAAGCGGATTCGGGATTAACGATGAAGATTTTTGTGGCCGGACACCGAGGGATGGTGGGCTCGGCCGTGGTGCGGGCCTTGGAGAAAAAGGGCGGATTTCAGATTTTGACCCAGACGAGGGCGGAGTTGGATTTGACGGATTCGGGTGCGGTGACGAAGTGGTTCCAGAGTGAAAAACCGGACCAAGTGATCGATGCGGCCGCACGGGTGGGTGGGATTTTGGAGAATTCAAAGCGTCCGGTAGAATTTTTATTGGAGAACCTGCGGATGCAGAACAATTTAATGGAATCGGCCTTTGGGAACGGGTGTCGGAAATTTCTTTTTCTGGGGAGCTCTTGCATTTATCCGAAGCACGCGGAGCAACCGATCCGAGAGGAGTCGTTGCTGAGTGGGCCGTTAGAACCGACTAACGATGCGTATGCATTGGCAAAGATTGCGGGCGTAAGATTGGCTCAAGCGTATCGGGATGAGTATGGAAAGAGTGCAGTTTCCGCGATGCCGACGAATTTGTATGGTCCAGGGGATAATTTTGATCCGGAGAGTTCCCATGCTCTGCCCGGGATGATCACGAAGTTTCACCGGGCGAAGGTTCGGGGGGAGAAGGAAGTGGTGTTGTGGGGGACGGGCTCGCCGAAAAGGGAGTGGTTGTATGTGGACGATTTGGCGGACGGATTATTGATGTTGTTGGAAAAGTATGATGGGCGGGAGATTGTGAATGTGGGGGTGGGGGAGGATTCGACGATCCTTGAATTGGCGGAAAGAGTGAAGAAGGTGGTGGGTTTTCTTGGGGGGATTCATTGGGACAAGAGTAAGCCGGACGGGACCCCTCGGAAACTTCTAGATGTGACGAAGATACGTGGGATGGGTTGGAAACCGAAGGTATCGGTCGAGAATGGAATTGCCGCGACCTACGACTGGTTTTTGAAGAATGCTCCTGAAGCGAAGGGCTGAACGATTAGAAGTTTGATCGGGCATTAATAATATTCGACAATTCGAAAGAAGGCGCGGGGGTAGTTGATGGGGATCGAACATTCAGTCTTTAGTCCATTACCATCAATTCCCATGTTGCCTTCCACATTCATCCATCTGTTTGCAGTCAAGTCGGTGCATATCTGCAGGTCGTAGACCAGATACTCTCTGGGGATGAAACTGATCAGTGCCTGCCCGTTTTGCAGTCGGATAGAAAGTGGTGGGGGAAGTTGGGCGTGAAAGATCATCGTGAAGTTTGTACTCGAGGAGAACAAATTAGTTTTGTCACGGGCTCGAAAAACGATCTGATAATCTCCGGGTCGATCGGTTGTGAAGATTCGCCCGTGGGCATGAGTTTCTCCTCCCAGAATCACGAGAAAAGATGGGCGATCGAGTTCGGTTTGATTCCATCCTGACGGACGACTCCAGGTCGGAGTTTTGGCGCCGGATTCCCAAAAGGAGAATAAGGCACCGGCGGGCCCGGTTACGGAAACCAGTTCGATGACAGGGTCGGATCCATTGGCTGGATTTAATGCGGAGACCTCGGTCGTGAACGTAAGTTCGTCTGCAAAGTACGCCCCGGGAAAATCTGGGGCATAGCCACTGAAGGGCTCGCCTTGGGGAATAAAGAGGGCGAGCTGATAGCCTGGGCCAGCCAGACCAAGTTGGCCCGGGTTTTGTGGGGATTGGCCTATCTCAACGTGATCGTGGGCATGCGCCCCCGCAGTGAAGATAAGTGCGGAAAGGAGAAGTTTTCTCATGGAACCAGGAAAGAGGAATTAGGTTGAGTCAATCGCGACTGGACCTCGGTCCAGCGAAGGTTTCCGACGTGACCATCGGCAAAGAGATAGTTGGCTGACGAACCGTGGCAGTTGACGTTTACTTCTGCCCGAAACTGGTTCGGTGTTATCCGGGAAGCTCCGCCACGGGTGCCTGCAAAGTGAAAGTGTTCGCCGATATTGTTGGCTCCCAACTCTGCCACGACCATTGTAGACGAGGGGCTTCGAAAGGAGACAGCCATCACTCCATAGCCATTTGAATCTACCAAGGCATCGTTCCAAGCGTAGGTGAATTTTGAACGATGATTAGGGACGGCACAGCAGCGGCCAATAAAGTTAGTCTTCAGAAAGAAAACCAGTGTGTTAGTCCATGACTCTTCCGGACTTTTGTGGGAAGTGTTCGGAAAGCGACCCCCGTTTTCAGCGGCATAGAGCTCAATGGCGGAGCCGACCTGTCTCAAGTCGTTCAAGCAGCGTGTCGTTTTTGTCTTCTCCGTAACCCCGCGAGTGGCCGCTACACCAAGAGTTGTGAGGGTCGCGATGATGGCCAAGACGGTCAATAATTCGACCAGAGTGAAAGCTGTCTGTTTTGTGGAAGATGGTTTCATAAAAAAAGGTTTGGGAGGCGGGTTTTCCTAAACGATTCAGCTTCTACGCAGGCGGAAGAGGGAGAGGAGGGATAGACCGCTGAGAATGAGGGAGGTGATGGAGGGCTCCGGAACCAGGGTCGCACTTACGGTCACGCCGTATGTGGGGAATGTGCTCGGACCTGTTTCTACTGATTGAAGGTCATAGTTCGCGCCCCCGACCCAAAGAGAGTAGTCCCCCGCCACCAGGCCTGTGAAAGTGGCAGTGAGATAGCCGTCTGCAGTGCCGTCTCCAGAAATACCGACTGCACTACCATAGTTGGCCGAAGTTCCGTCAGCAGCGTTCCCGATATATGTGAAGTAAGCCAACCGCGGAGCGTAGAGAATCCCGCTGGTGGGGTCCCCGGCAGTGTTGTAAGTCGGATCGTTGCCGATCGACCAGTTGCCCAAGGCACATAGCGATCCTTCCGTTCCAATCGGCCGATTATCGATGGAGAACTGGGCAGAGTCGTGGCCTCCCTGTTCCGGCGATAGTTGACCGAGGCCTGAATACAAGGAGAACGCAGGAAGAAGGGTTCCAGTTGTTCCCGTGCCCAGCAGATTCCGTTGAGCAGTGATCTGGACATCTCCCGACCCGCTTAGGGTAAAGCGAAAGAAGCGACCCCGGTGGCTGTCGCCCCAGTCCGCATCGGTCGCATCCGCCCAGCCGAATCCGCTTGAGACGGTTTGGGTCGCGATGGTAACGGTTTTGCCAGAACCGTCGGAGTTGTACATCAAGGTGCCGAAATCACGGCTACTATAACCAACATGAGCGATGGCCTGGGCTCCGACGATCGCCAGAATGGCACAAGCCACCAAAATAAATTTCGAAATCCAGTTCATATCTCTCTTCTTTCCTCCCAGACGAGCCGGGAAATCTGATCCAAGGGTTTGGACCAGCGGGTTAAATCTCAAATGGAAGCCCACGCGACGGCGTGATTTCCAATAACCAAGTAGTTGAGATTTAGGCTCGGGGAGGGGGGAGGATAGGAGAGGCGCGATCCGCGCCCATCAGATACATGGTTGAGGCGAAGTGGGAGATTTCACGGGAGTTGGAAATGCGGCCAGTGACGGTTTCCAGAACCCAGAGAAAATCAGCTGGTAGTGCTGAAAGTGCGGAAAGGGTCGCGGGGGTGGAATCGGGACGAGTTTGAGCAATTCGTTCGCACAATGAGCAGGGGTGTTGTCCGTCGAAAGTCTTCTTCAGCCCTTCGCCGAATCCGGATTCTTGGGAGTAGGAGGTGAGCATCCAGCCCCAAGCGACCGTTTGAAGAAGTCCTTGGGGTAGCCCGACCTGCCATGCAAGAGCCAAGGTCATCAGGATGGCACAAAAACGCTTCACAACACTTGTCTTACTCCTATCCACAAGACGGTCAACTCGTGGAAGAAAGAGAGTTGCGGAACAAGGGGGGATTGCGGATCGTTTTGGGATGTCGGAAGTTATCATCATCCAGCACCAAGCGACGGAAGGTCCGGGCACAATAGAGGAAGAAATCCTACGGGCGGGGCATCAGGTCCGGAGAGTGCGGATCGATCAGGGGGACAAGGTTCCTAGCGACATGGGTTCGGTTGGCGGTTTGGTCGTGATGGGAGGATCGATGGGGGTGGGGGATCAAGGGAAGTTAAGCCATCTCAAGGATGAGATGGTCCTAATCAAGAAGTTCGTTCAGGCGGACAAACCGGTTTTAGGGATCTGTCTCGGGGCTCAGCTGTTGGCGGCGGCGGTGGGCACCGAAGTGACGGCGGGAGAAAAGGAGATCGGGTGGTTTTCCGTTCGAAAACTCCCGGATGCCTTCAAGGATCCTGTTTTACGCAGACTTCCGGAAAATTTTCCCGCCCTGATGTGGCATGGGGATCATTTTGCTTTACCGAAGGGAGCGGCGCATCTGTTAAGTACCGAAAAGTGTTCTTGTGCGGGTTTCCGTTATGGGAAAAAGGCCTATGGTTTGGTGGCTCACCTCGAGATGACGGCGGCGATGGTGGACGAGATGGTGGTCGGATCGCGAAAAGAGTTGGCGGCAGCAGGAGTGGAAGTTGCAGGAATTCTGGAAGACACCTCGGAGCATGCGGAGCCGGTGGAGGAGTTGGCCCGG
>Ga0114976_10001460_pt1 | contig 14829 bp, 14 predicted proteins | sample S_130805_EF_Meta_FD_87319 | JGI IMG/M metagenome (GOLD analysis project Ga0114976, IMG submission 87319) | Freshwater microbial communities from Lake Simoncouche, Canada to study carbon cycling - S_130805_EF_MetaG | ecosystem: Environmental > Aquatic > Freshwater > Lake | place: Lake...
GCCTCGGGCGAGCACCGCGAGGTCCGGGCCAAGCTGGCCGAGGCGGAGGAGCGGCTGCGCGCGGCGCATGACGTGGCGCAACGGCGCGAGATCCTGGCGCCCGATGACGGCACGCTGGTGAACCAGCGCGCCTTCACGCTCGGCGCCGTGCTGCGGCCGGGCGATCCGCTCTTCGACCTGATCCCGGCGCGCGACCAGCTGATCGCCGAGGTGAACATCCAGCCGATGGACATCGACGTGGTCTATCCGAGCCTGCAGGCCGAGGTCCGGCTGCCGGCCTTCAAGCAGCGCCTGGTGCCCTACCTGCACGGCCACGTGTCATGGGTGGCGGCCGACATCACCCAGAACGAGCAGACCCACCAGCAGTACTACCGGGCCTACATCAAGATCGACCAGGACCAGCTGGACAAACTGCCCAATGTCTTCCTCACCCCCGGCATGCCGGTCGAGGCGCATGTGCAGATTGGCCAGCGCAGCTTCCTCCGGTACATGATCCAGCCGCTGCTCGACAGCTTCCACCGGGCCTTCCGGGAGCAATAGAACCGATGATCATTCCTGACCGGACGCGCGCATGACCCTCTCGCCCATCATCTTCGCCGACGGCATCCTGGAGGCGAGCATCGCCAACGGCGTGGCGCGGCTGACGCTCGGCCAGACCGCGGCGGACGGCAAGCCGCTGCCGGTCGGCCAGCTCTGCATCCCGCTGGTGCAGCTGGCCGCGGTCACCAAGACGCTGAGCGACATGCTGCGGCAGCTCGAGGAGCGGGCGCGCGCGCAGCAGGCGGGCGGCGCCACGCCGGCGGCGCCCGCGGCCGGCGCCGAGCCGCAGACCATGCCCGGGGCCTTCCGCTTCGGCTGAGCGGGGCGGCGACCGACCGCGTCAGCCGCGGTCGTCGTAGCCCTTGGGATGCGCCGCGTGCCAGGCCCAGGCGGTGCGCACGATATCCTCGAGCGCGCCGAAGCGGGGCGACCAGCCGGTCTCGCTGCGCAGCCGCTCGGAGGAGGCCACCAGCACCGCCGGGTCGCCGGCACGGCGCGGGCCGAGGCTGTGCGGGACCACGCGGCCGCTGACCGCCGCGACCGTGTCGATCACCTGCTTGACCGAATAGCCGGTGCCGTTGCCGATGTTGTAGCGCACGCTGCGCTGGTCGAGCTGGTCCAGCACGCGGATATGCGCGTCGGCGAGATCCGTCACATGGATGTAGTCGCGGATGCAGGTGCCGTCCGGCGTCGGGTAGTCGGTGCCGAAGACGGTGAGCGGCGGCCGCGTGCCCATCGCCGCCCCGATCGCCAGCGGGACCAGGTGGGTCTCCGGCTCGTGGTCCTCGCCGATGCGGCCCGCGGGATCGGCGCCGGCGGCGTTGAAGTAGCGCAGGCAGGCCGAGCGCAGGCCGTGGACGCGGTCGGCCCAGGCGAGGCCGCGCTCGACCATCAGCTTGCTCTCGCCATAGGCATTCGTCGGCGACAGCGCGGCGTCTTCCGCGATCGGCACGCTTGCCGGGTCGCCGAACAGCGCGGCGGTCGAGGACAGCACGAACTTCGTGACACCCGCCTTCACCGCGGCATCGGCCAGGCCGAGCGAGTTGCCGACGTTTTCCAGGAAGTAGCGCATCGGGTCGCGCATGCTCTCGCCGACCAGCGAGAGCGCGGCGAAGTGGAACACTGCGTCGAACTTCCACCCCGCGAAGACCTCGGCCAGCCGCCTGCGGTCGGCGAGGTCGGCCTGGACGAACTCCGCCTCGGCCGGGATCGCGCCGCGATGGCCCTGGCGCAGGTCGTCCAGCACCACGACCTTTGCGCCGCGCTCGATCAGCGCCAGCACCAGGTGGCTGCCGACATAGCCGGCGCCGCCGGTCACCAGGAAGCGTTGCCCGTTCATCCGATCCTCCGTGCAGGGCGGGGCCTAGCCCCGCCGATGCGACGGAGGCAAGCGCATCAGGCTTTCACGAAGGGACAACCGCCCTCGGCCAGCGGTCGGAACGCCTGCTCGGCCGGGGTCGTCGCGATCAGCTTCAGGTAGTCCCAGGGGCCCTTGCTCTCGGCCGGGGTCTTGGCCTGGAACAGGTAGGTCGGGTGGATCTTGCGGCCATCGGCGCGGATGATCCCGGGGCCGAAGGCGTCGTCATCGGTCGGCAGGCGCTTCATGGCCTCGACCGCGGCGAGGCCGCTCGCCTTGGCCTGCGCGACGCCGATCGCCTCCACAGCTTTGAGATAATGCAGCGCCGCGCCATAGGCCTGGAACTGCACGCTGGTCGGCTGGATGTTGTTGACCATCTTGCCCTTCAGCCGGCCGGCCAGCGCCCGGGTGCGGTCGTTGAGGTCCCAGTAGCTGCTCTCGGTCAGCGACAGGCCCTGCGCGGTCGGCAGGCCGAGGGTGTGGATGTCGACCGTGAAGCCGATCATCGCGGCGACCCGGATGCCGCGCCCGGCGAGGCCGAATTCCTGGCCCTGCTTCACGCAGTTGATCATGTCGGCGCCGGCATTGCAGAGCGCGATGACGTCGGGCTTCAGCGCCGCCGCGCTGACCAGGAAGGAGGAGAAATCGGTGGTCTGCGGGAAGGGATGCACGCTGCTGCCGACCACCTGGCCGCCATTCTGCTGCACCACGCGCGTGACCTCGCGCTGCACCGAATGGCCGAAGGCGTAGTCGGCGGTGATGCAGTACCAGCGCTTGGCGCCGGCACGGGCGAGCGCGCCGCCGGTGCTCTGGCACTGCGCCCAGGCATCGGTCGTCCAGTGCACCATGTTGGTCGAGCAGCCGGGGCCGGTGAGGTCCGACGACGCCCCGCCGCTGTTCAGGTGGACCTTGTTCTTCTCCTGCGCGAGCTTGTTGATGGCGAGCGCGATCGCGGAGTTGTTGACCTCGAGGATCGCGTCCACGCCCTGGTCGAACCACTGGCGCGCGATGTTGACGCCGACATCGGCCTTGTTCTGGTGGTCGGCCTGGATGATCTCGACCGCGAAGCCGCGCTGGCCGAAATCCTGCACGGCCTGGCGGGCGGTGACGACGCAGTTCGGGCCGGAGATGTCGCGGTAGGGGCCGGACATGTCGGAGAGCACGCCGATGCGGATCGGCTGGGATTGCGCGCGGGCGGTGGCCCAGGCGGGTGCGGCCAGCGCGGCGCCGAGCGCGGCGCGACGGGTGATGGACATGGAGTGCCTCCCTGATCTTGCCGGCAAGCCTGGGGCCAAAGCCGGCCGGCGCAAAGCCAAAATCGGCGCCGGCGCGGCGGCCGATTGACACCCCGGCACGCCAGCGCGAGCCTTGCCGGCAAGAATACGGGGAACGGCCATGCTGACCTGGCAGGAAAGCCACCACGCTCTCGGCGGGGTTGCGCTGCGGCTGCGGCGCGCGGGCAAGGGCCCGCCGCTGCTGATCCTGCACCATGATATCGGCACGCCCGACCAGTTGCCGCTCTACGACGCGCTGGCGGCGCGGTTCGCGCTGCTGCTGCCTGAGCATCCCGGCTTCGGCGCCTCGGAACGCCCGGCCTGGATGCGCAGCGTGCGCGATCTCGCCGTGCTCTATCGCGGCCTGCTGACGGAACTCGACGCCGCGCGCGCCGGGCTGCTGGGCCTCGGCTTCGGCGGCTGGGTGGCGGCCGAGATGGCGAGCATGGCGCCGGCCGATCCCGCGAAGCTGGTACTGGTCGGGCCGATGGGCATCCAGCCGCCGGGCGAGGTGGAGATCCTCGACCAGGCGATCCTCTCCTACATCGACTACGCCCGCGCCGGCTTCCACGACCAGGCCGCCTTCGATGCGGTCTATGGCGCCGAGCCCTCGACCGACCAGCTGGTGGCCTGGGACCTCTGCCGCGAGATGAGCTTCCGCATCGCCTGGAAGCCCTACATGCGCAGCCTGACGCTGGCGCATCTGCTGGGCAGCGTGCAGGCGCCGACGACGATCGTCTGGGGCGAGCAGGATCGCGTGGTGCCGGTGGCGACCGCCGCGCTCTGGCAGCAGGCGATGCCGCGGGCCCGGCTCGAGCGCATCGCCGGCTGCGGCCATTGCGTCGACATGGAAAAGCCGGACGTCCTGGCGAAGCTGGTCATCGGATAGGGAGCGGCACGATGCACATCATGTACTTCACCGAGCAGCCAATGTCGGCCTATCCGGCGGACAAGGGCCTCGAATTCGGCGCGACCGCGCTGATGTTCCCGAACACCAACTTCGATCCGGTCGAGGGCTCGCGGCTCTACAACGAGTTCATCGAGCAGTACAAGCTGGCCGAGGCCGTCGGCTTCGACGGCATCATGCTGAACGAGCACCACAACGCGCCCTTCTGCATGCAGGCGAAGGCCAATGTCTTCGCGGCGATCCTGGCGGCGATCACCGAACGCGTGAAGATCGTCATCCTCGGCAATCCGCTGCCGCTCACCGAGAATCCGGTGCGGCTCGCCGAGGAGCTGGCGATGATCGACATGATCTCGAAGGGCCGGCTGGTCTCGGGCTTCGTGCGCGGCGGCGGGCAGGAGCAGCTCGCCACGGGGGCCAACCCCGCCTACAACCGCGAGCGCTTCGAGGAGGCGCACGACCTGATCGTGCAGACCTGGACGCGCCCCGGCCCCTTCCGCTTCGAGGGCAACCACTACCAGCAGCGCGTGGTGAACCCCTGGGCGCTGCCGCTGCAGAAGCCGCATCCGCGGATCTGGATCCCCGGCGTGATCAGCAAGGAGACCGTGCTGTTCGCGGCGCGCCATCGCTACCCCTACATCGCGCTGAACACCACGATCGAGCAGACCAACAAGATCTGGGAGCTGTATGACAGCGTCGCCGCCGAGGTCGGCTTCCAGGGCGGGCCGGCCTATCACGGCTACCTCAAGCAGGTGCATGTCGCCGAGACCGACGAGAAGGCGATCGAGAACGCCCGGCAGTTCACCTGGATGCAGGGCGAGTTCACCGGGCTCGCGCATCCGGTCTGGAGCACGCCCTCGGGCTATGGCTCGCCCGAGAACCGCCGCGGCTTCGTGGAGTTCTCGACCGGCCGCGGCAGCAGCCCGCGCCGGCGGCCGAACTTCGCCGAGCAGATCGAGAACAACATGATCATCGCCGGCCGGCCGGAGACGGTGATCGCCAAGCTGCGCCACATCATGCGCGAGACGCGTCCCGGCATCATGTCGCTCTGGGCCAATGACGGGGCGATGAGCCAGGCCGACAGCCTGACCTGCATCCGGCTGCTCGGCCAGGAGGTGCTGCCGGCGCTGCGCGAGACCGCGAAGGAGTTGGGCCTCGACAGCCCCTTCGAGGCGGATACGCCGGTCAGCCTGGCGCAGAGCAGCGACCTCAAGCCGCGGGCGGTGGCGGCGGAGTAGAAGCGCGCGGCCGCGTCGTGCTATCACGATGATAGCATGGCGGAGGCGGCCGATGGCGCAGGTGCTGGTGCGCAACCTCGATGATGCCGTGGTCGAGCGGCTGAAGGCGCGCGCGGCCGCGGCCGGGCGCTCGCTGGAGGCGGAGTTGCGGGAGATCGTGACGGCGGCGGCCGGGCCGACGCAGGAGGAACTCTTCGCCGAGCTTGCGGCCATCCGCGCCCGGACGCGCCAACCCGGGCCGGGCGAGCCGACGGCGGTCGAGATGATCCGCGAGGACCGCGACACGCGGTGACCTTGATCGTCGACGCCTCCGTCATCGGCGCCATGGCGGCGGAGGAACCGCTCGGGCCGGTGGCCGAAGCGGCACTGCGCGGCGAGGCGCTCGTTGCGCCGGATCTGATTCTGGCCGAACTCGGCAACCTGCTGTGGAAGAAGGTTCGGCGCGGCGCGATGACGCCGGCGGATGCGGAGCATGCCTTGCGGCGGTCGGTCATGCTGCTGCCGCGCATCGTGCCGATGCTCTCGCTGCAGGATGCCGCCCTCGCCCTCTCCCTGCGCCGCGACCACCCCGCCTACGACGCCTTCTACGTCGCCCTTGCCCAGCGCGAGGCCGCGCCGCTGGTCACCGCCGATGCCAGGCTCGCAACCGTGTTCGGAAACGACGTCGAGATCCGCCTGCTTCAGCCTTCCTCGGCATAGGGATTCGTCGTCCCCTTGAGGTTCAGCCGGATCGGCACGCCCGGCATCGCGAAGGCCTCGCGGAAGCTGTTGATCAGGTACCGCCGGTAATCCTCGGGCAGTGCCTCGGCGCGGGTGCCGAAGACCGCGATGGTCGGCGGCCGCGCCTTCGGCATGGTGGCGTAGCGCAGCTTGATCCGCCGGCCACCCTCCAGCGGCGGCGGGTGGCGGGCGATCGCCGCCTCGAACCAGCGGTTCAGCGCGCCGGTCGGGATGCGGCGGTTCCACTCGGCATGCGCGGCGCGCACCGCCGGCATCAGCTTGTCGACGCCGCGGCCGGTGCGGGCCGAGAGCGGCACCACCGGGATCCCCCGCAACTGGGCGAGGCTCGCGGTCAGCACGTCGTCCAGCTTGCGGCGGCAGGCGGCGCGATCCTCGACCGCATCCCACTTGTTGAGCGCGATCACCACCGCCCGGCCCTCGCGCTCGGCCAGCCGCGCCAGGCGCAGATCCTGCTCGTCCATGCCGAGCAGCGCGTCGAGCACCAGGATCGCCACCTCGCATTCCTTCAGCGCGGCGATCGAGGCGGCGGCCGACATCTTCTCCAGTTCCTGCTCGATCCGCGCGCGCTTCCGCAGCCCGGCGGTATCGACCAGGCGCACCTTGCCGACCTCGTCCCGCCACTCGACCGCGACGGCGTCGCGCGTCAGGCCGGGCTCGGGGCCGGTGATCATCCGCTCCTCGCCGAGCAGCGCGTTCAGCAGGGTGGATTTCCCGGCATTGGGACGGCCGATGATGGCGAGCCTGAGCGGCCGGTCGGGGTCGTCGGCGGGCTCCTCCGGCTCCTCGGGCAGGTGCTCGCGGATGGCATCGTGCAGTTCGCCCATGCCGTCGCCATGCTCGGCCGAGACCGCGATCGGGTCGCCGAGGCCGAGCTCATAGGCCTCCATCGCCGCATAACCGCCGAGCCGCCCCTCGGTCTTGTTGGCGATCAGCAGCACGGGGATGGATTGCCGCCGCAGCCATTGCGCGAAGGCGCGGTCGGGCGGCGTCAGCCCGCCGCGGGCGTCGACCACGAACAGCACCAGGTCGCTCTCGGCGACCGCCGCCTCGGAGCTTGCGCGCATGCGGCCGAACAGCGTCTCGGGCGCCGCCTCCTCGAGCCCGGCGGTATCCAGCAGCCGGACGTCGCGGCCGGCGATCCGCGCCGTCGCCTCCTTGCGGTCGCGCGTCACCCCCGGCGTGTCGTTCACGATGGCGATCTTGCGGCCGACCAGCCGGTTGAACAGCGTGGACTTGCCGACGTTCGGGCGGCCGATGACGGCGATGGTGGGGAGCATGCGGCCTATCTAGCCGCTCACGCGCCCCGGCCAAAGCGGATCAGGGCTTCGGCGCGGCCGGGTCCTTCGGCGGCTCCGGCCCGACCCGCAGCTCGGTGGCGCGGCCCTCGAGGCGGTTGCGGCGCAACTGGGCCGGGGTCTCGGTGCGGTTCCAGACCAGAACCGTATCGAAATCGCCGTCGTTGCGGAATCGGTTGCCCTCGATGATGATCTCGTTGGTCGGGTTCCGGACGCCCTCGGCGCCGAGCATGATCGCCGACTTCCGGTTGTCGGTCTTCGGGCCCTTCTGGATGGTGTTGCCGCGGATCAGCACGTCGCCGCCGTTCGAGATGTCGACGGCGTAGCTCGAGGTACCCTCCGGCCCGTCGGTGATGGTGTTGTCGATCACCTCGGTGCGCAGCGCGCGCGACTTGATGTTGTGGGCGATGCGGGTATTGGTGAAGGTCGAGCGCTCGACGCGCAGCAGCGCGAGGCGGTTGGCGTAGAGGCCATGCGCGCAGGCCTGCTCGCAGGTGCCGTTGCGGTCGAACAGGCTGTCGCGGACGATCAGCGTGCCGCGGGAGGAGTTGCCGCCGGTCAGGATGCCGGTCTGGTTGTTGACGAAGCGCACGCGCTCGACGGTCAGGTGCGGGCTCTCGTCGCGGATGCCGGCACCGTTGCCGTCCGGCACCCGGGCCCGGGTGAGCGTCAGGTTGCGGATCGTGACCTCGTTGCCGGAGATGACGAGGATCGCCTTGCCGCCGCAGGTCCGGTCGGTGAGCACGACCTTGTCGGCCGGCCCGACGCCCTCGATCGTCACGTTGTTCGTGGTGATGAAGGCGCAGTCGAAATACTCGCCGGGGTCGAGCACGACGCGGTCGCCCTCGGCCAATTGGGGGGCGACGGCCGACAGCGCCTTGTGCTCGCGGTTGGGGCCGACCTGCCAGGTCTTCGCCAGGGCGAGGCCGGGCGCGAGCAGCAGCGCGGCGAGGGCGAGGGCGAGGGCGGCGGGACGGCTGGGCAAGCGACGGTCCTCGGGCAATCGGTGACGCGCTGAGGCTACAGGCGGGCCCTGGCCGCGACAATGCGTCGACGAAAGCGCTTGCGAATGTGATCTTTAAGTATACAATACTTTCGTGGCTGATGAAGACGCATCGCCGATGCACCACGAGACCGGTCCGCGGGCCACCGCGCCATGAGCATCGCCCTGCGCGCACCCATGCTGGCGCAGGCGGCGCCCCGCCTCGGCGTGCTCGACCTGGCAGGGGCGATCCCCGGCCTCGCGCTGGCGCTGATCGCACTGCTGCAGGGGCTCGCCTGGCTCGGCTTCGCGGCGGGTATCCCGCTCACGCCGCTGCACCTGCCGCTCGCCGTGGCGCTGCTCGGCATCGGCGTGCTCCTGCGGGCAAGGGCGGCGCTGCCGGCGTTTGCCGCGGTGCTGGCGCTGGCGGCGCTGGCGACGCTGCTCGCCAGCCGGCTGATCGACCTCTCCTTCGACGGCGCGGCCTATCACCAACCCGCCATCATCGCGCTCGAGCGCGGCTGGAACCCGCTGCGCGGCCCGCCGGTGATGGACTGGCTCGCCACCGAGGGCAGCACCCCCGGCTGGATCCTGGCGGCGACCGCCGATGTCGGCATCTGGATCGACCGCTATCCGAAGGTCGCCTCGGTGCTCGGGGCCTGCATGAGCCTCGCTACCGGGCAGCTCTCGGCCGCGGGCTGGCTGCAGGGCTTCCTGCTGGTGATGGCGGCGCTGGCCCTCGGCCGCGGGCTCCGGCTCAGCGGCGTGCCGGCGGTGCCGGCCGGCGCGATCGCACTCGTCGCCGCGCTCTGCCCGACCGCGCTGGTGCAGGTGCCGACCCGCTATGTCGACGGGCCGCTCGGCAGCGCGCTGCTGGTGCTGGTCGGCGCCGGCCTCGCCTGGCGGCAGGAGCGCCGCGCCGGCGACCTCTTCGCCGTGCTGGTCGCGGCCGGGCTGCTGGCCGGGCTGAAGTTCAGCGGCGCGGTCTATGCCGTGCTGCTGGTGCCGGTGATCCTGCTGCTCGGGCTCCGGCGCGGCGCGCCGGCGGCGGCGGAGTGGCGCGCGGCCGCGCTCGGCGTCGCGCTCGGCGTGGTGGCGACGCTGCCGACCTATGCGCAGAACTGGCTGCGGCACGGCCACCCCTTCCACCCGCTCAATGTCGTCGTGCTGATGGAGGGGCAGGCGCACCCGGAATTCCTGGCGCTCGGGCGGTTCGAGAAGCTGGCGCGCTCGCTCACCACCCTGCCCGGCAACGCGCAGGACCGGATGCCGGAGCACCTCGGGCAGCTGCCCCGGCTCTGGCACTACGCGGCGGTGGCGCGGCATCCCGACCTGCGCTTCAACGGCTTCGGCCCGTTGCTGGCCTGGGGGCTGGCCGCGAGCGCCCTCGCGCTCGCCGCCCTGCTCGCCACGGCGCGCAGCCGGGCGCGGCTGCGGGCGGAGGGGTCGACGCTGCTAGTGCTGGCCGGCGCGCTGCTGGCGACCGTGGCGATCATCCCCGAGGCCTGGTGGGCGCGCTACGTCCCGCAGCTCTGGCTCGTGCCGCTGCTGGTCGCAGCGCTCGCCTTCCAGGTGGCGCGGCCCCTGCTGGGCGCGCTCGTGCTCGCGCCGATGCTGGCCGGCAGCCTGGCGACCCTCGGCTTCCTCGTGCCGCACACCATGGCGGCCCAGCACGAGGCGGCGACGCGGCTGGCGGCGCTGCGGGCCGCCGGCGAGGTCGCGGTGGTGCGCGGCCTCGAGACCGACCAGAGCGTCTTCACCATGGCCGAGCAGTTGCGCCATCGCGGCATCGTGGTGCGGGTGGCGGAGGGCGCCTGCGCCGCGCCGGCGCGGCTCGGTTTCCTGCACTACTGCCCCTGAGCGCCGCGGTCAGGCGCGCGGCGGCGGCGACGGTCCCGCCGGGCGGGTTCGGCCGGCGCTCAGGCGGCGATCGCCGGCATCGCGCCGGCCGATGCGGCGTTCAGCGTGCCGACGCCCGACCCGCTTGGCTGCGTGCCGGAGGGCCGGCGGGCCGCTCGAACACCATCATCTCGTGGCCATAGGCGAACCGCGTGAAGGCCGAGAAGCGGGTGATCCGCAGCCCGGTCGCGCGGGCCCAGGCCGCAACGTCCCGGGTCGGCACGTAGTGGATCCATTGGCGCGCCAGGACCAAATCGTGCAGCCGGTTGAACCCGGCCCGCCACCACGGCCGCGCGACCATGTCCTTGTAGATCAGCACGCCACCCGGGGCGACGCGCGACGCCGCTTCGGCGACGCAGGCCGGCTGGTCGGCGGGTGCGACATGGTGCAGCACGTCGATCAGCATCACGCAATCGAACTGCCCCGGCGGGATCGCGCAGGCGCTGGTCTGCGCCTCGAAGCGCAGGCTGCCGCCGGGCAGGCGCCGCGCCGCCGCCTGGGCGACCGCGATCGCCCGCGGGTTGATGTCGCAGCCGACGCCGCCGGCGATGTGCCGGCGCTCGGCGAGTCGCACCAGCCAGAGCCCGACGCCGCAGCCGACCTCGAGCACCGTCGCCTGCCGCGGCACCGCCTCGAGCAGCGGCTCGAGCGGACAGATCCAGGGCCGGGCGCGGACCAGCAGGCGCTGCAGCAGCGGCGCATCGGCGTAAACGTCCGGCAGGTCGGCCGGGGGCGCGAGGGCAATGGCGGCATCCGCGGGGATGTTGGCAGAGGGCGGCATCGGGACGGTCCTTTATACCGTCTACAATACTACGCTTCCTTCACCGCCCCGTGTTGAACTTTCACTTTCCGGCAACCGATGGCCTGGTTCAGGCCATGGCCCCGCCCGCCGCCTTCCAGGCCGCGATCCCACCCTCGATGTGACGCGCGCCGGCGAAGCCGGCATCCTGCGCCGCCTGCACCGCCATCGCCGAGCGCTCGCCGAAGGCGCAATAGAACACCAGCAGCTTGCCCGGCACCGCATCCAGCAGGTGCAGCGCGCCGCCCCGCGCCACCGCCTCCGGCAGGTCGTGGTAGGAAAGATGCACGGCCCCCGGCAGCTCGCCGTGGCGCTCCCGCTCGCGCTTCTCGCGCAGGTCGATCAGCACCGCCTCGGGCTTGCCGAGCAGCGCCTTGGCCGCCTCCGGCGAGAAGGCCCAGCCGCGCGCGGCGATGCTCGCCTGCGCCAGGCCCTGGTGCATGTTCGCGGGCACCGCAACGTCCATCATCTTCGGGTTCGAGAGCTTCAGGTTGGCCATCAGGTCGACGTATTCGTCGACCGACTTCACCTGCAGCCGCGGGTTGTGCGCGCGCTCCTCGGCGATGGTCGAGACCGTGTCGCCCTTGTAGTCATGCGCCGGGTAGACCAGCGTCTGGTCGGGCAGCTTCAGCAGCTTGTTGAACAGGCTGTCGTATTGCGCGCGGGCATCGCCGTTCTGGAAGTCGCAGCGGCCGGTGCCGCGGATCAGCAGCGTGTCGCCGGTGAAGACGCGGTCGCCGAGCAGGTAGCTGTAGGAATCATCGGTGTGGCCGGGTGTGTAGAGCACATCGAGCGAGATGCCCTCGATGTCGATGGTGTCGCCCTCGCCGACCCGCATCGAGACGACGTCGACCTTCGACTGCTCGCCCATCACCGTGATGCAGCGGGTGTGGTCGCGCAGCGCGCCGAGGCCGGTGACGTGGTCGGCATGCAGGTGGGTGTCGACCGCCTTGACCAGCCGAAGGTCGAGCTCGCGCATCAGCGCGAGGTAGCGCTCCACCTTCTCGAGCACCGGGTCGATGATCAGCGCCTCGCCGCCCGGGCGGGAGGCGAGCAGGTAGGAATAGGTCGCCGAGACCGGCTCGAAGAGCTGGCGGAAGATCATGGCGGGGTCCCTCGACGTCTTTCCGGCTAGGCTAGAGCAGCTTCACCCCGACCGTACACAGTCGCGGCGGAGGACGTGCCCGGAAACATCCATGTCTGGCGCGTGATCCGCGCCGTTGGAGCCGCGTTCAGCCGGTCCGCGCGGCGGCGTCGTACTCGCGGCCGAGCTGCTCGGCCATCGCCAGCCCCTCGCGGGCGGCCGCAAGGTCGGGGTCGAGCGCTAGCGCGGCGCGGAAGTGCCGGGCGGCCGATTGATCCTCTCTCAGCAGCAGCGCGACGCCGCCGAGCCGGGCGCGCAGCTCCGGGTCGTCGCCCGCCTTCTCGGCAGCGCGGATCATGTGCGGCCAGGCCTTCGGCGCCTCGCCGCGCAGTGCATGGCTGGCGGCGATGATCACGTCGCCCCAGCCCAGCTGCGGCGCGAGCTGCAGCAGGGCCTCGCCATGCGTCCGGGCGCCCTCGGCGTCGTTCCGCAGCAGCCGGCAGAGCGCGAGCCGCTGCAGGCCGATCGGGCTCTCGGGCGGCAGCAGCCGGCGGGCGGCGAGCAGGCTGGCCTCGGCCGGGCCGAGCTCGCCGGCCGCCAACTGCGCCTCGCCGAGCAGCGCCAGTTGGCCGGCGACCAGCGCATTCATCGCCAGCGCTGCGGCCTGCGGCAGCCCGTCCTCGTAGCCGGCCTCGCGCAACGCCTCGACATGGCGGTCGGGCGCCGGCTCGCCGAGCTCAGGGACGCTGACGATCCGGCGCGGGCCGTCGGGCGCCAGCGCCGGCAGCGCGCGGCCGTCGCACGGCGTCGAGAGTCCGAAGCGGGCGAGCAGGCTCGGCGCGACATCGACGAGACGGGCCGGCGGCTGAGTCCCGACCGGGATGCCGACGTCATGGGCGAGCAGGAAGCCGCCGCCCGAGCGAAACGCGACACCGCTCGCGCCCGACCGGGTGCCGGCGGGCGAGAGCACCCAGATCGCCGCCCCCGGGCCTGCGAGCTCGGCGAGCCGGGCCAGCATCGCATCGGTGAAGTCGTAGGCGGCATCGACCACGCCGGCGAAGGGTCCTGCCGGGTCGGCGCCGTCGAAGCGCCGCTGGACCGCGGCCAGCCAGTCGTAGTGCAGCAGCGCGACGTCCCAGCGCCGGGTCTCAAGCAGCCCGGTCGCCGCGGCGTGCTGGGTGGCGGCCGATGCGAGCGTCACCGCGAGGTCGGCGAGGCCGGAGTCGCGGTACTGATCGATCTCGCGCAGCCGCGGCACGAAGGGCAGCAGCGTGGCGCCCTCGATCTCGGTCGGGTGGAGCCGGAGCGCGCGCAGCTCCTCGGCAAGGTCGGGAGGCGAGACGGCGCTGCGCGGCAGCGCCCATGTGCCGGCATCCGGCCCGGTCGGCGCGCTGAAGCGGCCGTCGACATGCACGCCGGCCCAACCGGTGGCGGGCACGGTCGCAGGCCAGCCGACCGTGATGGTGCGGAGCCCCGCTGCCTCGAGCAGCTGCCAGAGCGGCGGGGCGCGCCAGTCGGGCCGGCCGATCGGTCCGCCGCCGCCGCCATCCGGGCGCGGGACGAAGGGGCCGAGGATGCCGTGGCGATGTGGCAGCCGGCCGGTCGCGGCCGTCGCCCAGATCGCCTCGCCCTGCAGCGGCTCGCTCGCCACGAGCGGCAGCTCGGCGGCAAGCGCGCGCAGGCGCGCGAACATCGGCAGGCGGCCGGCGGCGATCAACCTGCTCACGGTCCCTTGATCACAGCCCGTCAAACCGACAAGGAGCAGCCGGGCGTCGCCGGCGACGACGGGAGGTGGGGCGTTGCTGTCACGGGCATCAGGGGTCTCCATCCGCCCGGCTGAGTTCGCGGAGCTCAAAGCCTGCCGGATGCTGCTGCCGGCGTGCTTCGGCCCGGGCCATGCACCGGAAGCCCTGGTGGCGATGGATTCGGACCGCGCGCTCCTGGGTGCGGCGGCGCTGATCTGGGTGGCGGCCGGCGACCCGCCGGCCTTCCCGGTCGCGGTGCATGTCCGGCCGGAATGGCGCGGCCAGGGGATCGGCCGGTCGCTGGTCGAGGCGGCGGCAGGCTTCGCCGCGGCCGAAGTGCCGGCGCTGCAGCCCTGGGGCCTGCTCGACGAGGCGAGCGAGGAGGCCGCCTTCTGCCTGGCAACCGGCTTCATCGTGCATCACCGGATGCTGCATTTCGAGGGCGAGGCGGAGGCCATGGAAGCCATGCTGGCGCGTTACCGCGAGAGGTTTGACGAGTCGGGCTATGTACCGGCGGGGGCGCGGATCGTGAGCCTGCCGGAGGCGCCGGCCGAGGCGGTCGCGAACCTCGTCGCGCGCGAGTTCCACAATAGCCCGGCACTGATGCAGGCGCGCTTCCAGGGCCGGCTGGGGCGCGCGCCCGACCCCGACCGCTCGGTCGTCCTGCTGCTCGACGGGGTGGTGATGGGCGCCCAGCTCGTCACGCTCGGCGATGACGCGGTGCCCGAGGTGGAGGCTAACGTGGTGCATCCCTCGCTCCGGCGCGGCTGGGCCAACCTGCTGCTGACGCATGAGGGCACGCGGGCGGGGGTGCTGCACGGCTCCCGTCGCTTCCGCTTCTATTGCGACGACCGGGTGATCGACACGGTCAACCTGGCGCGCCGCTCGGGCGCCAGCCGCACGCGGGTGCAGCTGGCGCTCCGCCGCCCGACCGGGGCGGCAGCGGTCGGCTGAGCCCTGTGTTCAGTGCA
>Ga0114976_10001465_pt1 | contig 14803 bp, 12 predicted proteins | sample S_130805_EF_Meta_FD_87319 | JGI IMG/M metagenome (GOLD analysis project Ga0114976, IMG submission 87319) | Freshwater microbial communities from Lake Simoncouche, Canada to study carbon cycling - S_130805_EF_MetaG | ecosystem: Environmental > Aquatic > Freshwater > Lake | place: Lake...
AAGCCAGTACTGGCTTTCATCCACGAACAGGTCGGTGCGGTTGAACACCAGAAGACCAAGCCTCAGGGCCGTAACAGCGGCAACAATGGCAAAGGCTGGGGCAAGCCAGCCGCCGGGGTCAGGCCTGGTCATGCTGGTGACGGATCAGCCAAAGATTGCGGGCATAGATCACCACCCCAAGCGACTGGCCAAAGATGAACACCGGGTCAGCGCGATAGATTGCATAGGCCAGCAGTACCAATCCCCCAGAAATGGACAGGTACCAGAAAGCCACAGGCACCACCGACCGGCGCGCACGTTCCGACGCTAACCACTGCACCAGAAAGCGCCCGGTGAACAGAAGCTGGCCGAACAGCCCGAACAGCACCCAAATCAGTTCAAGGCGGCTGTCCACGTGGAAAAAGTCCAGCAGGCCCTGCATCACGGCACCTTTCCATCGGCAGGCAGCACCGGATGCGGTGTTGCCTGTTTCCTGCGCCGGATCAGCCAGGCGACGCCAAACAGATCGACGCTGCCCACCAATGCGCGCTGAATGTTGCTGTAATTCGACCGCCCGCCCCCCCGCGCGCGGTGGCTGACATCGACATGCGCGACCTTCCAGCCATCACGGGCGAACAGCGCGGGCAGATAGCGGTGCATATGATTGAAAAAGGGCAAGGCAAGAAAGGCATCGCGCCGGAAGGCCTTCAGGCCGCAGCCCGTGTCGCGGGTGCCATCGTTCAGCATCCAGCGGCGCAGGGTATTGGCAAAGCGCGACGCAAGACGCTTGGACAGGGTATCGTTGCGCTTCACGCGCTGGCCGGCCACCAGGCCAATGGCCGGATCGCCTGTCAGCAGCGGCGCTACAAGGTTCGGCAATTCCTCGGGCGGGTTCTGCCCGTCGCCGTCCAGGGTGCAGACAAGCGGGGCAGCGGCGGCCAGCACGCCGGAATGCACGGCGGCGCTTTGCCCGGCAGACCGGTCATGGCGCAAGACGCGCAGGTTCGGCTGCACTGCCATGCGGGCGCGCAGCACCTGCGGCATGGCATCGGTGGACCCGTCATCTACCACGATCACCTCATGGTCACCCATCGGGCGCAAGGCAGCCTCGATACCGTCCAGCAGCGCGAGAATATTCTCATGCTCGTTCCGGGCTGGGATGACGACCGAAAGAAAATACATAGCTGTCAGACTGCCTGCCGTCTCTGCCCGGACTGGCGCAGGTCCGGTCATCCGGAGGCGACACGGGCCAGGGCCAGCTTTCGTTCCCGATACAGCGTGAAGATACCTGTTGCAATGACGATCCCCGCGCCGATCAGGGTCGTCGCATCCGGCAGCGACTGAAACACCAGCCAGCCCAGCGCGATGGCCCAGATCAGGGAGGTGTATCGGAAGGGCGCAACAAAGCCGATATCGCCCACGCGCATGGCCATGACCCCGAACATATACCCCGCAATCAGTGCGCAGGATGCCGCAGCCACGGTCAGGGCCTGGGTCAGGCCGACCGGCTGCCAGCCGGTGAACAGGACCCCGATGATGCCCATGACCATGACGCCAATCCCCGAACTCAGCGCGACCAGAACGGTCGGCACCTGCTGCGACAGACGGCGCGTGGCAAGGTCGCGCACGACGACGCAAGCAACAGATCCCAACCCGGCGACCGACCAGACATCAAATCCCGATGTGCCGGGGCGGATGATGATCAGCACACCGCAGAATCCGACGAGAATCGCCAGCATCCGCCGCCAGCCGATAGGATCGCCAAACACCAGAGCCGCCCCCAGGGTCACGGCAAGGGGCAGCACCTGCATGATGGCCGACAGGTTGGCCAGCGGCATGTGCACGAGCGCGGTCAGAAACAGCAGCGTCGCCCCCACTTCGGCCAGGGTCCGGATGCCGGTGATACCGGCGTCGTGCCGCGACAGGCGGTGGCGCAGGCCCCGGTGCCCAGGCCAAGGCCGATCAGCAGAACGGACGTGATCGCCCCGCGCAGGGTGATTGCCTCGAACAGCGGCAGGGATTGGGTCGCCGCCTTCATGCCGGCGTCGTTCAGGGTGAAGGCCGCCATGGCGACATTCATGTAAAGCGCGCCACGCAGATTGTCGGACAGGGCCATGATTGTCTTCCCGGCTGCCGGGCCTGGCGGGCGGGCGCGGGCCTGATGAAGGTAAAGGGGGGGCGGTTGTGCAAAGACCCGGATGGTCAGGCAGGTCCCGCCCCCGATGCCGGGGGCGGGACAGGGCGGCGATTACTCGCCGCGGCTTTCGATGGTGTCGACCAGACCGGACTCTTCGGCCATGTCCACCGGTTCTTCCAGCGGGGCGGCCAGAGCCGCCGCGATTTCGGCTTCGGACCGGCGTGCATCGATCACAATCATGTCGCGGTCTGCTGCGATCTTCTTGACGCGACTGGTGGCCCCGCCCGTACCGGCCGGAATCAGACGGCCGACGATGACGTTCTCTTTCAGCCCGACAAGCTTGTCGCGCTTGCCCTGAACGGCGGCTTCGGTCAATACGCGGGTCGTTTCCTGGAAGGAGGCCGCCGAGATGAAGCTGCGGGTCTGCAGCGAGGCCTTGGTGATGCCCAGCAGGATCGGCTCGCCAGAGGCCGGGCGCAGATTGTGGTTAAGCGCCTTTTCGTTGACCTCGTCGAGTTCAGCCTTGTCGACATGTTCGCCCTTCAGCAGCGTGGTTTCCCCAGAGTCGAGGATCTCCCACTTCTGCAGCATCTGGCGGACGATCACCTCGATGTGCTTGTCGTTGATCTTCACGCCCTGCAGGCGGTACACGTCCTGCACTTCGTCGATCATGTAGTTGGCAAGCGCCTCGACCCCCAGGATGCGCAGAATGTCATGCGGTGCCGGGTTGCCGTCCATGATGTAGTCGCCCTTCTGCACGAAGTCGCCTTCCTGCACCGGGATGTGTTTGCCCTTGGGAACCATGTATTCCATCGGGGCAAGCGTATCATCGACGGGTTCTATCGTGATGCGGCGCTTGTTCTTGTAGTCCTTGCCGAAGCGCACGTAGCCATCGCTTTCGGCGATGATCGCGTGGTCCTTCGGGCGACGGGCCTCGAACAGTTCCGCCACGCGGGGAAGACCCCCGGTGATGTCCTTAGTCTTGGCGCCTTCGCGCGGAATACGGGCCACAACATCGCCCGGCCGGATGTCCTGCCCGTCTTCGACGGACAGAATGGCGTCCACCGACATCGGGTAGGTGATCGGGTTGCCCGCCTCGGTCCGCACCGGATCGCCGGTTTCCGGGTTAAGGATGATGACTTCCGGCTTCAGATCGTTGCCCTTGGGCGCAGAACGCCAGTCGGATACGATCTTTTGCGTCATGCCGGTTGCTTCATCGGTGTCTTCCCGCACCGAGATGCCCGAAACAAGGTCCACGAACCGTGCGACACCGCCCTTTTCGGCGATGATCGGCAGGGTGTAGGGATCCCATTCGAACAGCTTGGCCCCGCGCTTGACGGACTGGCCGTCCTTCGCATGAACCTTGGCACCGTAGCTTACCTTGTGAGAGGCGCGTTCCTGCCCGTTTTCGTCGATGATGGCGATGGACATGTTGCGGCCCATCACGATCTGTTCGCCGTTCACATTGGCCAGAAGGTTGGCGTTGCGGAACTCGATCCGGCCTTCCTGCGATGCCTCCAGGAAGGACTGCTGCCCGCCCTGTGCGATGCCGCCGATGTGGAATGTCCGCATCGTCAGCTGCGTACCGGGCTCACCGATGGATTGCGCGGCGATGATGCCGACGGCTTCACCGATGTTCACCATCGTACCGCGCGCCAGATCACGGCCATAGCACATGGCGCAGACGCCTTCTTCGGCCTCGCAGGTCAGCGGGCTGCGGATGCGGGCGCTGGCAACACCGGCGGTATTGATGGCATCCGCACGACGCTCGTCGATCACCTCGTTGCGGCTGACGATGACCTCGTCCGTTCCCGGAACCAGGATGTCTTCCGCCGCAACCCGGCCCAGCACACGCTCGGCCAGCGACGACACCACTTCACCGTCATTCACCGCCGCGACGGCAGTGATGGCGTTTTCGGTGCCGCAGTCGTTCGAGCGCACGATGCAATCCTGCGCCACATCGACCAGACGGCGGGTCAGATAGCCCGAGTTCGCCGTCTTGAGCGCCGTATCCGCCAGACCCTTGCGCGCACCGTGGGTGGAGTTGAAGTACTCCAGCACGGTCAGGCCTTCCTTGAAGTTCGAGATGATCGGCGTCTCGATGATCTCGCCCGACGGCTTGGTCATAAGACCGCGCATCCCGCCAAGCTGCTTCATCTGCGTGACCGAGCCGCGCGCCCCGGAATGCGCCATCATGTAGACCGAGTTCGGCTCCTGTTCGGTGCCGTTCCCGTCAAAGCGGGCCGCCGAGATGGTGGTCATCATCGCCTCGGTCACCTTGTCGGAACATTTCGACCAGGCATCGACGACCTTGTTGTACTTTTCGCCCTGGGTGATCAGGCCGTCCATGTACTGCTGTTCAAAACCGGCGACCTGTTCCTTCACCTCGTTCACAATCGTCCATTTGGTATCAGGGATCAGCATGTCGTCTTTGCCGAAGGAAATCCCGGCCTTGAACGCCTCGCGGAAGCCCAGACCCATGATCTGGTCACAGAAGATCACCGATTCCTTCTGGCCGCAGTAGCGGTAGACGGTGTCGATGACGTTCTGCACGTCTTTCTTGCGCAGAAGGCGGTTCACAAGATCGAACGGTGCCTTGGCATTGACCGGCAGCAGGTTGCCCAGGCGCAGACGGCCCGGCGTGGTGTCAAAACGCTTCCACACCTCGTTGCCTTCTTCGTCGATCTGCCGGATGCGCGCCTTGATGGCAGCGTGAAGGTGCACGGTGCCCGATGCAAGGGCGTGTTCAACTTCATCCACATCGGCAAAGGCCATGCCTTCGCCGACCATGCCCTTGCGCTGCATCGTGGTGTAATACAGACCCAGAACCATGTCCTGCGACGGCACGATGATCGGAGCACCATTGGCGGGCGACAGCACGTTGTTCGTGGACATCATCAGAACGCGCGCCTCAAGCTGCGCTTCCAGCGACAGCGGAACGTGCACGGCCATCTGGTCGCCGTCGAAGTCGGCGTTGAAGGCCGAACAGACCAGCGGGTGCAACTGGATCGCCTTGCCTTCGATCAGGATCGGCTCGAAGGCCTGGATGCCAAGACGGTGCAGCGTGGGCGCACGGTTCAGCAGAACCGGATGCTCGCGGATGACCTCGTCCAGGATATCCCAAACCTCGGGGCGTTCCTTTTCGACCAGTTTCTTGGCCTGCTTGACGGTGCTGGACAGCCCCTTCGCCTCAAGCCGCGAATAGATGAACGGCTTGAACAGTTCCAGTGCCATCTTCTTGGGCAGGCCGCACTGGTGCAACTTCAGCTCCGGTCCGGTCACGATGACCGACCGGCCCGAAAAGTCGACCCGCTTGCCCAGAAGGTTCTGGCGGAAGCGGCCCTGCTTGCCCTTGAGCATGTCGGACAGCGATTTCAGCGGGCGCTTGTTGGTGCCCGTGATCACGCGGCCGCGACGGCCGTTGTCGAACAGCGCATCGACCGCTTCCTGCAGCATCCGCTTTTCATTGCGCACGATGATGTCGGGCGCGCGCAGCTCGATCAGCCGCTTCAGGCGGTTGTTGCGGTTGATCACGCGGCGGTACAGGTCGTTCAGGTCCGACGTGGCAAAACGGCCGCCGTCCAGCGGGACCAGCGGGCGCAGTTCCGGCGGAATGACCGGCAGAACCGTCAGGATCATCCACTCGGGGCGGTTGCCGGATTCGAGGAAGGATTCCACGATCTTCAACCGCTTGATGATCTTCTTCGGCTTCAGTTCGCCTGTCGCTTCCTTGAGGTCTTCGCGCAGCTGGTCTGCCGTCGTCTCAAGGTCGATGGCGGCCAGCATTTCGCGTATGGCTTCCGCACCGATGTTGGCGGTGAAGGCATCTGCGCCGTACTGGTCCTGCGCGTCGAGGAATTCCTCTTCGGTCATCATCTGGCCATCGGTCAGGTCGGTCAGACCCGGCTCGATCACCACATAGTTTTCGAAGTAGAGAATACGTTCCAGATCACGCAGCGTCATGTCCAGCATCAGGCCGATGCGGCTGGGCAGCGATTTCAGGAACCAGATATGGGCGACGGGGGCGGCCAGTTCGATATGGCCCATCCGTTCGCGGCGCACTTTTTGCAGCGTGACTTCCACGCCGCATTTTTCGCAGACTACGCCGCGATACTTCATGCGCTTGTATTTGCCGCAGAGGCATTCGTAATCCTTGATCGGGCCAAAGATCCGCGCGCAGAAAAGACCGTCCCGTTCCGGCTTGAACGTGCGGTAGTTGATGGTTTCCGGCTTCTTGATCTCGCCGTAGGACCACGACAGGATCCGCTCCGGCGAGGCCAGGCTGATCTTGATCTCGTCAAAGGTCTTTACGGGCGCAACCGGGTTGAACGGGTTGGTCGAAAGTTCCTGGTTCATAGTCCGATCCTATCCGTTATCGCCCCGACGGGCGGCTTCAAGCTTGGCGACGCGGCGGGAAAGCGCGTCGAGCGATGTCATAGCTTCCTCGCCTGCGCGGGCGAGAAGCGAAAGCTGGTCGATCTTGACCGACAGCCGGTCCACCTTACCCATCAGCCGGTCGTGGCTGGTGTCTTGTTCGTCAAGGCGCGTCACGATGGCCTGAAGCTGGCGATCGAGGGCGTCGAAACGCTTCCGAGTTTCTTCATCCATGGCTCTTGGCCCCCTTCATCTCGAATCACCGCCAACACGAGTCATTCATGGCTCTTCCCGGACGCAGCGCATTCGAAGAATGTTGCATGGCGATAGACGCGGTTCGTAAGCGGCATATCCGACATCTCGTGTTCGTTCAGCCTATTGGCCCAGACTTGCCGGGTATCCGCGCGCTTTGGTGCGGCGACGGACGCTTCTGAACGTATTGTTCCTCGCGGACAGGCCGCTGCGCTTGCGTTGGCCCAGAGGTCCACCGTGAAGGCGAAGTAACGCTGAGCGGATACGTCGTACACAGTACCTCCGGAAAAAGTGTAGCAACCCTGAAGGCCCAAAGCTGCTGCACCCAAGACCGCCAAACGCCTCAAGACATCCAGCCGCTCACTCCTCCTCCGCATCCAGGAGTTCCATGTTCAGGCCCAGGCCACGGACCTCTTTGACAAGGACGTTGAACGATTCCGGCACGCCGGCCTCGAAGTTGTCTTCGCCCTTGACGATCGACTCATAGACCTTGGTGCGGCCTGCCACGTCGTCCGATTTCACCGTCAGCATTTCCTGCAGGGTATAGGCGGCGCCGTAAGCTTCCAGGGCCCAGACCTCCATCTCGCCCAGGCGCTGGCCCCCGAACTGGGCCTTGCCGCCCAGGGGTTGCTGCGTGACAAGCGAATAGGGGCCGGTCGACCGGGCGTGCAGCTTGTCATCCACCAGGTGGTGAAGCTTCAGCATGTATTTCACGCCCACCGTGACCTTGCGGGCAAACTGTTCGCCCGAACGTCCGTCGAACACAACCGACTGGCCGCTTTCGTCGAAGCCCGCACGACGCAGCGCATCGTTCACATCCGCCTCTTTCGCCCCGTCGAACACCGGGGTCGCAATCGGCACGCCCTTGGTCACGTTGCCCGCCAGCTCCAGCACATCGGCTTCTTCCCGATCCGCAAAAGCCGCCTCGTAGGTATCATCCCCGTAGGCCAGGCGCAGCGCTTCGCGCACCGGGGTCAGATCGCCCGAGCGGCGGAACTCTTTCAGAGCGTCGTCGATCTTCAGGCCCAGGCCGCGCGCGGCCCAGCCCATGTGGGTTTCCAGGATCTGACCGACGTTCATGCGCGACGGCACGCCCAGCGGGTTCAGCACCAGGTCAACGGCGGTGCCATCGGCCAGGAAAGGCATGTCCTCGATGGGCACGACCTTGGAGATGACACCCTTGTTGCCGTGACGGCCCGCCATCTTGTCGCCCGGCTGCAGCTTGCGCTTCACTGCGACAAAGACCTTGACCATCTTCATCACGCCCGGAGGCAGGTCGTCGCCGCGACGGACCTTTTCAACCTTATCCTCGAACCGGTTGTCGAGGGCGCGCTTCTGCGCCTCGTACTGGTCGTGCAGGGCTTCCACATCCTTGGCGTCGGCTTCTTCGCCCAGCGCCAGCTGCCACCACTGACCGCGCGACAGCGTGCCCAGCAGGTCGTCATCAATGGTCGACCCGGAGCGGATGCCCTTGGGCCCCTTCACGGCAACCTTGCCGGTGATCAGCGTCTTGAGGCGCGAATAGATGTTACGCTCCAGGATCGCCAGTTCGTCGTCCCGGTCACGGGCCAGACGTTCGACTTCTTCGCGCTCGATCTGCAGCGCGCGCTCGTCCTTGTCCACGCCGTGGCGGTTGAAGACGCGCACCTCAACGATGGTGCCATAAGCCCCGGGCGGCAGGCGCAGCGAGGTATCGCGCACGTCCGATGCCTTTTCGCCGAAGATTGCGCGCAGAAGCTTTTCTTCCGGCGTCATCGGGCTTTCGCCCTTGGGGGTAATCTTGCCCACAAGGATGTCGCCCGGCTGCACTTCGGCACCGATATAGACGATCCCGGCTTCGTCGAGGTTGCGCAGGGCTTCCTCGCCGACGTTCGGGATGTCGCGCGTGATCTCTTCCGGCCCCAGCTTCGTGTCGCGGGCGGCAACTTCGTATTCCTCGATATGGATCGAGGTGAAGACGTCGTCGCGCAGGATGCGCTCAGAGATCAGGATCGAGTCTTCGTAGTTGTACCCATTCCACGGCATGAAGGCGACGACGACGTTGCGGCCAAGGGCCAGTTCGCCCATGTCGGTGCAGGGACCGTCGGCCACCACTTCGCCACGTGTCACGGTATCGCCCACCTTCACCAGCGGGCGCTGGTTGATGCAGGACGACTGGTTGGACCGCTTGAACTTGCGCAGACGGTAAATATCGACGCCCGGCTCGCCCGGCTCCAGCATTTCCGTGGCGCGCACCACGATACGGGTCGCATCCACCTGGTCGATCACACCCGCGCGGCGGGCCATGATGGCCGCGCCCGAGTCGCGCGCAACCACGGCTTCGATGCCCGTGCCCACGAAAGGCGCGTCCGATTGCAGCAACGGCACCGCCTGACGCTGCATGTTCGACCCCATCAGGGCGCGGTTGGCGTCGTCGTTCTCAAGGAACGGGATCAGCGAGGCCGCGACCGAGACAAGCTGCTTCGGCGACACGTCGATCAGGTCAATCGCGTCGGTCGGGTTCAGCATGAATTCTCCGGCCTTCCGGCTGGAGATCAGGTCATCCGTGAAACGCCCTTCGGCGTCCTGTGCCGCGTTGGCCTGCGCCACGGTATGGCGCATTTCCTCGGTCGCCGACATATAGACCACCTCGTCGGTGACCTTGCCGTCGATGACCTTGCGGTACGGGGTTTCGATGAAGCCGTACTTGTTCACCCGGGCATAGGTGGCAAGCGAGTTGATCAGGCCGATGTTCTGGCCTTCGGGCGTCTCGATCGGGCACATCCGGCCATAATGGGTCGGGTGCACGTCGCGCACCTCGAACCCCGCGCGTTCGCGGGTCAGACCGCCCGGCCCAAGGGCCGACAGACGGCGCTTGTGCGTGACTTCGGACAGCGGGTTGGTCTGGTCCATGAATTGCGACAGCTGCGACGAGCCGAAGAATTCGCGCACCGCCGCCGCTGCCGGCTTTGCGTTGATCAGGTCCTGCGGCATGATCGTGTCGATTTCGACTGACGACATGCGTTCCTTGATCGCCCGTTCCATACGCAGCAGGCCGACGCGGTACTGATTTTCCATCAGCTCGCCGACCGAGCGCACCCGGCGGTTGCCCAGGTGGTCGATATCGTCGATTTCGCCCTTGCCGTCGCGCAGTTCGGTCAGCGCCTTGATACAGGCGATGATGTCGTCGCGGTCCAGCGTGCGCTGGGTATCCGGCTTGCCCAGATCAAGGCGCATGTTCATCTTCACGCGGCCGACGGCCGAAAGATCATAGCGCTCGCTGTCGAAGAACAGCGTGTCGAACAACTGGCTGGCTGCTTCGACGGTCGGCGGCTCGCCCGGGCGCATGACGCGGTAGATGTCCATAAGCGCGGTATCGCGGCCCATGTTCTTGTCTGCCGCCATGGTATTGCGGATGTAGGGGCCAACATTGACGTTGTCGATGTCCAGCACCGGGATGTCGGTGATGCCCTGGTCCAGCAGCAGCTTGAGCGATCCGCCCTTCACGCCGCCATCGCGGTCGTATTCCATCGTCAGCTCGTCGCCGGCTTCAACCCAGATCTCGCCGGTTTCTTCGTTGATGATGTCTTTCGCCACATAGCGGCCGACGATCTGGTCAAAGGGAACCAAAAGGTCGGTCACCTTGCCGGACTTGATCAGTTCGTTCGCCATGCGGGGCGTCATCTTGTCGCCGGCCTTGCAGATCACTTCTCCCGTGTGGGCATCGACAACGTCGTAGCTGGGACGCGTGCCCCGCAGGCGTTCCGGGAAGAAACGGGTGACCCAGCCCTTGTTCTTCACATGCTTGAACGTGACTGTTTCATAATAGGCATTCATGATGCCTTCCTGGTCCATGCCCAGGGCATAAAGCAGCGTCGTCACCGGCAGTTTGCGGCGGCGGTCAATGCGCGAAAAGACGATGTCCTTCGCGTCGAATTCGAAATCAAGCCAGGACCCGCGATAGGGAATGATCCGGCAGGCGAACAGCAGCTTGCCAGAAGAGTGGGTCTTGCCTTTGTCATGGTCAAAGAACACGCCGGGGCTGCGGTGCATCTGGGAAACGATGACCCGCTCGGTGCCGTTCACGATGAACGTCCCGTTGGAGGTCATCAGGGGCATGTCGCCCATGTAGACGTCCTGTTCCTTGATGTCCTTGACCGACCGCGCGCCGGTATCCTCATCGGTATCGAATACGATCAGGCGCAGCGTCACCTTCAGCGGTGCGGCATAGGTCATGTCGCGGCTCTGGCATTCGTCGACGTCGTACTTCGGCTTCTCCAGCTCGTACTTCACGAACTCGAGAACGGCATTCTCGTTGAAGTCCTTGATCGGAAAGACCGACTGGAACACGCCCTGAATGCCTTCGCCATCGGCGGGCTTCGGGCCTTCGCCCGATTTCAGGAACAGATCATAGGAAGATTTCTGAACCTCGATCAGGTTCGGCATCTCCAGAACTTCACGGATCTTGCCGAAGTAGCGGCGGATACGCTTCTGGCCGACATACGATTGAGCCATGCTCGTCGTCACCTTTCGTTTTCTTTCGCGGGCGGGCACACCGTCGGGCCACGGGCGCCTGCCGCTTGCGAAACAGGGGGTCAGGTTCCATTCATGCAGGCCGTCCCACCGGTCTGCTCCCGAACCTTGAACCTCGTCCTGGAAGGGGCTTCAACGGGAAGCAGCTTCCAAGACGCGGTTTCAGACGCAGAAGGGCGGGCCCGAAATGATTCGGACCCAGCCGGTCTTGTTCCGTCAGGATGCTGTCCGCATCCGCCGGATTACTTCAGCTCGACCTTGGCACCAGCCTCTTCGAGCTTTTTCTTGATGGTCTCGGCGTCGCCTTTGGTGGCGGCTTCTTTCACCTTGCCACCGGCTTCGACCAGATCCTTGGCTTCTTTCAGGCCAAGACCGGTGATCGCGCGGACTTCCTTGATCACGTTGATCTTGTTCGGGCCGGCTTCGGTCAGCACAACGTCGAACTCGGTCTTTTCCTCTTCAACCGGGGCAGCAGCCGCAGCAGGACCAGCCACCATGACGGCGCCACCGGCTGCCGGCTCGATGCCATACTTGTCCTTGAGGATCGTTTTCAGTTCCTGCGCCTGAAGAAGGGTAAGACCCACGATGTCTTCGGCGAGTTTGTTCAGATCAGCCATTTTTCGTTCCATTCCTATCAAGATGGGGTCCAACGTCAGGGTATCAACCCTACGATGGCATCAGGTCTCAGGCGGCAAGCCGCTCCTCGATGGTGGTGAGGATGCCCGCGATGTTCGACGCAGGCGCACCAATCGCACCGGCGATGCTGGACGCCGGGGCACCGATGATCGACACGATCTGAGCGACCAGCTCTTCACGCGACGGCATCTGGGCCACGGCCTTCACACCGGCCGGGTCGAGAGCCGCATTGCCCATTGCGCCGCCAAGGATCACGAACTTTTCGTTCTTCTTGGCATAGGCGTCCGTGATCTTCGCCGCAGCGACAGGATCCTCGGAATAGGCGAATACGGTCATCCCCTTGAGAAGATCACCCATGCTTGCGCCGGGTCTTCCTTCAAGAGCGATCTTGGCGAGCTTGTTCTTGGCAACGCGTACGGACCCGCCAACGCTGCGCATTTCTGCGCGCAGGTCCTGCATCTGAGCAACCGTCATGCCTTCGTAGTGGGCAACCACCACGACGCCAGAGCTTTCGAAGATCTGGCCGAGTTCATCGACCACTTTCTCTTTCTGGGCTCTATCCACAGTTTCACTCCAAGGTTGGGGGTTTCCCCCCGGCTCATGTTTGTTGCGGGCAAGGCCCGCAACGTCGGGTCCGATCAGAGGTCCCGAGGCCAAAATCACCCGAGGAAACCCCCGGAAATCCGTCTCGTTCACCCATCTCAGGCAGGAAATTAAGAGGATTTGCGCACCGCGCTTCTGCCTCACCCACCGTCTCGGACAGAACCGGGCGTTTCCGCCCGGGGCTTCTCCGCGCCTTGCGGCGCGGAAAATCTTGGTTCCCGTGTGCGGTGCGTGCAAAGCACGCACCCTACGGGTTCGGGTAGGGTGCGTGCTATGCACGCACCGTCCGGATCAATTCCCGGTGGCCGAGGTCAGATCAAGGCTGACGCCCGGGCCCATCGTGGACGACAGGGACACCTTCCTGAGGTAGGATCCCTTGGCGCCCGACGGCCGGGCACGGCTGACGGCATCGACGAAGGCACGGATGTTCTCGGCCAGTTTTTCGTCGGCGAAGCTGATCTTGCCGACGCCGGCATGGATCACCCCGGCCTTCTCGACCTTGAACTGCACTTCCCCGCCCTTGGCGGCCTCGACGGCGGATTTGACATCCATCGTCACGGTCCCGACCTTGGGGTTCGGCATCAGGTTGCGCGGGCCCAGGATTTTGCCCAGGCGGCCAACCAGAGGCATCATGTCCGGCGTTGCGATGCAACGGTCGAACTCGATCTTGCCCTGCTGGATGGTTTCCATCAGGTCTTCCGCGCCAACGATGTCAGCCCCGGCCGCTTTCGCCTCGTCCGCCTTTGCGCCACGCGCAAACACGGCGACGCGCACGGTCTTGCCGGTTCCGTTCGGCAACGTGACAACGCCACGCACCATCTGGTCGGCATGGCGCGGATCGACGCCAAGGTTCATCGCGATTTCCAGCGTCTCGTCGAACTTCGCCGAGGCGGCAGTCTTGATCAGCTTGACGGCCTCTTCAACCGACAGGTTGGACTTGGCGTCAAAGGCTTCCCGCGCAGCGCGCGTCCGTTTTCCAAGCTTTGCCATGTCTTACCCCTTAACCTCGATGCCGCAGGACCGGGCAGAGCCCAGGATGATCTGCATCGCCGCTTCGATAGACGTGGCGTTCAGGTCTTTCATTTTGGCTTCGGCGATCTGGCGGATCTGCGCCACGGTCACGGTCCCGGCCACGTCACGTCCCGGACGGGCAGAACCCTTGGGACGGTTGCGCTTGCCGACCGGCTTCAGACCGGCGGCCTTCTTGAGGTAGAAGGACGCGGGCGATGTCTTCAGCTCCAGGCTGAACGACTTGTCCTGGTAATAGGTGATCACGACCGGGGTCGGCGCACCAGGCTCCAGATCGGCAGTCTTCGCGTTGAATTCCTTGACGAAGGCCATGATGTTCAGGCCGCGCTGACCCAAAGCCGGGCCGACGGGCGGGGACGGGTTGGCTTGCCCCGCCTTAACTTGCAGCTTGAGCTGCCCGATGATCTTCTTGGCCATGCGGCCTCTCCTTCTTCACCATAGCCCTGCCGGAAGGCAGGGGCCCCGGAACCGGTCCGGGGCGGGGTTTAGTGGTACGGTCCGTCACGCCGCATCCTGTGCGGCGCGCTCGCCTCCCACGCGATCGCTCAGGTGTTTTTCGACACCTGAGTGAATTCCAGTTCCACCGGGGTGGCGCGACCGAAGATCGACACCGTGACCTTCAGGCGGTTGTGCGGCTCGTCCACCTCTTCGACCATGCCGGCGAAGCCTTCGAACGGGCCGTCGGTGACCTGCACCTGCTCTCCGATCTCGAAGCGGATCAGGTTGCGCGGTGCAACCTCGCCCTCTTCCACGCGGTTCAGGATGGCATTCACCTCGGCATCGCGCATCGGCATCGGCTTGCCCTGCGGGCCAAGAAAGCCGGTGACGCGGTTTATCGAGGATATCAGGTGATAGCCCCGGTTCGACATTTCCATCCGCACCAGCACATAGCCGGGCATGAAGCGCCGCTCGGACGTGACCTTCTTGCCGCGACGCACTTCGATGACCTCTTCGGTCGGCACCAGGACTTCGTCGATCTCATCCTCGAGACCGGCCTCGGCAACGGCAGTCTTGATCTGCTCGGCGATCTTCTTCTCGAAATTCGAGAGAACGCTCACCGAATACCACCGCTTCGCCATGCCTCAGTCACCTTTGTCACCCGGCCCTGCGCCCGGAAATTCTTTTATTTTCTTGCGGTTCGACCGCAGTACCACGAACAAAAAACAGCGCGCAACCCGAATCGATGCGCGCCGGTTTCCTTTGGATTGGCCTCACCTACAGGCGGGGGGCCACAAATTCAAGAAGAAACGGGACTGTTCCTTATCCGAACATGGTCAGGAT
>Ga0114976_10001467_pt1 | contig 14800 bp, 13 predicted proteins | sample S_130805_EF_Meta_FD_87319 | JGI IMG/M metagenome (GOLD analysis project Ga0114976, IMG submission 87319) | Freshwater microbial communities from Lake Simoncouche, Canada to study carbon cycling - S_130805_EF_MetaG | ecosystem: Environmental > Aquatic > Freshwater > Lake | place: Lake...
GAGCTGTCGGTTGTTATTATGGTGGACTTTTTGCTCAATCTGGCTTTCCCGTCACTTTGATTGCCCGTGATAATCAAATCGAATCTTTAACCAATCAAGGTGTTGGGATCCAATGGGGGGAACGTATCGAATATTTCCCAGTCAGCGCTTCTAGCAACTATGAAGTTCTTTCTGATGCCTCTTATGTCCTGATTGCCGTGAAGACGCAAGCCACCCTTCATACTGCAGCTCAAATAGCGCCCCACCTGAAATTAAATGCGATCGTTCTTAGCCTGCAAAATGGCCTTGATAACGCTGTCTTATTAAAAAAACATATACAGCAACCTTGTTACTCTGCACTCATTTATGCAGCCATTGCAATGGCTGATCTCAATCTAGTTAAACACTTGGGTGGCGGAAATTTAATTATTGGCAATACGATTCCTGAACAAAGTGATCAAAGTCTTGAATTTTTATCCCAATTACTGCAATTGGCGAATATCCCAACAAAAGTGTCCAAAACCATCACTATTGAGATGTGGCATAAGCTCATCATTAATTGTGTGTTGAATGGTTTATCTGCCATTGCGCAAATTAATTACTCCAAACTCATGAAAAGCCCAGGAATCACAGAAGTCATGGATCTCATCCAACAGGAATGCTGTCAGATTGCTTTGTTAGAGGGTATTCATTTAGATCAGGCACATATCCAAGATTTAGTGAGTAAGGTACCCAACAATTGGCCTTCGCAGCTTTCCTCAACTGCACAAGACTTGGCTAAATCAAAATCCACAGAAATCGATTACTTAAATGGATCGATTGTTGCCAAAGCAAAAAGGCATGGCGTGGTCGTCCCGATCAATGAAATGATTTATTCACTCATCAAAATGCGTGAATACCAACAAGGCACTTTCAATCCATCATCACCGGTTCAACTGGCTTAGACTGATTTTTTTTAGCTGAATATAGTCCTTCTATTGCAAAAATAATGAGGCCTATCCATACGGTTGCGTAACCCATGAATCGATGTTGATCAATCACTTCATGAAATATAAATACGCCACTTAAAAATTGCAACGTAGGTCCTAAATATTGAATAAAACCTAAACTAGTCATCGAGATACGTTGTACACCAAAAATAAAAATTAACATGGGTACAGCAGTAATAATACCGATTGTCATTAATTTAAGATCAATCAACCAACCTTGAGTCCCAAAGACTAATTGATTCTGAGTATGGAGGTAATAAAACAAGATGAGCACAAATGGAAGTAACAAGATCATCTCCAAAGTTAATCCTTCCACAGCCTTTAAAGAGCCCATCTTACGAACTAGTCCATATAAGCCAAAGCTCCCGCCTAATGCCAATGCTAGCCAAGGAAATTTACCATAAGCAAAACCTAAAATAGCAACACCTAAAACAACGAATACTATAGCTATGACTTGAACATTTCGGACCTTCTCGCGCAATATAACTAACCCTAAAACAACACTAATTAAAGGATTAATAAAATAACCTAAGCTAGCTTCAGTAATATCCCCACGTAAAATGCCCCAAACAAAGATATACCAATTAGCAGCAACTAAGATGGCGCTAATGAAATAAAAACCAATAGTTTTGAGTGTTACGTGTTTGAGTAACTCGAAGAACTTCCCTTGGAACAACATGATGACAACCAAAATAACTGCAGACCAAACAATCCGATGTACAAAAAATTCGAGCATCGAAACATCTGTAAATTCTCTGGTATATAAAGGCATAAAGCCCCAACATACGTAGCTGGCAATCACACTCCAATACCCCAACTGTGTGGGAGACATAAATGATTTCTTCATAGAGAATCCATTTTATGCCTTTTATTTTCAACTCATCTAGAGTAGTAAATTCCAGGTGAAAAAAAAGGCTGACATTGTCAGCCTATAAAGGAAAAAAATAATGTCAGTATTGGTAGACACCCTTACCAGTCTTTCGACCTAATTGACCAGCAGCAACCATTTCACGGAGTAATGGGCATGGACGATATTTAGAATCACTAAAGTTTGTGAAATAAACTTCCATAATCGCTAAAATGGTATCTAAACCGATGAGGTCGGCGAGCGCTAAAGGCCCAATCGGTTGATTACAACCAAGCTTCATTCCAGCATCGATATCTTCTGCCGTTGCAATACCTTCGGCCAACACAAAAAATGCTTCATTAATCATCGGTACCAAAATACGGTTCACCACAAATCCTGGTGCGTTTTTAACTGTAATGGGCTCTTTACCAAGTCTTTTCGACATATCATAGATAGCTTGATGCGTTTCATCACTCGTTTGTAAACCACGTATGATTTCCACTAAAGCCATCATGGGTACTGGGTTAAAAAAGTGCATTCCAATCACGCGTGCTGGATTGGAATTTTTCGATGCTAATTGAGTGACCGATAAAGAGGAAGTATTCGTAGCGATAATCGTTGCTGGTGAACATGTGTCATCTAATTGTTTCAAAATCTTTTCTTTAATGGGCTGATTTTCTGTAGCCGCTTCAATCACTAAATGTAAATTTTTCAAATCAGCATAATCGATTGAAGGCTTTATTTTGGCTAATGTTGCAACTTTTTGCTCAGCCGTTAACTTTTCTTTTTTGACTAAACGCTCGAGACTAGAGCTAATACTGTCCATGCCTTTATCAATGGCTGCTTGATTGATATCTACCATCACAACATCTAATCCAGAAGCTGCACAAACTTGAGCAATACCATTGCCCATAATGCCCGCACCAATAATTCCAACAGATTGAATTTCCATCATTTTTCCTTAAGAAGTTGCTTCAATATTCATTTTTTTTACATCATTTGCAATGATAAGTGTTGTTCCTGTAGCAGCAACAACATCTTCAACAGTTACACCTGGGCCTGTCTCTGTTAATACCAATCCTTCGGGGGTATTAATAATCACCGCCATTTCAGTAACAATCATATCAACTGGTCTAGTTGAGGTTAAAGGCCACTCACATTTTGGAATAATCTTGTGCGTACCTTTCGCAGTATGAACCATTGCCACTACAACTTTTTTCGCGCCGGTCACCAAATCCATCGCACCACCCATGCCTGGTACCATTTTGCCAGGAATCATCCAATTGGCTAGTAAACCTTTTGCGTCAACCTGTAAGCCACCTAATACAGTCATATCTAAATGACCACCACGGATGAGGCCAAAAGACATATTACTGTCAATTCTGGCAGCTCCTGGAATTGCTGTGACAAATCCACCACCTGCATCTGTCAAGTCCTCATCTTCCATCCCTTCGGGTGGGCGTTGGTCAAGTCCTATTAAACCGTTCTCTGATTGCAAAAAAACGGTTAAGTTTTCTGGTAAAAAATTGGCTACCATCGTTGGCATACCAATTCCTAAATTGACCAACATGCCATCTCTTAATTCTTGAGCAACACGGCGCGCAATAATTTCTTGAGGTTTCATCATATCTTTATCCGTCTTTTAGTGAGAGAGTTTAATGGCAACTAAATGATCTACAACCACGCCTGGTGTGTCTACATGATCCGGAGAAATCATGCCAACGGGCAATATTTCATTAGACTCAGCAATCACACACTTGCCGGCCATTGCCATCGCTGGGTTAAAGTTGGTTGAAGTTAATTGATAGGCTAAATTGCCTAAATAATCAGCTTGATGAGCATGAATCAAGGCAAAATCTGCATGCAATGGTGTCTCTAATAACCATGAATCACCGTTGACTTCAACTATTTGCTTACCCTCTTCAGCTAAAGTTCCAAAACCAGTCTTTACTAATACGCCACCTAAACCATAACCGGCACAACGAATTCTTTCAATCAAAGATCCTTGAGGACATAAATCAACTTTGATCTCGCCACTAATCATCTTCTGTTGTGTCTCAGGATTGAGTCCAATGTGACTCGTAATCACATGGGATACTTGACCACTACGTATCAATTTACCAATGGCAACACCAGGCAGTGCGGTGTCATTGGCAATAATTGTTAAATTTTTCTGACCACTTTCGACAAGTGCATCAATCACTCGGTGGGGTGATCCAACTCCCATAAAGCCACCTATCATCAAGACTGCGCCGTCGGGGATTAACTTGACTAACTCTTCTGGTTGTTGTGCTTTTCTCATTATGAACTCATCGTTGGAATAGTTAAATTGGATAAGGCTAAAGTATGTGCCGCAATCATTCCTTCTTCATCAGTCGGAATACGTAAACATAAAACACTTGAATATTCAGTAGATATGACGGTTTGTCCTGTAGCGTTTTTGGCTTCATCTAATTCCACCCCAAGCCACTCACAGCCTTTTAAAACTTCTTTGCGAATATGCACAGAATTCTCACCAATACCACCTGTAAAGACCATCGCATCAAGACCGCCTAATGCCATAGCTAAACTTCCAATTTCGCGTTTCACACGACTGATAAAGTACTCAATTGCTTCTTTCGCAGCAGGCGCATCAGAACTTTCTAAAGTCCGCATATCATTCGAAATACCTGATAATCCTTTAAGTCCAGACTCTTTATACAGAAGATCAGAAATTTCTTTTGCCGACATTTTTTTATGATCCATCAAATAGAGCAAAACGCCAGGATCAATATCACCACATCTTGTCCCCATTGGCAATCCATCTAAAGCAGAAAAGGCCATAGTGGACGCGATGGATTTACCTTCTTTGAGAGCGGCCATAGAAGCCCCATTACCTAAGTGCAATACAATTACTCGTCCATTGGCATGCTCAGGGTAAAGTTCAGGTAATTTCTTTGCAATAAATTCGTAAGATAAGCCATGAAACCCATAACGACGAATCCCCTCTTCGTAAAAATGGCGCGGTATTGCAAACGTATCATTAATAAATGGCTGATTGCGATGGAATGCGGTGTCAAAACAAGCAACTTGTGGAATATCGCCAAAAGACTCACGGGCAGCTTTAATCCCGGCAATATTATGCGGCTCATGTAATGGAGCTAGTGAGAGTAAAGTCTCAAACTTTTCTAGAACAGCGTCATTAATTATGACAGGCTCACTATAGTATTGACCACCATGCACCACACGGTGTCCAACGGCCTTAATCTGCATATCCGCCATGTGCTTACCCAACCAGTCGATTAACCATTGCAATGCGGCGCTATGATTTTGTGGGGCTTGATCAGCTGGCCATTCATATTTTTCGTTAATGGATTGATCGCTACTTTTTGCTTTAAATGCAGCAGTCGATCCAATTCCATCAATTTGCCCAATAATTAATTGCTCTAGTGCTGGGGAGGTATATAAAGCAAATTTAATCGACGAAGACCCTGCATTGAGTGTCAATAATCCCTGTCTTTGATTGGACATATCAAGCTCCGTTTTAGCTAAGTGGTTATTCTTCTGAAAGCGCTGATTTTTTATTTCTTCTGAAATAATCATAGAGCTGCGCTAAAGCACATGAAGCTAAACGTGCCATTTCATTATCGGCGCGACTAGTTAACATTACTGGAATCTTGGCACCTAACACTAAGCCGGCAGGCTGCGCATGAGAGACGAAAGTTAACTGCTTTGCAAGCATGTTTCCAGATTCAAGATTGGGCACGATCAGTACTTGAGCACGACCCGCAACTGGGGACTCCAACTTCTTCGTTTTGGCAGCACCCATATCTATCGCATTATCCATCGCGAGTGGGCCGTCAACAATACCGCCAGTGATTTGTCCTCGATCAGCCATTTTGGCCAGAATTGCCGCTTCCATGGAAGAAGGTATATTGACGTTGATAGTTTCAACGGCAGACATAATTGCCACAAGAGGACTTGCAATGCCACAAGCTTGCGCTAAATCAATTGCGTTTTGCGTGATGTCAACTTTGGTCATTAAATCTGGAGCAATATTAATTGCTGCATCACTAATAAATAAGGGATGATCGAGCGTTGGCACGTTCATCGCAAAGACATGGGATATTCTACGTGAGGCACGCAAGCCACCTTCTTTTTTGACCACTTGTGCCAATAGCTCATCGGAATGTAAATTGCCTTTCATGATTGCGCGCACTTGATTACTATGTACGAGCTCAACGGCTTTTGCCGCTGCAGCAACATGATCAGGAATATCGATGATTTGGATTAAGGTCAAATCTTCATGTGATGCTTTTGCAGCTTCTTCAATCTTAACTTTAGAACCAATCAAAATTGGAATAATGAGTCCAGCTCGCATCGCTAGTAATGTGCCTTTTAATGAATTAGCGTCATCAGGGCAAACTACTGCCGTTGGCATTGGCTCTAATTTCTTTGCAGCTTCAATCAAGCGAGCAAAATGATCATGCTCCTCAAGTAGTAATGGGGGTAAATCTTGATGCGATAAGGTCACATGCTCCGTTGGGGCACTCACAATAGCTTGACCTGCAGCAATAATTGGACCTCCAACCTTAGATACGATGGTTTCAAAAACCACATTAGGAGATTCTAATTTTTCTAATAAACGTACATGAATATTGATCACATCACCTACATGTGCACGCCCTACAAAATCAAAGGATTGCTGACGATAAAGTGTTCCAGGACCAGGTAGAACATTACCTAAAACGCTAGAAATTAATGAACCAACCCACATGGACGGAGCAACTGCATCACTCACACCATCATGATCCATATCAAATGTTGGCATATGTAGCGGATTTAGATTACCTGATGCGTGGGCAAAAAGATACAGATCTCTAGAGCCTACGGTTTTTTCAATAGAGGCTTCATCACCAACTTTTAATTCATCCCAAATACGATTTCTTAATCCATCAATAGGAGCGTTCATATTATGTCCAATCACATTTATTCAGATTTAGCTGTTCTTTTCTTTGCTGCCTTAACTACTTTTTTAGCAAACATTTTTTCAAACTCTTCATATTGCTTGAGAGCATTTGGATGCATCGTGTCACGCGGTCCAGCAATTTCCATGACAAGACCTAATGCTTCTTGTATTTTTTCTTCAGTATTTAACAAGACAGCTAAACTATCTTTTGCTAACTTTGGCTCAAAGTCGACAATCAAAGATTGTTGATGAATCAGATGAGATAGTGCACTTTCATCATGAAGATTTGGGAAATGTGCTCTTTGCAAAGTCTGCAATTCACGCTCTAGTCTTGTTCTTCTAACATATCCACGAGCCTTTGTAATTAAATGCAACATACGAACAGTCGCTTCTGGAACGCCACCAACTTCCATCAGGGATAAGGCCAATTGAATCTCTGGATATTGACGAGCATCAACATCTTTTGATTTACCATGATGCTTATCTAATGGCTTGGTTAACGACTTTACAATCGGTGATGAATACATATTAAAGAACATCAATTCAGTCATTGCATCACGTGTATCACGATACAGATTCAATTGAGATTCAATTGATTCAGCAAACATTTTTTCGAGTTGCAAAAATGGATTACTATTTGGAATAGTTTTGCGCTTTTCTTTTGCCTTCGTTGTTATGGAATCTAACATCGGCATGAGCGGATTAGCGTCAGAGAATAATAAGCGCTGTGTACGGAGTGAGTTCATATTTCTGAGCATTTCTGCAGATTGTTCTGTCACTAAGTTTTTCACAACCGGGCGGAACATTCTTTCATAAATCTCTGTCACCATCTGCGACATTTTGGAGACTTCTGCAAACAACTCATCATCGTCATCAGGATCATTTGCAATCGCAATGACATCTTCCATCGTTCTTGGCTCAAAACGAATATGCATACGATCTTTAGCATCTTCAAGAACCATCTCATACAAGCCAGGAGATAAAGCTTCAATTGCTCTAAAAGTATCTGTAATAGCTTCGTGCTCACGACCAGCAATTTTGGCGGACACAAAAATACCTAAGTGACCAATCGAGCCGTGCACCATATAAACAATTCGTTGACCTTTGGCTTTTAGTTCTTCAACGCTAGCGTATAAATCAGGAATCCAATGTAATGCTTGTTGAGGCGGAGTAATGTTGTCGCCATGTGATGCAAACACAATAATTGGTGATTCTATTTTCTTTAAATCAACACGGTCATATCCAAGAACCGCTTCACCAGCGGTTAATTTATTACCAATAAATAAGTTTTCTACAATCCAACGAATCTCTGCCTCTGTCATCAAAGCATATCCACCCCACCAACGTTCAAACTCTAAGAATCTTGGGGTTTCGGTATCCACATTCGAATAAAGGTTGTAATACTTCGCAAATAATGAATTTGCAGGATTGAGTGATTCAAAGTTTTGTACTAAGGCAGCGCCATCAAAAATTCCATGGCCTAAATCCGCTGCAAGAATAGCTGGCATCGCACCGCCTTTGACACCACCTGTATAGCGCATTGGGTTTTCACCACGCTTACCTGCCCAATAGGACATTGGTGAACCGTTAAGAACGATAGGACCTAATAATTGGGGTGCTTTAGCAGCAACTAACATTGTTGCCCAACCACCTTGGCAATTTCCAATCATGATTGGTTTTGGAGCCTTAGGATGACGACGAATCACTTCTTGTACAAACTCGATTTCAGCATCACGCACATCAGCTAATGTTTGCTCTGGCACAGGCATTTGACGGAAAGCCACAAAGTACACTTGATGCCCATCATCAAAACCATCACCTACTTGACTTTCAGGTTTAAAACCACCAATTCCAGCGCCATGACCTGCACGTGGATCAACAATAATAATCGGCGCACGGTTTTCATCAATCACTTTACCTTCTGGCGGAGTGATTTTGAGCAACATGTAGTTCACCTGTGGTGTTAAATCCATACCGTCTAAGACGACTTCATAATCAAAGTCCAATACTGGAGGCATACCTGCTTTGGCATGCTCTACATAAATATTGCCACGTTGACGAAGCGCATCAAAAAATAATGCTTGTCTTTCACCTGCATCACGTAAATATTCTGCATATACGGTGAAAAAATCGGTTGGACTCTTGAGTTCTGTACCTTGGATATTCTTTTGAATATCTCCTAACATTTTCTGAATCTTTTCTCTTTCTTGAGAAATTGATTTTTGTAATTTGTGCGCATGAACTTTTGATAATTGTGCGATTTTCTCGTTCGCTGCTTTTGCCTCACCGACTACTTTTTCTGTATTTTTTAATGTTTTTTCTAAAGTTCCCTTAATTGCATCCATAGGGTTCCCTTTTTTTGACGAATCACTCATGATGTTTCCCAATAAAAAATGAAGGTGTTAATACTTTATAAAAAATATAGTAGTTACCCTGTATTACAGGTAAAGCCATTTTTGATGAAATTATGATGACATGTCATGAAGTTATTTCACAATGTGGTGTCCGGCATCGACATAGATTGTTTGCCCGGTCATCCCAGAAGAAATGTCAGCACATAAAAAGGCTGCTAAATGAGCCACCTCTTCAATTGTGACGATTCTTCTTAGGGGGGAAGTCTCTATTGCATCGTTGATAAGCTCATCAAAACTATCAATTCCAGAAGCTGCCCTAGTTCTAATTGGACCTGGAGAAACGGCATGCACTCGTATTTTGTTGGGACCTAATTCAGCAGCTAAATAACGCACCAAGGATTCCAAAGCCGCTTTTACTGGCCCCATCATGCCGTAATGTCCAATCACTGCATCTGAACCACCGTAGGTCATTGTCAGCATGGCGCCGCCATCTGTCATTAAAGGTTCTACTAAGCGCGCCACCCTTGCAAATGAGTGACAAGATATATCTACCGAACGCTTGAAGCCCTCACCCGATGAATCAACCACACGTCCATGTAAATCATCTAAAGGTGCCCAGGCTATAGAATGAATAACAAAATCAATCTTGCCAAATTGAGTCGCTGCATGCTGAACAAAAGTCTCAAGTTCACCCGGATTTTCTACATTGCAGGTTTGCAAATCAATATTGGGAATATCCTGGATAGCAGGCTCAACATAGGTTCTAGCTTTATCATTGAGACAACTTGCGACGATGAATGCACCCTGATCTGAAAAATGTTTCGCACATGCATATGCAATACTGTGATCATTCGCTAAACCAAGAATAATCCCTTTTTTTCCTTTTAACATAACAGATTTCCCCTAAGTAAATAAACTAAGCCTAAGGGTATCTTAGGTCTCAGTTATGAAAATCCAGGGAAATTTAAAAGAATTTTTAAATTAACTTTGATTTTAAAAATAAAGCCATTTTCTCAATGGAGTCCGTCGCCTCTGGCAATAAACCAGCAAAGTGCTGCCATACATGCCACATGGCAGGAAAAACTTCTAAATGTGACTCATTGCCTGCGTCAATTAATTTTTGATGAAATAAAGCAGCATCATCTTGCAGGGCTTCAAACTCTCCACCATGTGTCATGACGGGCGGGAAAGAAGTGATTTTGGCGTACTGTGGGGATATCAGAGGGTTCGTTAATTCTTCTTGTCCACCGTAGGATATGGCAGAAGCAATTAAACGTTCACTATTCGGAAAATAAGGGTCCACCGCAGCATTTGTTTGGTGAGAGGAATTTGATATTTTTAAATCAGTCCAAGGGCATATTAAACCTAATGCATTTGGCAAGACTTGCTGATGTTGTTGTAGATACAAGGTCGCCGTAATCGCCAGGTTCCCCCCTGCAGAGTCTCCACTCAAAGCAATGGCTTGATTAGGGTTACGCTCTTTGAGTATCTGATAGGTTTCAACCACATCCATTAAGGCTGCTGGAAAAGGATGTTCTGGACATAATCGGTAATTAAGCATCAGTACTTTACAGCTAGCATGCCGAGCCAAATGAGTACCAATCGCTCGATGAGTTAAAGCATTTCCGACAGCAAAAGCACCACCATGTAAATGAATAATGATGCCATCACTATCTAATTGATGGGGTATTAACCACTCCCCTGTAACCCGCCCAAGTTTAGTCATTTCTACTTCCACTTGGTGTGAAAAATTGGCTCTTTTCAATGAGATTTCTTCGTAAGAGCGTCTACGCTCCTCTAAGGTCATAGTATTCCAAAGGAGGAGCTGATCCTTCGTGATTTGATAATAATAAGAAGATAAATGACTTGGCATAGGAATACCTTAAAGAATTATGGATGACAGGCAAGCTCGATACGATCGAGGGCTTTTTCAAGAAGTGTACGTTGTGTCCCAAAATTGAGGCGTACAAATTGAGTATCCCCAAACTGAGAGCCTGGAGATAAGGCTACACCAGCATTTAAAAATTGCTCATATGGATTATCCCAATGAAGCTTTGAGGCATCAATCCAAGCTAAATAGGTTGCTTGTAAATGATGCATGGATAATCCAGGAATAGATTGAATACGTTGCTCGATGTAATCCCGGTTTGATCTTAGGTATTGAATCAACGCTTGATGCCATGCTTGCCCTTGCTCAATGGCCGCTTGAGTAGCAACATAAGACAGTAAATTGGGGTTCGGTATCAAAGTGTGCAAATCTTTGAGGAGTTGTTGACTCAATTGCGAATTCGGACAAATTACCCAAGCTAATCCGAGTCCCGGGAAATTGAATGTTTTATTCAAAGACATGAGAGAAAAACTGCGCTCTTCAATACCTCCACCTATACTTCCCATAGGGATATGTTGTAACCCATCATCCAAGATTAAATCTGCATGAATTTCATCTGAACAAATAATGAGTTGATGCGCTTTCGCAAATTGCGCAAGTGCGGATAATTCCTCTTTGGTAAATACTGTACCCCCTGGATTATGCGGGTTACAAAGCATCAATAGACGGGTGTTCGGCTTGACTAAAGATTCTAATTGCGGCAGAGAAAAAGTGGCTCGACCATTTTGTAAGTGGATGTTATAAACCGAGTAATCTCGCTCAGCACCTATGACCGAGTCGTGAAAATGATGATACGATGGTCCCGGAATCAACACATGATCTCCAGCGTTGGTTAGCATGCGTACAGATAAGTGTAGAGCCGTCACAACACTAGGTAAAAAATGAATCCATGAAGTTTCAATATGCCAGCCGTACCTTCTTTTGACATACTCTTGTATGCTTTCTTTTAAAGACTGACTAGCGTAGGTATAGCCGTAAATTCCATGATCAATGCGTTTGCTCAATGCCTGTACCACACATTCGGGAGACCGAAAATCCATATCAGCAACCCATAAAGGAATTACATCAGGACCATATTTATCCCAACGAATGGATTCTGAATGTGTTCGATCAACGACTTGATCAAATAGATGTTTCATCTTAAGACATCAATCCCCCACCTTTTATCAGATGGGGAATTGATTGAATTACTTCTTGTCTTCTGGTTTAAAGCCAAACAAAATTTCATTGGCTTTGTCATCATGCTTAGGTTTACGTAGGTGAGTTAAAACCTCTACACCACGCTTGACTGCAGGACGTTGTTCAATTTCATGAAACCACGCTTGCACGTTTGGATATTCAGATATCTCAACACCTTGATTTTTCCAACTCCTTAACCATGGGAAAATAGCAATATCGGCAATGGAATACGTCTTACCTGCAATATATTTACTTTTAGCTAACTGACGATCCATCACACCGTATAAACGATTGGCTTCTTTGGTGTAACGATTAACGGCATATTCAACTTTTTCAGGTGCGTAAATACGAAAATGATGGGTCTGTCCGAGCATCGGTCCAACGCCACCCATTTGGAACATGAGCCATTCCATCACCTTAAATTTATCCGCAGTACTTTTTGGTAAAAACTTACCAGTCTTGGATGCCAAATACAAAAGAATGGCGCCAGATTCAAAAATACTGATGGGCTTACCGTCTGGTCCATTCATATCCACTAAAGCTGGAATACGATTGTTCGGACTAATACTCAAAAACTCAGGCTTAAATTGTTCGCCGTTACCAATATCGATTGGGTGAGCTTCCCAGTCTTTACCTAATTTAAAGCCACACTCTTCAAGCATAATGTGGACCTTATGGCCGTTTGGCGTCGCCCAAGAATAAACTTGTATTGCTGGTGATTCGACTTTTTTATTGCTCATTTATTTTTCCATTTCATATTCAACTGAATCAAAAACTATAACCCTAATTTAGCATTCGCTGGGAACAAGTGTCTTAATGCATCTGCATCCACTGTCATTTTAAAGTCAAACTGCGCCTTTAACGCCTCTGCACGTTGTGCTGCCGGACGTGCATTGATAACATCAATCCAACGCTTGATATTAGGTAACTTCTCCCAAGCATCATCACCTAAAATAAATGGAATCATCCGCGCCCAACCCCAAACCGACATATCAACAACACTATACTCATCAGCAATCATCCATTGCTTACCAGTCAAATGCGCTTCAATAATATTCCAATGACGCCATGCCTCAAATTCATAACGGTTGACTGCATACTCTTTAGGTTCAGGAGCAAATTTCTTGAAATGCACCGCTTGACCACAATACGGTCCAATACCAGACGCTACAAACATCAACCAAGAAGCAATTTGAGCTTTATGTGAGTCGTCTTGGATGGGTAAAAACAATTGATGTTTCGCTGCGAGATATAACAAAATCGCGTTACTATCAAAAACGGGAATATCGCCATCAAGAATAGCGGGCGTTTTTCCATTCGGATTGATACTTAAAAATCCTGGATCATGCTGTTCACCTTTGCGAGTATCCACAGGGACCAATTCATAAGGTAGTTGTGTCTCTTCTAAAAAAAGGGCCACTTTCAGTGGGTTAGGTGATGGGTGATAGAAAAACTTAATCATAAGAACCTTTCATCAATTGAATTTATAAGCAAGTGGGTAAGTCCGTAAGGTCAGATGCTTGATAAGTTGGAGATAAACCAATGGTTTCAAAGGGCAATTTAAAACGATTCACCCAATACGTTGGTAACCCAAACCAGGCTGCTCCCACAATATCCCAAGCATTACATGATACAAACAATACATCTTTTTTTTGACAAGTAAATTTATCTAAAATTAACTGATAGGTTTGTGGCATAACTTTAAAATGCCGAACATCATCCACCGAGATCAGTTTGTCAAAATATGTAGTTAGGTGATTGTTGGCGACTACTGTTTTTAACATCTCTTGACTGCCATTTGAGAGAATAGAAGTTTGAATCCCTTTATCTTGTAATTCTTTTAAAACAGGTATCACATCAGGAAAGATGTCTAATTTCGCATATTGATTCATCAATCGCTCTTGAATCTCTTCAGTCATCGGGAGATTGAGGCGAGCACAGGTGTAATGTAATGCCTTGATGGTTAAATCCCAAAATGATGTGTAGTAGCTTGAGCCCTCTTGACTTGGGTCTGCCATACTCACTAATCTTGTATATTCAATTTGTCGATCACGCCACATCATCGAGATCGCCTGACCATTCCCCGGATATATTTCTTCTGCTAATTGTGCCATTGAGTAGACATCAAAGATGGTTCCAAAAGCATCAAATGCAACAACTTTAAACATATATAAACTCCAGGGTTAAAAAAAGCCACATCTTGCGATGGGGCTTTTGTTTCAATGAGTGAATTAATTATTCATTAGCCATCGTGTTCAGTAACACCCCAATTTTTTCAATTTCAATTTCACAAATATCACCGGCTTTCATGAAAATCGGCGGTGTTCTTGCATAACCGACTCCAGCTGGAGTTCCAGTAATAATGACATCACCAGGTTCCAAAGTCATGCACTCAGAAACGATCTTAAGAACAGTTTTCACATCAAATAAGAAATTCGATGTATTACCATCTTGCAATACTTGACCGTTTAAACGTGCCTGAATACGTAGACCATCTCCACCGGGTGGCAGTTCATCTTTGGTTACTAACCAAGGACCAAAACTACCTGTGTCATCAAAGTTTTTACCCAATGTCCACTGAGTGCCTTTACGTTGATAATCACGCACTGATCCATC
>Ga0114976_10001470_pt1 | contig 14785 bp, 16 predicted proteins | sample S_130805_EF_Meta_FD_87319 | JGI IMG/M metagenome (GOLD analysis project Ga0114976, IMG submission 87319) | Freshwater microbial communities from Lake Simoncouche, Canada to study carbon cycling - S_130805_EF_MetaG | ecosystem: Environmental > Aquatic > Freshwater > Lake | place: Lake...
CTTGGCGCATCGACAGACGAGGCGCAGGAAAAGGCCGGGGTGTCCGTTGCTAAGTCGGTTCGCCTCGCCCTCGACGGTGAACTTGTCCCCGACGCCGTCAACGTTGCAGGAGGCGTGATTCACCAGAGCGTTAGACCGGGGATGCCGCTCATGGAGAACCTCGGTCAAGTGTTCGCCGGTCTTGCCTCCGTTGCGATCGCCGCAATCGACGTCGAGGTGCGAGGCGAAATTGCTGAACACGACGTGTCGGTGTTGAAACTTGCCGCACTCAAGGGTGTGTTCTCGGCGATCTCGTCTGAACAGGTGTCGTACGTCAATGCGCCACTTCACGCCGAGCAGCGGGGAGTGTCGGTCCGACTCGTGACCGAAACCAGTTCGGATGAATACCGCAATTTGCTTACCCTCAAAGGAACGTTGATCGACGGATCTCAGATTTCCGTATCGGGCACTCTCACCGGGAATCGCCAGACGCAGAAGATCGTCAGCATCAACGACTTTGACGTCGAGGTGCCAATAGCCCAGCACTTCATTGTCATGCTGTACACCGACCGACCCGGAATCGTGGCGGTGTACGGCAAGGAGTTCGGCGCACACAACATCAACATCGCGGGAATGCAAATTGCCCGACAGAGGCGAGGTGGCGATGCACTGAGCGTGCTCACTGTGGATTCTGGAGTGCCCGACGAAGTGTTGGACAGAGTCGCAACCGAAATCGATGCGAAAATGATGAAAGCCATCAATCTCGTCGAACTTTAAGGAACCCAAATGTCGCGTGTGTTAGACATCGCCGTTATCCCCGGTGACGGAATTGGCCCAGAAGTCACGGCAGAGGCCCTTCGAGTTCTGCGCGCTGCCGTCGGTGATGCCGCTGATGTGAGGGCGACGGAATACTCCCTCGGGGCTGCACATTTTCTCGCGACGGGTGAAGTGCTCTCCGACGATTCGCTCGATGCCCTCCGAGGCCACGACGCGATCTTGTTTGGCGCCGTCGGGGGAGACCCGCGTGATGAGCGTCTCGCCGGTGGAATCATCGAGCGCGGGCTGCTCTTGAAGCTTCGATTCGCCTTCGACCACTACGTCAATTACCGGCCAACGACGATTTACCCAGGTGTCACGAGCCCTTTGGCGAACCCGGGTGAAGTTGATTTTGTCATTGTGCGGGAAGGCACCGAAGGGCCTTACGTCGGCAACGGCGGTGTCATTCGTCAGGGAACGAACCACGAAATTGCCACAGAGTCCTCCGTGAACACAGCACACGGAGTCGAGCGCGTCGTTCGTTTCGCCTTCACCACCGCACTGGCACGATCGAAGCGTTTGACGCTCGTGCACAAAACCAATGTCTTGACCTACGCGGGTTCGCTCTGGCAGCGAATCGTCAACGCCGTGGCAACGGAATTTCCCGAGGTCACGGTGGATTACCTGCACGTCGATGCAGCGACGATTTTTCTCGTCACCAACCCATCCAGGTTTGACGTCATTGTCACCGACAACCTTTTCGGGGACATCCTGACGGACCTCGCGGGAGCAATCGGCGGGGGAATTGGACTGGCCGCGAGCGCAAACCTCAACTCTTCGGGCGAATACCCGTCGATGTTCGAGCCGGTGCACGGTTCAGCACCCGACATTGCGGGAGAAAACAAAGCGGACCCCACGGCGGCAATTCTGTCCGCGGCTCTACTCCTCGAACACAACGGATTCCCTGACCAAGCGGACGCGATTCACGCGGCGGTTCTCGCCGATATTGCGGAGCGCGGCGGTGCTTCGCGGTCGACGGTAGCCGTCGGAGATTCGATCCTGGCGCGGCTGTAGCCGTATCCCGACAAACCCGCGATTGGTAAGGTTGAGCCATGACTGGGCTCGAATTCCACCGACACCTCAACCTGCAACCGAAGTCGCCAACCGAGCGCGCTGAGATTCTCGCAAACCCCGGATTTGGCAACTTCTTCACCGACCACATGGTCGACGTGTGCTGGTCGGAACAGGGCGGATGGCACCGCCCGCGGATTCAGCCGTACGGTCCGATCGAAATTGATCCAGCGGCATCGGTGCTGCACTACGGCCAGGAGATTTTCGAAGGTCTCAAGGCATACCGTCATTCGGACGGCTCGATCTGGACGTTCCGCCCAGAGTCGAACGCCCGCCGCATGCAAGCGTCTGCCGCCCGAATGGCCCTGCCAGAATTGCCCGTCGACCACTTTCTCGACAGTCTCAGGGCCCTCATCTCCGTCGACGGTGAATGGGTTCCCTCCGCACCGGAAACCAGCTTGTACCTGCGTCCCTTCATGTACGCGAAGGAAGCCTTCCTCGGTGTGCGACCGGCCAAGAAGGTTGCGTTTTACGTTATTGCTAGCCCCGCCGGTGCCTATTTCACCGGTGGTGTCGCACCGGTAAGTATCTGGCTGTCCGAGAAGTATTCGCGCGCCGGTAAAGGCGGAACGGGTGCTGCCAAGACGGGTGGAAACTACGCCGCGTCGCTCGTCGCACAAAACGAGGCCTACGCGCACGGCTGCCAGCAAGTTCTGTTCCTCGATTCGGTTGAAGGCAAGTACCTCGAAGAGCTTGGCGGCATGAACATCGTTCTCGTTTACAAAGACGGGTCGATCGTGACGCAGCTGTCGGACTCAATCCTTCCCGGGATCACGCGCGACTCCGTGTTGCAATTGGCCGAAGAGCGCGGACACACCGTGACCCGCAGGCCCGTGACGATTGACGAGTGGCGCGAAGGCTCGGCGAGCGGAGACATTGTCGAAGCATTCGCGTGCGGAACGGCGGCAGTCATCACGCCCATCGGGATGGTCAAGGCGGAGAACTTCACCATCGGATCAGCCGACGCTGTTGCCGGCGAACTGACTATGTCGTTGCGCGACGAACTCACCGACATCCAGTACGGGCGAAAGCCCGACACCCACGGGTGGATGTACCGCCTCGATGCGTAACCGAGTTCTGGTTGTATCGGGTGCGGCGCTCGGTGGAATAACCGTGTCGTCGATCGCGACAGTCGTCCACGCCGAAGCGTTCCCCATCGTGGTTGCGGCATCACTCGTCGTGGTTGCGCTCTATGTCACAGCGCTCCGCCTTGTCACAGACGACCGACTCGTATCGACGGTCGGGGCGATTGCCGTCATCGCAACCGTGTTCATGTTCTCGCAGCGCTCTGCTGGCGGAAGTGTTCTCATTCAAGGAAACCTTGTCGGAAACATCTGGGTGTTCGGCTCGGCCGTCATCGCCGGACTCGCCATTGCGTGGCCACAAATCCGACGCTCAGAGCGCGACTAAAGTGGAGAGCAGGAGGAAGTTGTGACGTATGTGATTGCCTTGCCGTGTGTGGATCTGAAAGACCGCGCGTGCATCGACGAATGCCCCGTTGACTGTATTTACGAGGGTGACAGGATGTTGTACATCCACCCGGACGAGTGCGTTGACTGCGGTGCGTGTGAACCCGTGTGTCCCGTCGAAGCGATCTATTACGAAGACGATCTTCCCGAGAAGTGGAGCGATTACTACCGCGCGAACGTCGAGTTCTTCCGCGAGGTCGGGTCACCGGGCGGCGCTGCCAAGGTGGGCGTTATCGCTGGGGACCACGAGGTTGTCGCACAGGTTCCACCACAGAACCAAACGTCTTAGGCTTGTCACGGTCGCACACAATGCACAACGCAAGGAGAGCCCGTGACTGACGAGGCCAAAATCGCCCGCCTGGAATACCCCGGTGGTTCGGCGGAGTTCCCGATTGTCGATTCAGTCATTGGCCCCGACGCCATCGACATTTCAACGTTGTCAAAGAAATCCGGGCTCAATACATTTGATCGCGGGTTCGTCAACACGGCGTCAACAACGTCGGCCATCACCTTCATTGACGGCGACAAAGGAATCTTGCGCTATCGCGGATACAACATCGAAGACCTCGCGCAAAACTCGACGTTCATCGAGGTGGCCTATCTCCTCATCAACGGCGAACTGCCCACACCGGCCGAACTGACGCACTTCGACGATCAGATTCGACACCACACGCTGCTTCACGAAGACCTCAAACGCTTCTTCGACGCTCTTCCCCACAACGCGCACCCGATGAGTGTTCTGTCGAGCGCCGTCGGCGCCCTCGGAACCTATTACGGCGATTCGCTCAACGTTCACGACCCCGAGCAAATCGAACTCTCAACGATTCGCCTTCTAGCCAAACTGCCCGTAATCGCCGCCTACGCCCACAAGAAGTCCATCGGCCAAGCGTTCCTCTACCCCGACAACTCGCAGTCCTTCGTCGAAAACTTCCTTCGACTCAACTTCGGACTCATGGCCGAACCGTACGAGGCAAACCCCCTGCTTGCCAAAGCCCTCGACCGTCTCCTCATTCTTCACGCCGATCACGAGCAGAACGCGTCGACCTCAACGGTTCGTCTCGTTGGTTCGACGGACGCGACCATCTTCTCCTCCATCTCGGCCGGAATCTCGGCGCTGTCCGGCCCTTTGCACGGCGGCGCCAACGAAGCCGTTCTGTCGATGCTCGGAAAGATTCGCGACTCCGGTGAAGGCGTCGCCAAGTTCGTTGAGCAAGTCAAGAAGCGCGATGACGGAATCAAGCTCATGGGGTTCGGACACCGCGTGTACAAGAACTATGACCCTCGCGCGCGACTCGTCAAAGAGAGCGCAGACGAAATCCTCGAACAACTCGGTGTGACCGACCCACTGTTGGACATCGCCAAAGAACTTGAGCAAATCGCCCTCGCGGACCCGTACTTCCAGGACCGCCAGTTGTATCCCAACGTGGACTTCTACACCGGCGTCATTTACAAGGCGATGGGTTTCCCGACGCGAATGTTCACCGTACTGTTTGCGATCGGTCGTCTTCCCGGTTGGATCGCGCAGTGGCGTGAGGCGCGCAACGATCCCGCAACGAAGATTGGTCGGCCACAGCAGGTTTACATCGGGCCGGACCACCGACCTTTCCCCGCGCGGTAACGGCGCGCGCGGCACCGGGAGTAGGTCATCGTGGCACGCACTTCTCTCAAGGCTTCCGTCTCGCTGGGCAGTGTTCCGAGGTGGATTGCGCTCCTCGGAATCATCGTCGCTTCCAGAGTGGTCTCAAGCGGCTGGCTGCTCTGGTTTGCCGATCGTCAAGACGCAAACCCGTGGACGGAAGCTCGCCCTAATCTGTTCGAGTTCTCGCGAATCTGGGACTCCCACTGGTATCGCATCATCGCCGAGACGGGGTATCCATCAACCCTGCCCATTACGGAGGCGGGAAACGTCGGCGAAAACGCGTGGGCGTTCATGCCCATCTACCCGTATTTCGCGCGCGTCGGCATTGGCCTCACAGGACTCCCGTTTTCGATCGTCTCCGTGGCGCTTTCACTGAGTTTCTTCGCAGTTTTTGTCTACCTTGCCGACCGATTGTTTCGCCATGTTCTTGGTTCTCGAGAATCTCTGTGGGCCGTCGCGATTGTGGCGTTTGCGCCCGTGTCACCGATTTTTCAGGTTGGCTACGCCGAATCTCTCGGAATGGTGTTCCTCACCCTCGTCCTCATCGGTCTGGTGGAAAAGAGATGGTGGCTAGCGGCCGCTGCAATCCCTCTCGCGGCGTTGACACGACCGCTCGGCGTTCCCCTCACGATCATGATGGGGATTCTCATGCTCGTCGCGTGGCGATCCAACCGAGATCGGGCGCCCCACATCTGGCTCACCGCCCTTGCCGCCGCATCCGCGGCAGCGTGGCCTCTCATCGCTGCCACCTACACGGGCAGCTTGTCGGCATACCTCGACACGGAGATGGCGTGGCGTCGTCCCTACGTCGGTGACGGAACGCACGCGTGGGGCACCGGGTGGTGGCAGTCAGCAAACTGGTGGTTCCCCGACATCGCGGTGTGGGTTCTCGCCGGAGTAGCCGCAACCGTCGTCATTGTTGCGAGCTTGCCCGCAACCCGCCGACTCGGCTCCGTGCTCACCGTGTGGTCGTGGGGGTATCTCGGGTACCTCGTGCTCGTGCTTTTTCCACAATCGTCGATATTCCGGCTGCTCGCGCCCATGTTCCCCCTCGCGGGGGGCATCGCGCGCAATCGAACGGCGTCAATCATCGCCGTGGCGGTGGGAATTCTCGGTCAGTTTGTGTGGCTCGATTGGTGCTGGTCGGTTCAGGGCTCCGATTGGACACCGCCGTAACGAGCACCTGAAAACGGGGGTAAAATGGGATAAGTTCAACACCGTACAAGGAGTCACCCCATGGCAGCACAGAAGCCTCGCGCAGGAGATGGTCCCCTCGAGGCTATCCGTGAAAAGAAAGACCTCGTCATTGTGAAGGTCCCTGCTGAGGGCGGCGGACGGTTGGTCTTCTCGCTGAAAGATGAGGAAGCGATCGCACTGCGCGACGCGCTCATCTCGGTTACTCCCTAGTTTTTCACCAGGGTCAAAACACCGTCACCGACGGGGATGAGCGTGGCACGGACGTTTTCGTCTGCCGCGTAGTCGCCCAACACGGTTCGTAGTTCTGTGGTGACGGCGTCTCGTTTGGCCGGGTTCGCCACATGGCCGCCACCGAGCGCGTGCGTGACGACGACGAGGCCGCCGGGGCGCGCGAGTCGGAAAGCGTGCCGCACGAATTCCAGCACCCCCTTGGAAACAGAGTTGACGACCACCATGTCGTACATTCCTTCATTCATCCTCGGCAGGATTGCGGCTGCGTCCCCACTTATTCCGCGAACGCGCGTCGACGGAATTCCCGCGTCCGCCATGAGGTCTTTTGCTGTTTGAAGGTGGTCGACGTCCTTCTCGATTGTCGTCAAATTCAACTCGGGATTACCGTGCAGTAGCCACTGGCTGGCGACTCCGAGACCCGAACCGATTTCGACCACGGACTGTGCGCTCGTGATCGCAACGAGTGACGACAGGTAACTTCCGACGGCGGGAGTGACGGGTTCGACCCCGTGCTCAATCGAGGCGTGACGAGCCGCACGGATAGGGGAAGACTCCACAACAAAGTTTTCCGTCCACGTGTTGATCAGTTCTGCGTCAAACATCTCGCCTCCTCGCACTCACACTATATTCACCCTAGTTGTGGAGGAGTAGTCTGGGGCGGTGTCGTTCGGTCTCACAATCGAGAAACTATTCCTCATCGGTCTAGTTGCGCTGTTGATTGTCGGCCCTGATCGCCTTCCCGCCTATTCAGCCCAACTCGCACGACTCGTCAAGCGGCTGCGGGGAATGGCGAAGGGCGCGGAAACCCGTCTGCGCGATGAGATGGGCGACGATTTTGACGTTGTTGAGTGGAAAAACCTCGATCCACGTCAATACGATCCGCGACGAATCATCCGCGACGCGTTGAAAGACGAGCCGGCGACGCCTGCAGCGACGGGAACTGTTCGGGAATCGGCGTACGCGCAGCGCAAAAGACTCCAGGCCGAGTCGGGCGCAACGCCCTTCGACACCGAGTCGACCTAGTCCTGTTTGGCGCTCGCTAACGCGGTGCGAGCGGCGTCGGCTGTTCCATTAGGGACGATGATGTCGTAGGCAGAGGCAACAACCTGCTGAACCGACGAGAAGTCGTGGCGTTTCCGCCGGAGCGAATAAATGACGAGGCTGAAGAGCATGCCGATACCTGCGCCGATTGCCATCGTTGCGGGCACGTAGACCGTTTCTGCTCCCGTCGCGGTCACTCCCATGAGGAACCCGATGAAGAGCCCGAACCATGCCCCGTTGAGGGCGCCCTTGAGAGCGACTCGCGCGTAGGTCATGCGCCCGAGCACTCGTTCGACGGTGACGAGGTCGCGCCCCACAATCGCAATGTTTGCGACGGGGTAGCCGGCGTGCGTGAGTCGGTTGACGATGGACTGCGCTTCGGGGTACGTGTCGACCGATTGGAGGACGTCGCCGCGCGGAACAGTCTGCACGGGGGCATTTCGATTGAAGAAGTTGGGGGTGCTCACGTCTCCTATTCTCCCACCTCGCGAGTACGCTTAAACCATGACGTCGACGCGGGTATACGTAGCGCGGTTGTCTGGGTGTGCGGTCTTTGACCCACTCGGCGATCGCGTCGGTCGCGTGCGCGACGTTGTCGTCTCGTATCGTCAGAAGGACGCACCCGTTGTCGTAGGTCTCATCGTCGAGATTCCCGGTCGGCGAAGGGTTTTTCAGGGAATCAATCGCGTGACGAGTATCCGTCCAGGGCAGATTCTCACGACGGGAATTCTCAACATGCGTCGTTTCGAACAGCGCGGCGGTGAGGTTCGCATTTTTGCTGAACTCATCGGCCGAGTGATGACGTTCCGCGATGGTTCGGGCTCATGCACGGTCGAAGACGTTGCAATCGAAAGCGACGCGCTCGGACAGTGGTCAGTGTCACAGCTGTATTTGCGCCGAGAGAAGGTCGCTGGGTTGTTCGGGAAGGGCCCGACGGTTTTTGCACGCTGGGAAGATGTCGCCGAATCCGGGAAAACGGGGGATTCGCAAAGCGCGGAGCATCTCGTTGCGTCCTATTCGGAGCTTCACCCCGTGGACCTTGCAGCGTCGATTCTCGAACTGCCGGAGGATCGGCGAATCGAGGTCGCCGAAGAACTGTCGGATGAACGACTTGCTGACGCTCTAGAGGAGATGCCGGAAACGGATCAGCTCGAAATCATTGAGGGAATGGACGACGAGCGCGTCGCCGATGTTCTCGACAACATGGAACCCGACGACGCGGCCGACCTTCTCGCCCAAATGCCTCAAGACCGCACGGAGCAAATTCTCGACCTCATGGACCCTGAAGAAGCGGAGGATGTTCGCTTCCTGCTCTCGTTCGACCCGGAAACGGCTGGTGGTCTCATGTCCACCGATCCGATCATGGTCTCGGCGGAAACAACGGTCGCGGAAGGTCTCGCGCTCGTTCGGCGTTCAGACGTCACACCCGCGATGGCCGCGGCAATTTGCGTCACGATGCCCCCGTTCGAATCGCCAACGGGCCGTTTTCTCGGTATGGTTCATTTTCAGAGGATGTTGCGGCACCCTCCGCAGACACAACTCGGCACCATTCTTGACACTGGAGCCGAACCGTTGCTCGACACTGCACCTCTCGACGAAGTGGCGCGAACATTTGCGAGCTACAACCTTGTATCGTTACCCGTCGTTGACGAGCAAAACCGCTTGCTCGGGGTTGTCACGGTTGACGACGTGCTCGACCACATGTTGCCGGACGACTGGCGAAACCCGTATTACGAATCTGAACGAACGACAGGAGCGTGAGCCATGGAAAAGCAGACCATATCGGCGACACAGCGCCGACGTCGCGACGTTCACATTGACGCACAGCTCAACGCCCCCAAGGGTCTTCGCCCCGCGCTCACGCGTCGCTCCAATGACCGCTTCGGACGATTCACCGAAGGGGTCGCCCGCGCGATGGGAACGCCACTCTTCCTCATCCTGCTGACGATCCTTGTCGTGACGTGGATGACGTACAACACGCTCGCACCAGCGGCGTATCGATTTGACTCGGCGGCAATCGGTTTCACCGCTTTGACACTGCTTCTCTCCCTCCAGGCGTCGTACGCGGCCCCGCTCATTCTTCTCGCGCAGAACCGTCAGGATGACCGTGACCGCGTGTCGATGGAGCAAGACCGCCAGCGGGCTGAGCGAAACCTTGCCGACACCGAGTATCTCGCTCGCGAGGTCGTGGCGCTTCGCCTGGCGATGAAGGATGTTGCAACGAAAGATTTCATCCGCTCAGAACTGCGATCGCTCCTCGAGGAGATGGACAAGTCCGACAAAGCGAATGACAACGCCTGACGCTGTTCGAGCGGCCGTCGGTGCCGTTCGAGACCCCGAGCTCCGGCGCCCCATCGACGAACTCGGCATGCTCGGCGATGTCACCGTCGATGGCACCGTCGCTCGCATCGAGGTCTTCCTCACGATCGAGGCGTGTCCCAGGCGCGGCGATATCGAAGGTGCGGTCACGGCAGCGGCCCTGAGCGCGGGCGCAACCGAGGCGGAGGTCACGCTGTCCGTGATGTCCGAGGAGCAGCGCAACGCCCTTACCGAGAAGATTCACGGCGGCCGATCGCCGGAAGACAGATTCGGTGTGGACTCTCTCACCCGCGTTATCGCCGTCACGAGCGGCAAAGGAGGCGTGGGTAAATCGACAGTGTCCGCCAACCTCGCGATCGCCCTATCACAGCGCGGACTTCGCGTCGGCCTTCTTGACGCCGATGTTTTCGGGTTTTCGATCCCCGGGCTCATGGGCATCCCCGACGCCAAGCCCACCAAGGTCGGCGACATGATTCTTGCCCCCGTTGCTCACGACGTTTCGGTTATTTCGATTGGGATGTTTGTCGACCCCCACACGCCCGTCTCGTGGCGTGGCCCCATGCTGCACAGAACGGTCAAACAGTTCTTGGCCGATGTGCACTTTGGTGACATCGATGTTCTCGTGTGCGATTTGCCACCGGGAACGGGCGATGTCGCCATTTCACTCGGGCAGATGGTGCCTCACGCCGATGTCCTGGTTGTGACAACCCCGCAGTCCGCCGCGAGCGATGTCGCAGAACGATCCGGGCTCGTCGCCAGACAGCTCGGGCAGCGTGTCATCGGGGTCGTGGAGAACATGTCCGACTGGACGGATTCGGACGGCGCTTTTCACACGGCGTTCGGTTCGGGGGGTGGCGCGGACGTTGCGGCACGGCTCGACGTTCCGCTTCTTGGCACGATTCCGTTCACGGCGACAACTGTCGCCGCGGGTGACGCAGGAGTTCCCGTCCTCGTTGGTGACCTCGGCGGACCCGCCGCGATCGCGCTCAGCGCTCTCGCCGATGCGGTGATTGCCACGGCGGCACCCCGCGGTTCGCGATCCCTACCGCTGACGTTTTAGCCACGCCTCGACGTCGTCGGACGTGCGCGGAATTCCCGCCGACAGGTTCTCTGCACCCGTCGCGGTCACCACAATGTTGTCTTCGATGCGAACGCCGATCCCGCGGAATTCTTCGGGAACAGTGAGGTCGTCCGGCTGGAAGTACAGCCCTGGCTCGATAGTGAAAACCATACCCTCGCGAACGATTCCGTCCTTGTAGAACTCTGCCCGAGCCTGGCCGCAGTCGTGCACATCCAACCCGAGATGGTGGCTCGTACCGTGAACCATGTAGCGGCGGTGGTGTTGACCGCGCTCTGACAGCGACTCCTCCGCGCTGACGGGCAAGAACCCCCACTCGGACACTTTGCGAGCGATCACGGTCATTGCCGCAGCGTGCACTTCCTTGAACACGATGCCCGGCTTGACGACCGCGAAAGCGGCATCCGCCGCTTCGCAGACGGCGTCGTACACGAGTCGTTGGGTTTCACTGAATATCCCCGACACGGGGAACGTTCGCGTGATGTCGGCGGTGTATAGGCTTTCGACCTCGACCCCCGCGTCCATCAGAATCAAGTCTCCGGGGGAGACTGGGCCGTCATTTCGCGTCCAGTGAAGGGTGCACGCGTGGTGCCCTGCCGCGACAATCGTTTCGTACCCGTTGAAGTTCCCTTCCGCGCGGGCGCGACGATTGAACGTTCCTTCGATGAGTCGTTCGCCACGACTGTGGGCAATCACCTCGGGGAGCGAGCTGAGTACGTCGTCGAACCCCATCGCCGTCGCATCAACGGCTTTGCGCATTTCCGCGATTTCGAAGGAGTCCTTGACGAGACGCTGTTCGCTCGTGAATCGGAAAAACGCAGCGTCGTCATCGGCTCGTTCTCCGCGAGCCTGGTCAACGGCGGCGGTGGCAACCGAATCGGCCTCCCGAATGATTCGCCACGTTCCGTCGGCGCGGGCGAGCAGTTCGTCTAACTCAGCGTGTGCGCGAGTTGCCACTCCTAGTTCGGCGGATACGTCATCGGGGGAAGGGCGCGGGCCCACCCAAAATTCGCCGATGTCCGGATCGGTGTAAAACTCGTCTGTGCCGCGCCCTGCGGGGAATCGGTAGTAGACGGTGGCGTCGTGGCCGTCTCCGTTTGGTGTGAGCACGAGGACACTGTCGGGCACCGTGTCAGCGCCCCACCCCGTGTAATAGGCGAACGTCGAGTGCGCCCGATACGGGTGGTGTGTGTCGTACGCGCGAACGAGGCTTGGGCCGGCGGGGATAACGAGCGTGCGACCCGTGAACTCCGCTGACAACGCTTCCCGTCGCGCGACGCAAAACGGAATCTGGTCGCGCTCTCGTGCTGCGGGCCGAGCAGAGTCCGCCCATTCTCCCGAGATGTACGAGCGGAACGCGCTCTCGCTCGGAAGCGTCGAGCGGTTGGCGTTGGGGTTTTCGGATTCCTCGGTCATGTGAATAGTCTGACACGACCGAAAACTAGACTGAAAGCGTGCCAGAGCCGCGGATTGACCTTCACCTTCATTCGAACTTCTCCGACGGCGTTCAATCTCCCACCGAATTGATGGTCACCGCCAAAAACGAAGGCCTCGACGTTGTAGCCCTGACCGACCATGACACGACGGCCGGGTGGGATGAGGCTCGTCAGGCGTGTTCCAATCTGGGGATGACGTTCGTCCCAGGGGTCGAAATGTCGGCGTCGCTCTACGGTCACTCGATTCACGTGCTCGGCTATCTCGTCGACCCCGACAACGCCGATTTTGCAGCCGAGTGCAGCAAGACGCGCGACGATCGCGTAGCTCGCTTTGAAGCGATGGTCGAGCGGATTCACGAGGACCACGGGGGCATGACCGTCGAGTTCGCCTATTCGTTCCATCGCGAGGGCGCAACACTCGGTCGGCCGACCATTGCCAGGGCGCTCGTCGACCTGGGGATCGTCGATTCTGTCGACGAAGCGTTTTCGGGCATCCTCGCGCCCGACAATCGCGAGTATTACGTTGGCCACTACGCACCGACCGTTGCCACCGCGGTGGAGGCAATTTCGAAGGCCGGCGGGGTAGCGGTGCTCGCACACCCTTGGACGGCGACGCGCGCGTCGCTGGGAGGATTCGAGGAACGCGGCATCGACCCACGCGCCTACCTGCAATCGCTTGTCGACGTCGGTTTGGCCGGGTTAGAGGTTCACCATTCAGAGAACACACCTCACGGCAAAGAGCAGTTGCTCTCGTTTGCCGCAGAGTTTGACCTCATTGTGACGGGATCGAGCGATTATCACGGGCCGGGAATGAAGCCCATCCTGCCCGGCGCACACACCACGTCTGAAGCGAACTTTGAGCGAATCCTTGCTCAAGGGACGGGTCAGCACGTCGCGCCAGTTCAGTAGCTGAACGCGGTGGTGTACCCGTTGATGGCGGGCTGACCGCCAAGGTGGGCATAGAGCACTCGGCTTCCGTCCGGGAAGTATCCGTCGCGGACGAGGTCGATCATCGCCGCCATTGATTTACCTTCGTACACGGGGTCGGTGATCATGCCGTCCATGCGGGCAGCGAGTTCGATGGCCGCAATTGTTTTCGGGCCGGCGATGCCGTAGATCCCGTCGTGCCAACCGTCGAGGAGGACAATTTCCTCATCAAGAATCTCTCGACCGAGTTCGATGCCCTCTGCCGTGCGTCGAGCAATGCGGGCAATCTGGTCGTGGGTCTTTTCGACCGTTGCGGATGCGTCGATTCCAATGACGGTGTGGGCGCGGTCTGAGTGCGCAAACCCGGCAATCATTCCGCCCTGCGTTGAACCCGTGACGGAACAGACGATGACGTTGCTGAATTCGAAGCCGAGTTCTTTCTCTTGGTCCTCCACCTCAAACGCCCAGCCCGCGAATCCGTGGCCACCGAGAACGTGGTCGGATGCTCCGGCGGGGATCGGATAGGGCTTGCCGCCGCGTTCTTCGACCGAGGCAATCGCCTCTTCCCACGACTTGCGGAAACCGATGTCGAAACCGGCTGAATCGAGTCGCACGTCGGCACCGAGGATTCGACTGAGCAAGATGTTGCCGGTCTTTTCGTAGTTGACTTCATCCCAGTCAACCCAGTGCTCTTGAACGAGGACAGCCTTGAGCCCCAGCTTCGCGGCTACGGCAGCAACCTGGCGGGTGTGGTTCGATTGCACGCCACCGATTGACACGAGAGTGTCGCAGCCTTGCGCGAGCGCGTCGGCCGCGAGGTATTCGAGCTTGCGAGTTTTGTTCCCGCCGTATGCGATTCCGGAGTTTACATCTTCGCGCTTCGCCCACAGTTCAACCTTTCCGCCGAGGTGTTCCGTCAGGCGGTCGAGGCGATGAATCGGTGACGCACCGAATCTCAGATTGACGCGGGGAGTGTTTTCGAGGGCGGAGCGCGACATTGAACAGCCTTTCGGTCGGGGTGGGTTACTCGGTGGGGCCGGTACCGGCGGGGCGACGACGACGCTGACGAGTGCGCGCTTCTCCGGCTGGCTTATCGATCGCGGAAGGTCCTGAACTCGCACCGGTCGACGGCTTGTCCGTTCGCTGGCGATCGCGTGAGGGGCGTGCGGGCCCACTGGACGTTTTCGGGGCCATCGTCGATGCTCGCAAACGACCCTTTACTCCGGCGGGAATGTCGAGGTCGGTGAACAAATGCGGCGATGACGAATACGTTTCTTCCGGTTCCATCGGCAAGTCCAACGCCCGTGCGATGAGATGCCACTTGTGCATGTCTTCCCAGTCAACGAAGGTGACGGCGATACCCGTTCGACCGGCACGACCGGTTCGGCCAACGCGGTGGAGGTAGGCCTTGTCGTCCTCGGGAACGGTGTAGTTGATGACGTGAGTCACGTCGTCGACGTCGATTCCTCGGGCGGCAACGTCCGTCGCAATCAGGATGTCCTTCTTGCCCGCTTTGAAGGCCGCCATCGAGCGCTCGCGCGCTTCCTGGCTCATGTCTCCGTGGACTGCCGTCGCGCCAAAG
>Ga0114976_10001471_pt1 | contig 14774 bp, 10 predicted proteins | sample S_130805_EF_Meta_FD_87319 | JGI IMG/M metagenome (GOLD analysis project Ga0114976, IMG submission 87319) | Freshwater microbial communities from Lake Simoncouche, Canada to study carbon cycling - S_130805_EF_MetaG | ecosystem: Environmental > Aquatic > Freshwater > Lake | place: Lake...
CAACCACCGCACCGATGTCGGTGACTCCAAAGTTGATTGATTGCACTCCAACTGACCCGACAACCACGACTGCCCAAACCAGCGCTGCGGCGATTGACACACGCGCGAAGTATTTACGAAGCACGGCTACTGAGGTGATAAGCACGACTAACAACACAACGCCGAGGGCAACCAGAGCACCTAGGTTGATTGTTCCTAGCACCGGCGAAGCGAAAGACGGAACGCCGCTTATGGTGGTGTCGAAAATTGATACTGCAGCTCCCAGGGCGAGCACGAGGATGATGATTCTCGAGAACGCGTTGATCGTTGCAGGAAGAATGTTGCCAAACACTCCAAAGGTTGCTCGTGAAATTACGGTCTGAGTCTTCTCTGAGTGAGAAGCTGCTCGCAAAACAAGAAGGTTGACGCCGTAGGTCAAAAGCAAGCCCGAAAGCGAACCAAATAGAACGGTCGAAACACTTGCCTTGGTTAGTAGGGCCCAGGCTGTGATCACTAGCGGGATGGCAACAGCAAAGATTCCTACTTGGTTCCAAAAAACCGCGAAGGATGTCTTGTGACGCCCCGGCTGCTTTTCGGCTTTCGGCGCTTCAGGTTCAAAAGCGGCGACCGGAGTGTGAGCGGATTCTTCGAGCGCCGTTGCATCTTCGTCGGCGGATGCAGAGAAGTCGGTTTCCACCTTTTCAACGATCTGCTCGACCACGCCAGTAACAGAGAAGTCGTCAGAAACAGTTGTAATGGCATCCGTGGCCGCATCGTATCCCGATGCCAGCAACTCATCAAACTCTGAATCCGCTCCAACTGGGGCGGGCATCGGCTCAGGCTCAGTCTCAGGCTCAGGCTCAGTCTCAGTCTCAGGCTCAGGCTCAGGAACAGGAACTGGTTCCGGGCTAGTTAGGGCAACAGGCTCAGCCGCGATGGGCTGCACAACAGGTGAGTGTCCAAGAGCGGCTGAGAGCGCAGCCTTGGCTTCGGGCCTTGGATCGTTGGTTAGTCTCTCAACCCAGGTGGCAAATGCACGTTCGTCTAGTTCGCGAAGTTGAGCCTCTTGCTCAAGAAGCACCATTGCCGACAGCATTCCATCTGCTTGATTTTTTGCTTGTTCGAGCGCTACTTCAAGCTCGGCGTCAGAAAGAGACTGAGCTTTTGGCGGAGTTAGGTCGGAGTTATCTATACCGAAATACTACTTGTGTGCTGCTAAAAACCCCGACAGCATGTGCCCTTGGGCGACTAAACTGTGGGCCCTACCGGGCTCGAACCGATGACATCCACGGTGTAAACGTGGCGCTCTACCAACTGAGCTAAAGGCCCGCAAGACACTTTTGATGTCTGCGACGGTAAAACAATACCCCATTTGAGCAAAGTTTGCTAAAGCGAGGCGAGAGCTCTCTGGTATTCGTCCAAAGATCTAGCCTGTCCAGGTGCGGTAACAAACTTGGCCACGAGATCGCCGTGCTTGTTGACTACAAAAGTGGCCCGGTTAGAGATGCCAGCTTCTGGCAAGAAAACATCGTAGGTCTGAGCCACAGCACCGTGCGGCCAGAAGTCGGCGAGAACGCTGAATTTGTATCCCTCGTGCTCGGCAAACTGCTTCTGCACGAACTTGCTGTCTACGCTGATTGCAAGCAACTCGACATCCGCGTTATCGAACTGGGCAAAGTTATCGCGAAGCTCGCAAAGCTCGCCGGTGCAGATGCCTGAGAAAGAGAGCGGGTAAAAAACGATAACTACGTTCTTTTTTCCTCGAAAGCTAGACAGTGTGACCTCTTCGCCAAACTGGTTGGTAAGCGTGAAGTCGGGTGCCTGATCGCCAATAATGAGTGACATGAATTTCTCCGTTCTGGTGACTGAAACCACCTAAGTCAAGATTAACTTCCCTAGTGCTAATAAACTTCATTTGGTGGCTTTACCAAAGCCTAAGCATATTCTTTGTCCTCCCCCACGAAAGGGAACGCCAGTGACTCATAACAACAACGATCCATACGCGATTCACAAGCCAGATCAAGACCCCCAAGAGACGTCTGAATGGCTCGAATCCCTGGACGCTGTTGCCAGAGTTCACGGTCGTGAGCGTGCACGCGAGATTATGCAGAACCTGCTTCGCAGATCTCACGAACTTCAGTTGAACGTGCCGATGGTTCAGACCACGGATTACATCAACACCATCCCAACCGAATCAGAGCCTGAGTTTCCAGGCGATGAAGCCATCGAGCGCACCTACCGTGCTTGGATGCGTTGGAACGCAGCCATGCTGGTGCACCGAGCTCAGCGTCCGGGTGTTGGCGTTGGTGGCCACATCTCCACCTTCGCTTCATCAGCGTCTCTCTACGAGGTTGGTTTCAACTACTTCTTCAAGGGGCAAGATCACCCATCCGGTGGCGACCAAATCTTTATTCAAGGACACGCATCCCCTGGTCCTTACGCCCGAGCCTTCCTAGAGGGTCGACTCTCCGAGAACCAGTTGGATGGCTTCAGACAGGAGCGTTCGCACGCCGGCGGCGGCCTTTCCTCCTACCCTCACCCGCGTTTGATGCAGGAGTTTTGGCAGTTCCCAACGGTTTCGATGGGAATCGGGCCGATTAACGCCATTTATCAAGCGCAGTTCAACCGCTACCTGACTGGTCGTGGATTCAAGGATGCCTCGCAGCAGCATGTCTGGGCATTCTTGGGCGACGGCGAGCTCGACGAAGTCGAATCGCGCGGAGCTCTGCAGCTTGCTGCCAACGATGGACTCGACAACCTAACCTTCGTGGTCAACTGCAACCTGCAGCGCCTCGATGGCCCCGTGCGCGGTAACGGAAAGATCGTTCAAGAGCTTGAATCATTCTTCCGCGGCGCTGGCTGGAACGTAATCAAAGTCATCTGGGGTCGCGAGTGGGACGACCTTCTGCGTCGAGACACCGAAGGCGCGCTCGTCGACCTAATGAACAAGACGCCGGATGGCGACTTCCAGACATACAAGACCGAAGATGGAGCATTCGTTCGCGAAAACTTCTTCGGCCGCGATCCACGCACCGCTGCCTTGGTTGCCGACATGACCGATGAGCAAATTTGGAACCTAAAGCGCGGCGGTCACGACTACCGCAAGATCTACGCAGCCTACAAGGCAGCAACCGAGCACAAGGGCCAGCCGACTGTCATCCTGGCAAAGACCATCAAGGGTCACCGATTGGGCAAGTCGTTCGAAGGCCGCAACGCTACCCACCAGATGAAGAAGCTGACCTTGGACAACCTCAAGGCCTTCCGCGACGAACTGCGCATTCCAATCACGGATGCTGCACTAGAGGCAGATCCTTACCAGCCTCCGTACTTCCACCCTGGTCAGGATTCACCAGAGATTCAGTACATGCACGAGCGTCGTCGCGAACTTGGTGGTTACTTGCCAGAGCGTCGTTCGAAGTATGTTTCGATTCAACTCCCCGAAGAGAAGACCTACGACATCGCGAAGGCGGGTTCGGGAAACCAAGAAGTTGCCACCACCATGGCCTTCGTTCGCCTGATGAAAGACCTCCTGCGCGCGCCAGATTTTGGCCAGCGCATCGTGCCGATCATCCCAGACGAGGCTCGCACCTTTGGAATGGACGCATTCTTCCCGACTGCGAAAATTTACAACCCACAGGGTCAGCACTACCTTTCGGTGGACCGCGACCTTCTGCTCTCTTATAAGGAGAGCGAAACGGGTCAGATTTTGCACACGGGAATCAACGAAGCCGGCTCGATTGCCGCCTTCACCGCAGCGGCTACGTCATACGCAACACAGGGTCAGCCGATGATTCCGATGTATGTCTTCTACTCGATGTTTGGTTTCCAGCGCACTGCAGACAGCATTTGGGCCGCCGCCGACCAGCTAAGCCGAGGCTTCATGATTGGTGCAACCGCCGGTCGAACCACTCTCACGGGTGAAGGTCTTCAGCACGCCGATGGTCACTCCCCTGTTTTGGCTTCAACCAACGCGGCCGTAATCACCTACGACCCTGCCTATGCCTACGAAATTGGGCACATCATGCGCTCGGGTATCGAACGCATGTATGGCGGCAACCACCCAGATCCGAACGTGATTTACTACCTGACCGTCTACAACGAGCCTTACGTTCAGCCTGCACAGCCAGACAACGTCGATGTGGATGGCATCATCCGTGGAATTCACAAGTTGAGCACCAACGACTTCCAGGGCTACAAGGCGAACATCTTGGCATCAGGTGTTGCGGTTCCTTGGGCTTACGAAGCTCAGCAGTTGTTGCAAAACGACTGGGGCATTTCGGCGGACATCTGGTCGGTGACATCTTGGACCGAACTTCGTCGCGACGGCTTGGCGCACGATGAAGCCAAGTTCCTGAACCCTGGCGTCAACTTCCAGAAGCCTTACATCACTGAGAAGCTGGCCTCGTCGGTTGGACCATTCCTAGGCGTAAGCGACTTTATGCACGCCGTGCCAGACATGATTCGCCAGTGGGTTCCAGGCGATTACGCGACCCTAGGTGCCGAAGGCTTCGGCTTCTCAGACACACGCGCTGCCGCTCGTCGTGCCTTCAAGATTGACGGACCTTCGATTGCAGTTCGCGTGCTGGAGCAGCTTGTTGAGCGAGGCGAAATGGACCCTAGCGTTCCGGCCCAGGCCATTGAGCGTTACCGCCTTCACGATGTAACAGCAGGAACGAGTGGTTCAGCCGGTGGCGAAGCCTAAGAAGGCAACCCTCGACTGGTTGCGATCTATCTCGGGTGAGCTGGCAACGGCTACCCTGAAACGGCTTGACGACACACTGCCTTGGTATCGCGACATGCCTCCTGCGCGACGCTCAGCTGTCGGTCTTGTTGCACAGGCAGGTATCGGATCGTTCGTGGCTTGGTTCGAAAACCCAGAGTCTCAGCCATGGGTGGCAGCAGATGTATTCGGCGGAGCCCCTCGTGAGTTGCTTCGTTCGATCTCGCTTCAGGAGACCCTCCAACTGATCCGCGTGGTCGTTCAGGTTGTTGAAGAACGCGTTGTTGCCGAAGACCCATCCATGCGAGAAGCGGTTCTGCTTTACTCTCGCGAGATTGCTTTCTCCTCGGCAGACGTATACGCCAAAGCGGCAGAAGCCAGAGGCCTTTGGGATGCCCGCCTAGAAGCGCTTGTTGTCGACTCGATCATTTCGGGTGAGCAGGAAGAAGAGCTTGCATCACGAATTGCAGCACTGGGATGGCGTGCCCAAGGATCCGTTTGCGTGGTTATCGGTCCCGCCGCAGTGAACTTTGATCAGGATGACCTTCGCCGCAAAGCGAGAAAAGCCAAGTGTGATGTTCTGGTTGGCGTTCAGGGAAATCGCGTTTTGGTTGTCATCGGGCAGGTTCCTCACGAGCTCGAGGGTGAAGTAGGTCAGAAGGTCAACTTTGCGGATGTGGTTGCAGATATCGAAGGACTTTTCGGGGCTGGAAGCATCGTGATAGGTCCCGAGGTGCTTTCAATTTCGAGTGGACACATCTCAGCTAAGGCGGCTCTATCTGCGTTCGCCGTGACTAAGTCAATCAATCGCCCAGCGCGCATTATCGGAGCAGACGAACTGCTTGCCGAGCGCGCACTCGCGGGCGACTCACTTGCGAAAGCATCGTTGGTAGATAAGGTTTACCGCCCGCTTTCCAAGCACTCTCCCGAACTGCTGCAGACGCTCGTGACCTACCTAGACAACGGGCGGTCGTTAGAGAACACGGCTCGAGAAATGTTTGTGCACCCAAACACCGTGCGCTACCGCTTGAAGCGAATCGCCGAGATTCTGGGTTGGGACCCAACTGGAGCGCGCGAGGCATTTGTGTTACAGGTGGCTGTGGTGCTCGGTTCGATGTCAACGGCTGTTTCTAAGCAAAAAGGTAGGGTTGAATAATGCTTATTGTTGCTTGCCCAGGACAAGGTTCACAGACTCCAGGTTTTCTTTCGCCTTGGCTAGAACTTCCTAGTTTTGCCACTCGAATCGGAGAAATGTCGGAGGCTATCGGCCTCGACCTGGCACATCACGGAACCGTGAGCGACGCTGACACGATTCGAGATACTGCAATAGCTCAACCGCTAATCGTTGCCGCCAGCATTGCCAGCGCGCTCGAACTGAAGAGCGACTTTGCCGGAGTTGCCGGTCACTCCGTTGGAGAAGTTGCTGCCGCAACCATCGCAGGTGTGTTCTCGCTGAGCGACGGAATCAAGCTAGTAAAGAGCCGTGGCGATGCCATGGCAGAGGCAGCCGCGCTTGAAAAGACCAGCATGGCCGCAGTTCTCGGTGGCGATGAAGCGCTGGTGCTAGCTCGACTAGCCGAGCTATCACTCGAGCCAGCCAATTACAACGGTGCAGGTCAGATTGTGGCCGCTGGAAGTGCTGCGAACATCGATAGGTTGACCGCCGAAGGCATCGAAGGGGCACGAGTTATTGCCCTACAGGTTGCCGGGGCTTTCCACACAAGTTACATGCAGTCAGCGGTTCAGAAACTCGAGGCTTTTGCCAGCGGCATCGTGGTGAACGACCCAAAGATTAAGCTTTGGTCCAACCAAGCTGGCCAGTTGGTCACCTCGGGTAACGAGTATCGCGATCTGCTGATTGGTCAAGTAGCCAACTCGGTTCGCTGGGACCTTTGCATGAAGGCCTTCACGGATGCCTCGGCGACCGCGATGATCGAGGTTTCCCCTGCCGGCACTCTCACCGGTTTAGCGCGTCGCGCCATGCCAGGCGTCGAACTTTTGGCCTTGAAGACCCCAGACCAGCTTGACGCAGCCAACGAACTCATCAGTAACCACTCCTGAGAAGCCAGAAAGAATCATGACTAGACCAGAACTTAAGCAGTACGAACTCAACAAGTACTCCCGCATTTACTCTCTTGGCGCTGCTCGTGGCGAGTTGGTAGTGACCAACGACGATGTTGCAGGTCCTATCGACTCGAGCGACGAATGGATTCGCCAGCGCACCGGAATCATCACTCGTCGCCGTGCCGGCAAAGACACCAGCATGATGGATCTTGCGGTTGAAGCCGCCAAAGAGGCTATTGAGAAGGCAGGCATTGCCCCTAGCGAGATCGAAGCCGTGGTGTTCAGCACCATCACTCACCCATACCTAACTCCTTCTGCAGCCACTCTGCTTGCCGAACTGGTGGGGGCTAACCCTGCCGCTGCCTACGATGTCTCCGCCGCCTGTGCCGGGTACTGCTATGGAATCGCTCAGGCCGATGCGCTCGTGCGTTCTGGAGTGGCCAAGTACGTTTTGGTGGTAGCCGCTGAAAAGCTGAGCGACATCATCGAGCCAACCGACCGCAGCATTTCGTTCCTGCTTGGCGATGGTGCGGGCGCTGCAATTGTCGGCCCGAGCGACACCCCAGGCATCAGCCCTACCGTGTGGGGTTCGGATGGTTCACACTGGGATGCCGTCGGCATGACTGGCAGCCTCTTGGACTTTAGAGATGGCACCACCGAATGGCCAACGCTTCGTCAGGAGGGCCAGACGGTTTTCCGCTGGGCCGTTTGGGAGATGGCAAAGGTTGCCAAGAAGGCCCTCGAAGTTGCCGGCATTGAGGCCAAGGATCTTTCAGCTCTAGTGACTCACCAAGCCAACATTCGAATCATTGACGAGATGGTCAAGCAGCTGGCACTCCCCGACTCGGTAGCCGTAGCACGCGACATCATCAACACCGGAAACACCTCGGCAGCCAGCGTTCCGCTTGCGATGCATGAACTGCTGAAGACCGGTGAGGTTAAATCTGGCGGCTACGCACTAGAAATAGGTTTCGGCGCAGGTCTCGCCTTCGCCGCCCAAGTAGTTGTTCTGCCCTAAAATCAATACTGGTAAATCAACCAAAGGAGAAACCCATGGCATTAGCTCAAGCAGACGTTCTTGCAGGACTAGCAGAGATCGTTAACGACGAAACCGGTATCGCTACCGAGGCCGTTCAGCTAGACAAGCACTTCACCAACGACCTAGACATCGACTCAATCTCGATGATGACCATCGTTGTGAACTGCGAAGACAAGTTCGGCGTCAAGATTCCAGACGAAGAAGTAAAAAACCTCGAGACCGTAGGCGATGCAGTTAACTTCATCGTGAACGCAGCCTAGTTTCGACTCAAGTCTCAAAATGACTGAAAAAATCGTTGTCACCGGAGTGGGCGCTACGACGCCCCTCGGTGGTGACGTCAAAACTACCTGGGAAAATCTTCTTGCAGGCAAATCTGGCATCTCGAATCTCGAGAAAGACTGGATTGCTCAGTATGAAGTTCCAGTTACTTTTGCGGGGCAGGCAGCTGTCGCGGCTGCGGAAATTCTCACACCCCAGGAAATCAAGCGACTCGATCCGTCTAGCCAGTTTGCCCTAATTGCAGCGCGCGAAGCATGGGCCGACGCTGGATCGCCAGAAGTTGTTCCGGAGCGTCTCGCCGTGGAGTTTTCAACCGGTATCGGTGGCGTCTGGACACTCTTGGATGCCTTCGACACACTAAAGGAACGCGGACCACGTCGCGTTTTGCCGATGACTGTTCCAATGCTTATGCCTAACGGCCCGGCCGCTGCCATCGGCATGGACCTAGCCGCGCGCGGCGGAGTTAGAACCGCAGTTTCGGCTTGCGCTTCTTCAACCGAAGCAATCGCCAACGCGATTACCAGACTTCAGAGCGGCGAGATCGATGTTGTAGTTGCTGGCGGCTGCGAGGCTGCCATCCATGCTCTTCCTATCTCTGCATTCGCAGCGATGCACGCGCTATCTAAGCGCAACGATGAACCTGCGAAGGCGTCTCGCCCCTACGATGTGAACCGCGATGGTTTTGTCATGGGTGAAGGTGGCGCAGCCCTTGTGCTTGAGACCGAATCGCACGCAAAAGCGCGCGGAGCGAAAATTTATGCAGAACTTGCCGGTGGAGCTGTAACCTCCGACGCTTATCACATCACCGCACCAGACCCAGAGGGTTCGGGTGCTGCACGCGCCGTTCTAGCCACTTTGGCAATGGCAGGCGCGCAGATTGAAGACGTTGCTCACATCAATGCACACGCGACCTCAACACCAGTCGGAGACATCGCTGAATACAAGGCTCTTCGTCGAGTTTTTGGCGACCACCTAGACAAGATTGCCATCACTGCTACAAAATCATCCACCGGCCACCTACTGGGCGCTGCGGGTGCGGTTGAAGCGATCTTCACCATCTTGGCTCTGCACGAAGGCGTCATTCCTCCGACCATCAACCTTGATGACCAAGATCCAGAGATTGTGCTCGATGTGGTAACAAGCCCGCGCAAGTTGCCCGACGGCGACCTACTGGCAATCAGCAACTCGTTCGGTTTTGGTGGCCACAACGCCGTTGTTGCATTTAGAACATACAAGGGCTGAAACCCAACCGCTGGTGTAAACCACTCCTGAAAGGCAAGAAATGGCAAAACTCTATTTTCGCCATGGAGCCATGAACTCAGGCAAAAGCACGGCGTTGTTGCAGGTTGCGCATAACTACGAGGAGCGATCACAGTCGGTCATTCTCGCTAAGCCAAACACCGACAGCAAGGGCGAAGATGCCGTTGTGTCGCGATTGGGGGTTGAGCGCTCGGTAGATCTTTTGATAGCGCCAACCGACAACCTCAGAAACGAGTTCACCTTTCTAGCCCGTGAGCGTGCCGCCAGGAGCAAAAGCCCAATCGCCTGCCTGCTAATCGACGAGGCTCAGTTTTTGACTCGCGAGCAGGTAAACCAGGCTTTCGAGATTGCCGTGCTGGATGACATCCCAGTGTTGGCCTATGGAATTCGCACGGACTTTAGAACGCACGGCTTTCCTGGCTCAATCCGCCTAATGGAGATCGCTCACAGCTTGGAAGAACTCAAAACCATCTGCCGATGCGGCAAGAAGGCCATGTTCAACGCGAGAAAAATTGGTGAGCGCTTCATATTCGAAGGCACCCAGGTTGCCATCGACGGCGATGAGGTGACCTACGAGTCACTATGCCCGAGTTGCTACTTCAGGGAATGCGAAGCGGTCGGTGCCGACCCGTTTTCATAACGCAGTCGTTTGGACCGCTCTCGGAGAGCCGCTGAAGTCTGAGCTGACGGTAGACGACGGTTTGGTCGTTTCCAACGACGTCGCCGCTACCGAGTTCGTTGACTGTAACGGACACACGATATTGCCGGCCTTCATTGATGGCCACAGCCATCCGACAATCGCGGCCAAGGAGTCACTCGGACCCGATGTGACCCACTGCCAGACGGTGTCGCAGGTGGCCACAGCCATCGGAGAGTGGGTGAAACTCAACGATGATGCCAAATGGGCTATCGGGGGCGCCTACGACCGTTCCATGGCACCTAACGCGGTGTTTCAAGCTGCGTGGCTTGATGGAATTTCGATTCCAGTCGTTTTGCATTCAAACGATCATCATTCAATCTGGGCAAACACAGCAGCAATAAAAGCAACGGGGTTATCCGAGACAGAACTAAGTTCGGTTGCTGGAGTAGCGCTAAACGCAGCAGGTGGTGTTTCTGGAACTTTTTTCGAGACAGAAGCGAAGAACTTAATCTTGAAGCACGCTCCTGAATCGAGCGAAGCCAAATTGGAGGAGGCTCTAAGTCAGAAGCTTGATCTAATGGCAAGTCTTGGCGTTGTGGCCACTTTAGACGCCTGGGCGTCGCAAGAGGACTCATTGAGATATTCGCGTGTGAACCACCCATTGCAGGTTGAGTTAGCGCACTGGGTTCAACCCAGAAATTGGTTCGAATACTCGGGTGATGCTAAGACCATTAAATTTTTCCTCGATGGAGTGCTTGGATCTGCTACTGCATGCGTGACAGAGCCTTACCTCGGCCAGGGCACTCACGGTCAACCAGTGTGGAAAAACAGTGAGCTCCGAGAGGCAGTGAGACATTTCAACTCACGAGGCATGCGCCTGCACCTTCACGTGATCGGGGATGCTGCCGTCGATGAAGCGATAGAGGTCTTGGCAAGTACCAAACTGAGCGAACCCGCCACATTGGTTCACGCCGAACTCTTGAGAGACGACCAAATTGCTCTCTTGTCTGGCATGAATGTTTTTGTTTGTTCCCAACCACTCTGGGCAAGACGAGACGCACTATCTGAGGGAGCGCTTGCAAACCTTGCGCAAAGTCAACACCACCTTCTCTATCGAAATAGAGATTTGCTCGCCTCCGGTGTTCGTCTTTCCTTCGGCAGCGACTGGCCGGTGTCGAGTCCAAATCCGCTGATTGGCGTGTTCACGGCAGTTCATCGTAGAACGCCGAACCAGGCACAGACTGAAGCTCTGAACCCAGAGCAAGCCATATCGCTCGAGCAGGCACTGCACGCCTATACGGCTGTTGCGGCAGCCCAGGTTGGTTTGAACCGCAGTGGAACTTTAGAAATCGGTAGCAGAGCAGATTTCGTGGTGCTCGACAAAAACCCATTCGTTGACGATGGTTTGTCGCTTCCTACTACCAAGGTCTTAGAAACAGTGAGCGGCGGGAAAACTCTGTTCTCCCACCGCCCATGATCTGCAACCAGTTGCAGTTTTACTTGTGGTAAAGCACCATGGTCGACTGACCCTCCACAGCTACCTTGGTAGGGTTCTTTAGAGTCTGAAGCGTGCTGACTCCAGCCTTATCGCCCTTGACCACTACGTACCAGGTGAATTTTCCGGTCGGCAGTGAAACCGACTTTGAAGTGCTGTTCGGGTTGTGGATTACCACGATGCTCTTCCAACTATCACCGACAGCTGAACCATTCAGCGAGTAGCTGATGACTCCACCGGAACCCGATAGGAACTTGAGGTTCGACTTGATCGCAGCCGAAGTTTGCATCCTGAAAGCCTTGTGTTTTGCTCTCAGCGCCAAAATTCCCTTGTAGTAGTTGTAGGTCGTGGCGAAGGTTACACGCTGCTTGTACTTGAGCATATTTACACCATCTCCAGCGTTGTAAGAGTTGTCGTTTCCACTCTTGGTTCTCTGCCACTCCTGGCCCGCCTGCATGAACGGCACTCCTTGAGCCAGCATGTGTATTGATCCAGTGAATCTCTGAAGCTTCTCACGAATCGCCGCATTACGTGAGGCGGATGCGAGAATCTTGTCTGCCAGCGTGAGGTTATCGTGCGCCTCAATATAGTTGATCGACTGACTAGGACCGTTAGTTGTCCAGTTGCGACTAACGCTGCTCGAGTACGCAGTGTTGCCCGTGATTCCAGCCTTCACATCGTCGAGACGGTCAGAGTTTCCCGTGGCCCAGCCCTTTTCACTTGCGTTGAATACAGAACCCTTGATGCCATCTCGAATCTGGTCGTTGAAGGCCGCAATGCCTGGGAGTTCTCGGATGTTTACCTGCGTGGCTCGCTGAGCCTCAGGCAGACCACCCATGTTCCAGCCTTCACCCAGGATGATGATCGATGGATCGACTGCGTCGACCGCGGCTCGCACCTGCTGCATCGTAGTGATGTCGAGGATTCCCATTAGGTCAAAGCGGAAACCATCGAGCTTGTACTGGCTAGCCCAGTACTTCACCGAGTCAACGATGAACTTGCGCACCATCGAGCGCTCGGACGCCGTTTCGTTTCCGCATCCGGTGCCGTTAAGTAGCGTTCCGCTTGCATCGCGTCTGAAGAAATATCCAGGTGTGATCTGCTCCATAGAGAACGTGCCAGCATCGGCAACGTGGTTGTAGACAACATCCATGATGACTCGCAAGCCGTTGGCGTGCAGGTTATTGATTGCGGACTTTAGCTCCGAAATTCGAGCGGTTGGGTTGTTAGCGTCAGAAGAGTAACCGCCTTCTGGCACGTTGTAGTTAAGTGGGTCGTAGCCCCAGTTGAAGGTTGGGCTAGATTCAATGCCACCCGACGCAAAGTCGTAAATCGGAAGCAACTGAACGTGGCTCACACCCAGGTCCTTAATAGCTGCAACACCGGTCTTCGTAGTGTAGTTCTTGGTGACCTTCTTCTTGGTCTTTGGGTCGGTCAGCGTAGTCGACCACTGATACGAAGTGTTGTTATCTGTGAACGCCAAGTACTTTCCACGGTGTGCCGCTGGAATGCCGCTGGAGGCATCCTTGGAAAAATCGCGCACGTGAAGCTCGTAGATGCTTGCATCAACCGGATTGCCCGAGAACGCAGGCTTTGGATCGCTCCAGCCGGCTGGGTTGGTGCTCTCTAGATCGACAACCACGCCTCGGTCGCCGTCGGCAATGGTTGAGCGTGCATAAGGGTCGATCACAATCACTGTGGAACCGTTGCGAGTCACCTTGTACATATAAACTCGGCCCTTTTGGTCGCCAGCAAGTGAGGCCGACCAGGTTCCCTTCTCGCCCGCTGTCATCGCAATCTGAGTGGAATCAGAAATCGATCCACTGGTTGGAGAATAGGCCACTAGAGTCACAGCCGTGGCAATAGGTGCCCAGAGTTTGAAATCGGTCTTCTCAACCGAGTAGGTCGCTCCAAGGTCGTCTCCGGTGTATTCGTAGAGATCATTGAAGCCCTCGCTGTTCATCACGTTTCCTACAGCAAGCACAGTTGACCCATAGGTGTGGTCCGCGTCAGCTCCTACGTGCGTAAGAGTGAAAGATTGACCAAACGGGATGTCGCTTGTGGTTTGAATGGTGAACGCACTGGCCGACGCAGAGGTTCCGCTGGTCGGGGTGATTTCGGCGATCTCAAGTCCACCGCTCAATGTGAAGCCGCCGTCCACTCCATAGGTGAGGTCGATTGGCGTGTTTACGTTTACGTTGATCAAGTTGAGATCGTCAATGGTTGCTGAAACAATCTGCGGTGATGGAGGGGTGACGTTCTGAGCTTCGGTGTAGATTTCGCAATCGCCTGAAAGAATCCAAACCTCCACGTTACCGTTGGCGTCTGGAGTCAAAAAGCGGTCTCCAGCAGAGTTAGCGCCAACCTTGCAGTTTGCTCCGTCTTTTGCCGTCCACGAGCCTCCACCCTTGCGAATGATGAAACCAATGTCTAGGTAGGACGATGCCTCAGTGACGGTTGATTCGGCATACACACCGAATGAGTCAGTCCCAGTGAAGTTAGCTGATGGTGTCGAGCCGTCACCGGAGCCCGCTACGTTCTTCCATAGGAACAAATCCCAGCCCACGTAGTCACCTGCATCGCGGTGATAGTGAACTTTCACGTGCACTTCGCTTGGCAATGCAACAGCGGGAGACCCAGCTGTGGTTAGGCCAGTAATCAATACTCCGAGCGAAAGAATGAGGCTCAGGAGTTTACGAAGGTTTTTAGACATGAAATGAAACTCGCTTTCGTTTTATCATTACAAACATAGGCGAGTTGAGCGGTGGATTGGGCTGCGATACGCGATGGCAACACTGATGTTATCTAAACGTGATTAGGTTTGTGATGCCTGAATGTCAATTGGTAGGGAGTACGGGACTTGAACCCGTGACCGACGGATTATGAGTCCGCTGCTCTAACCAGCTGAGCTAACTCCCCGAGCAGACTTAAGCCTAACGGTCGTGACGCCTAAATCGATTCAATGCTTGCTGAATGGCCTTCTCTAGGCGTCTGCCGGCTCGCTTGGAGCGAGAAACCACTTCGAAGCCGATGTCTTCAAAGCGCTCGACAACCTCTCCCCTTGCGCCGGAAAGCCTTTCGATAACGCCGTCTCTGATGTCGGTAGCGGAATCTCTAAAAGCTGTTGCGGCTGCTCGAAGTGAATCGATACCAACTTCAACCGAACGCGTGACTCTAATCGGCTGCGTGTAAGTTTCGTGGTTATCTTCTGTCGAGATCGAGCCAACTACCTGGCCGCGATAAATCTGTTCAAAAAGATCGAGTGTCTTGGTTATGTCGTGAGACTGAATCAGATGGA
>Ga0114976_10001477_pt1 | contig 14761 bp, 13 predicted proteins | sample S_130805_EF_Meta_FD_87319 | JGI IMG/M metagenome (GOLD analysis project Ga0114976, IMG submission 87319) | Freshwater microbial communities from Lake Simoncouche, Canada to study carbon cycling - S_130805_EF_MetaG | ecosystem: Environmental > Aquatic > Freshwater > Lake | place: Lake...
AAAGTGAGAACGGCGAAGGTTACGCAACAAACATAGGGGGTGCTCGACCGAGCCAATTGCATTGCGGACGTTGGAGCGGCGGACCGGAATCCGTTCCGGTGATGCCGGGGGTACGAACCAAAAAGTTCAGTGGCGCGGGCCGGAAGGAAATTGGCGTCCACCCGTCACAGAAATCCAGACTATTTGGGTTGGAGGTGGAAAGAGTGGCCGTTCTCGAATCATCGACCGGCGACGAAGATGGAATCAGTTTGCAGCCGCAATCATCCTTGCCCGCGGGCACTAAGACAATGGCATCGGGTGAAATTTCGGGATCTGAACCTGCGGCCGCATGGACTTCCGACGACGTGGTCGGGCACATTTTGCATGTTGTTTGGGGTCGGGTTTTCGGTAACTCCGCTTTCTTCGCGCAACATGGCATGTTGCAGGCGAGGGTGGGCTGGCGCGACTGGGCAAAAACACTGGTTGGGATCTGTGCCCAAACCAGCGCGAGAAGAATCAAACATCTGCTGAACAGCTTCAAAACTCCCATGCCTAACCTTTCCAACGTCAAATTCCAAGAATAGTTCCTGCCCGTGGGTAGCGGTGTTCACCGACGCAGGTTCGGTGTGATTCTGACCGAAACCGGGGGATTATCGGATTGAATCATGCCGTGGGTAGGCTGAGTTCATGATCGCTTCTGCGATTTTGGCGGCGGGCGCTTTAGGAGCTATTACCTGGGCGGACCTTCGGGGCAAGTTGGAAAAGAAGTGGCCCAACAACCACGAAGTGAGGATTGTTTGCCACGGGCACAGCGTGCCGGCTGGCTACTTCTTTGACGGGAAGGTGGAAACGTTTAACGCATATCCCCACCTGCTTCACATGGCGCTCAACCAGAAGTATCCCAACGCGGTCATCAATGTGATCACCACCGCTATTGGCGGAGAAAATGCGTTGCAGGGGGCCAAGCGATTTCAGACCGATGTTCTTTCCTTGAAGCCGGACGTTTTGACCATTGATTACTCGCTGAACGATCGCGGACCCGGGGCTCCGGCGGTTTTGCCGGCATGGAAGTCGATGGTGAAAGCCGCCAAACAGGCGGGAATCCTGGTCATTCTTTTGACGCCGACTCCCGACTTGAGCGAGGATATTCTGGATCCGAACGCGAATCTGGCTATCCACGCGCGGCAGGTTCGCGAACTGGCCAAGGAGTTGGATGTGAAGCTGGTGGATTCGTACCAAAGGTTTCTGGATATGAAGTCTCGGGGGATTGACCTCAAGCAGTACATGTCGCAGAATAACCACCCCAATCGGGCCGGACACCTAGTGGTGGCGGCCGAACTAGAAAAGGCGTTCGCCTCGGACTAGCGTTGCGGCGGCTACTTCGCGAAGGCTTGCAGGTCGCCGCAGGACGAGAAGTTTTGGGCCGGATTATCACCCGATGACGGCACTCCGACCACTCGCACCGCGAAAAATGGAACCGGGGCCGCCAGTTTTAGCGTGAATCCCGCCGAGTTGTTCACCAATCGGGGGTCGCGGGCCTCGCGATCGGTCGTCGCCGGGTAGTCGGTCAGCGCATTTGCATCGGCAAACTGAAAGACCCCACCGTCCCATATTCCTGCTATATCCGGTGGATTTCCGCCTGCGGTGGCAAGAATGGTTTTTTGGTCGATGCCCGAAATGGACAAGTACTTAACGAAAATTTTGTCCTGAGAGCGATTGAAGGCTTGCACCACCTTTTGCATTTCCTCGCCCTCAGATCCAGTCCATTTCTCCCAGTAGATGACCGTGACTCGATCGGATCGATCGCTTCGGGAGACAATCTGGTCACCGGCATAAGCTGTAACGCCAACTATTGCCGTCAGAGCGACCGTCCCAAGAAGCATTCTCGTTGTCATGAATTAGCCTTCGGTCGCCGCAAGAAGAACTGGCTCTTCATCCCCGGCGGATATTTTACGTTCGAGGATCTCAACCTGCCAAGGCTGGAGTCGTACGGTTCCCCAACCGACCGTGTTAACCTCTCTCGAGAGTGATGTAGCGTTCAGATAAAAGTGATACTCGACTTCATCGCCGTACCGGACTTGGCGGGTAACACCCTCCAGAAGTTCTCCTGCCAGATGTTCTATTCCAAGGTCGTCCATGATTGATGTCATTAACTGATTTGTAAAGCGCTGATCGTTTCTCGAGCCGACATAGTACGCCCGGCCGTTCCCGTAGTTGTTGACAGTAGCCGCCGGTCTTCCCGCATAAAACTCATCGTCATACCACGCGATTGCTTTGGAAGTGGTCGGGTGAATCAACTCACAAAAATCAACTGCCGAGTATCGCTCGGCTTTGGAATCAAAGCCTGTGCATATCGAAACTTGCTGACCAACAGGTAACGCATCAATTTCTTCGCTCCAAACTCCGAACACTTTTCGAAGCGGACCTAGATAGCCCGATTCGAAAACGAGACTATTCTCGTCCGTCCAGGCAGTCAAGTATGTGGAGACAAGAGTCCCTCCGGCCAGAACATACTCGGACAGGTTCGTTGAGGTGGATTCGGAGAGACTGTAAAGCATGGGCACGACCACCAGTTTGTATCCTTCAAGGGGTGAATCTGTCCCAATCACATCAACTGAGACTCCCGCCTCCCAAAACGCCCGGTAGTGATCGATGCAAGTTTGCTCATAGCCTTTGTCCCGTAGAACCGGACCGACTGCGGCGTCGAGTGCCCAACGACTCGACCAGTCGTAAATGATTGCAACTTCGGCTCGCTTTGCTGTACTCGCAATATTCGAGAGTGCATCCAATGCGGCACCTGCTTGCTTGACCTCTCCAAAGATTCGTCCATTGTTAGTGGTCCCATGGTTCACAACCCCACCATGAAATTGCTCTTGACTGCCGCGTGACTGTCGCCACTGGAAGTACTGGACGCCATCCGCACCGTGAGCAACGGCTTGCAATGCCTCAAACTTATGAACTCCAGGGCGTTTGACCGACATTGTTTCGTACCAGTTGCTGGAGTTCGGTGTGCATTCCATCAACATCCATTTGCCGTTTTTCGAGAGGCCGCGTGTCAGATCGTGCTTGAAGGCTACGGAGATCCAAACCGAAGTCTGGTCGAGAGATCCTCCAAAGCCTGGGTAGCTGTCCCAACTGGCAAAGTCTAGGTGGGCAGTGAACTTTCGGTAGTCCAAACCAGGAAAGGTGCCCATAAAGTTGGTTGTATGCGGTATGTCCGGGGAGAACTCCCTCAATGGAGCCGCCTCGTTCAGCATAAAGTCGACCGTTGCGTCGGTGATAAATCTTCTCCAATCGACGGTTAGGCCCTGAATTGAAACTTCCCCATGAGGAACTCCCGGAGCATCGAGTTGATCCCAGTCAGAGTAGCAATGACTCCAGAAGGTCGTCCAGTAGGCCGCATTGAGTGCCTCAATTGTCCCGTACTTCGCCTTGAGCCAATCACGGAACGCCGAAATTGTCTCCGGGCTGAAGTCTTCCCCGCCGTATTCATTGGAAAGGTGCCAGGCTAGGAGTCGGGGATGATCGCCGTACCGCTCAGCCAATTTCCTTGCTATTAGCGCAGACTTCTGGCGATAGACGGGCGAGCAGAGATTGTAATTGACCCGGTTCCCGTGGAGTCGACGGACTCGGTCAGAACCAGTTCGAAGGATTTCGGGATACTTTTGGGTCATCCACGCAGGTGCAGCGGCACTTGGGGTGGCGAGTATGAAGTAGCGATCCTCCGCCGAAAGTTTCTCGATCACTTCGTCAAGCCAGGAAAAGTCAAACTCACCCTCATGCGGCTCTAGTTTTGCCCAAGAAAAGACTCCGATCGTCGCAACCTTAAAACTCGACTCCTGCATCAGGGCTATATCCTCATCCCAGACCGAGGCAGGCCATTGTTCCGGGTTGTAATCGCCGCCATGCCAAATTGCTGAGAGCTTTGGGTTAAGGAAGTTGGACATAGCTATTTGGGTTGAACGGTCGCCACAAGTGCTTGGGCGTAGCAACGAGCAAGGAAATCGTCGGGATGCATAGGATCGGTCGCCAGGTCTTTGGGTCGCTTAAGCTTATACAGCGCTCGACTGATTGCATCCATGTCAAGAAGTGCGACTCCCGACTTGGCCTCATCCGCGAGGAGCTTTGCGTACCCTTTCATGTTAGATATGTACGTTGGATCGTCGCTATAGGCCGGATCGAAGTTCATAGAAGAAACAAGGATAAATTCACATTCTGGCCTTCGGGCCCGAATAATTGACATTACTTCGCGCAAGTTGTCGATGAAAGCTTTAGGCGGAATCGTCCAAAAGTCATTCATGCCAAAGGCTATTATTACTAGGTCAGGATCCAAACTTGCGACGACGTCCTTGGCATTATCCTTAGCCCACTTTGACGTCTGTCCACCGAGAGAAACGTTAAACAGCTTAATCTCCGGGTTGCCCGTTCGCCTTCTCAACTCAATCGTGGCTAGAGTCGGCCAATCTGGCAAGTAGGGTGGAACATTTCGGAATCCCGAAACATTGACACCTTGCGTAATGCTATCGCCAAAGGCAACGACTGTCATCGGCTTGCGCTTGATCAGTTTCTTAGCAAAATTGGGCAGAAGCTTCCCCTGATAACTAGGTGTTGGACCAGTCCATCTGCCTGTGTGTTCATAAGTAACGAAGATGTGACGACCATCGAGTCGCGTCCATGGCAATTTGCCTGTCGCGAACTCTGACTCGTTCATTGTCGGAATATTAGAGTTCGGAAGTGCAATCAGTTTCGATCCGCGAATTTCAAAGTCTTGTCCAGCGCGGTAGGTGCGTTGAAGCGTGGCATCTCGTACGGAAATCACACGCCTAATGGGAAACATTAGCGAACCTTCTGGCTGTGAATTAGCTGATCCCAACAGGAGCACCGACTCATTTGAGACAGTGGAACCAGACCAGATTGGTCTCATTGCCTCTACCAGATCCAATGTCGGTCTGTGTTCAACGCGGCCTTTGTCGTCGTCCGTAAGCAGGACATCATCGGCAAGCGTCGATTCATTGCCGCTAGATTCTACGCGGACGATGACATGATCTGTGAACGCATGGGTGCGAAGATAGATTGACGCTGGCTTTCCGTTCTTCGGTTGAGACGTTTGAGAGAGAAGCAAGTGTCCTCTTTTGTCCAAGCACTGTATGCGGAGCTGACCGGTTGCCCCCTCCATCGTGACCCCCAGCCAAAGTACACGAAGACCAGGAACATCATAGCGCTGCCAAATTGCAGCTTTGCCTGGACCCAATCGAGCGGAGTTCGAGCCTGCAATCGCCGGTGAATGCTCCACGGATACGCTTCCTTCCACGTTCCAGCCCAGAAGGCCTTTTTCAAAACCCTGATTGACAAGCATAGTAGGCTTTTTCTGCATCAACATTGTTGCAACTATCAAACTAATCATCCCATCGCACTCCTAGCGTCAACTTCTCTCTCTCACGGCACGGTGAGTCTGGCAAGGGACGGAACCATTCCATTCGCGCAAGTTTGCGTGGATCTGTAGGCAATGCCGTGGAACTCTTTGGTAGCCGTAACATCGGATCGGCAATAGTGCCCAAACTCGCCCTCCATGCTGAGGGTGTTTGCAGGGGTGAGTCATTCCCAAGGATAGGAGCAGCTAGCCCAAGGCCCCATGCAAGATTTCTTTCGATTTTGGAGTTAAAGAAGCCTCCGCTTTTCCAGCTTAGCTTGAATATTTCACCTCTAGAGATGAACACGTTGTGACGATAAGTACCTCCCGGTACATCCCCGATTGTCGAAACGGCAAGCTTAGAGTTCACTATGACGTTATGCTCAACTAAGAAGTCGGACATGTTTACCATCCCATCGGGCAAATACAGCGCGATTCCGCTTTGCGTGTTTTGTGAACCGTCTTCAAAGCTGACATTGTCGCGAATCGTGTTCCCCTTCCAAAGACTAGCACCTTCAAACTGGCACAGCAGATAGCCCGCCCCGGCATTGGAAAAGGAAAGATTGTGATGCATCACTGAGTCAGTAACGCCTCCATCGAAATCAAATCCGCCTCCATCCATGCCAGGGCTCTTGTTATGGTGAGAAATACAGTGATGGATTGTGATTCTGCTCGCGTTCCAAGCCCAGATTCCGACGGGCCCATTGCCCTGCCTGGGCATATCCCATCCATTGTTCGCGGCCTCGCAGTACGCAATTTCGCAACCGTCTACTCCTCCGACGACGATCCCGTTCCCACTGTGGTTTGTGAGATTTTTCGGATCACCAGGATTATTCAAGGCTCTACAATCGGTGATGACGATGTTTCGAGCACGCTTTTCGCCGGATGAAACTTGGATTCCCGCTGCGCCATTTTCTTGTGCTGTGACTCGCTCAAGGCGAACATTTGCCCCGCCACGTATTTCGACACCACCGAGTCGAAACCCTGAAACCTTAACATCAGCTACCGTTGTCTCTTGACAGTCAACAACGGCGATACCGACTCCGTCGTTTTTTCGCCTGCCAGCTCCTACGACGTTCAATCGCTCGATCCGAGCGTCTTTGCAATTAGAAAGCGTGATTGCTGAACCTGAATAGCCGTCAAGCGTCGCCTCACCTTTACCGTACGACGTGATTGTTATACCTTTGAGATTTTCTAGGCTAAGATGCCCCCTCAGGGTCGATTTAGCACGGACTAGAATGGTATCACCACTGCGAAGTTGAGGGCTGACTCGTTCAAGGCTTCGCCAGGCTTGGCCGCTCGAACTCCCGTCCCTCAGGTCCGATCCGGAAATTGGATCGATAAAGTATGTCGCAGGCTCCATTTTTTGAAGTAACAATGCAGCATGCAAAACGAGACTAAACATCAGCGAGCACCAGAACTACCTGGACCCGGAACTGGCGGCGCGCTTGTGGCTGCGCGAGCTTCAAATCCCATCCTTGCCGTTTGTTCGTTTCCATTTCCGATTTCTAGCGTTAATTGTTTTCGTTCCTCGTCTGTAAGGGATTCCCACTTTCCCGTGCTTTTCTTGAGAAGATCGGCGATCTTTGACTCCGATTGAGGAATCGGGACATTCTCTTCAGACGGTCCACAACTGACCACGCTGATGACCAATGCAACGATGAATAGCATTTTTCCTGTTCGTAAGAATTTCATTTCTTCCTTCTTTGTATAGCCTCCCACACCCAGATTAGTGGGAGGCCAAGTAGTTACTATTCAAGATCAAAGAACCGATCTGGAGGCGTTTGGCTTGGCACGAAGGCACCAGTGGGTGAGAACGTGTGCGAGAAACTACTCACATCCTTAGCGGTCACGTGCCCATCAACCCAGGCAACTGGGCAAGATCGAGCGTACCGGCCCTGAGGAATGCTCAACCAGGCGTTGGGACCATTGAGCAAACGGGCATTTGGAGTCAGGAGCCCACTCCAAGTGGCATTGGCGCCGCTTGGCCCGTCGGAGCGACCAGACTCGGAAAATATTACTGTATTTGCTGGGTCATTGACCTCAGTTGCAGAACGACCGCCTTGCGTCCAGGCCCAAATCCCCCACCGACTAGGGTCCGTCCACACGGGTACAAAACCAGTTGAACTGTCGACGTTAGTAAGGTACAGATAGTTGTAGCTCACCGTAAAGTAGAGATTGGACGCAGGTGTGACATTTGCTGCAGGGCTAACCCAAACGCCATCATCCGGAAAGAGGTTGCCTCCTAGTGCGTTGACGTTCTTCGTTGGATTCTTGATGTAGGGCTGGAGCATGTTCGCGATCGTGAACCTCGCCGCAGAATTCTCAAGCATGACGAATCTATCGTCATAGTCACCATTGTAGAGAACGGAAGCAGTGGCCAGCTGCTTATGGTTGCTGATACCCATGGCTTTTTTTGCGGCAAGCTTTGCTTGGGCAAAAACCGGGAACAGGATGGCCGCGAGAATCGCGATAATCGCGATGACGACGAGGAGTTCGATGAGCGTGAATGCTTTGTGCTTCATTGCATGATTCCTTAGAGAGTTAGATTAGGTCGGGGCAAGTCCAGTCGACTTACGAACAACAAGGTGGACAGGTAAAACTGAATGAGAATCTGGCGCCCCTCCTTCGATCTTAGCGATCAACTTCTCGACTGCACACTTTCCAATTTTGTCGACATCAATACGAGCCGAAGTCAACGCAGGAGTGATCACGGATGCGTACCAAGTGTCGTCGTATCCAGCAACCGAAATATCATCTGGCACCCTCAGTCCAGCTTCATGAATTGCGTCAATGGCACCATGAGCTGATAGATCATTCGCGGCAAAGACGGCGGTCGGACGTCTACTAGAAGGCAAAGTGAGCAATTGAGTCATCGCCCTATGGCCACCTTCACGATGAAAGGAACCTTCGACAACCCACTCAGGCTCCGTGCGCAGGCCCTTCGATTCGAGACTATCGATATACGCCCTGTAACGAAGTTCGCTCGTGTGAATTTGTGGATTGCCAAAGATGTGGCCAATGCGCCGGTGACCTAAGGACAGGAGATGCTCAGTCACGAGGCGCGCTCCTTCGTAGTCGTTTGAATTAACGGTCATTGGCGATGAGATCGGTGGTTTCATGATCGAAACGACCGCGATTTGCAACCGCTCACATTCGGCAAAGATTGGTGAGTCTTCCGGAGGCAAAACAAGAATTAGTCCGTCGATTCTTCTGTCTATTCGTTCAACTGCTCTCGACCCTTCTTCTTCGGCGACGGCTGTATAGAGCATGAGATCAAATCCGGCCAATGATGCTCCTGCAGCAATTCCTGAAGTCACAATCGAACTGAACGGATCAGGGACTGTGAAGGAGTTCAGATAGGGCAACATCACACCAACAACCCTATTGCGTCCTGAAGCGAGCGCACTTGCTCGGGGATCCCGCTTGTAGCCTAATTCGATGGCCGCTTTAAGTACGCGCTGGCGTGTCTCTTCACTTACTCTCAGAGTCTTGCTCTTGGCGCCATTGAGCGCAACTGAAACAACGCCTGTCGTCGTCCCTGCTCGCTCTGCGATTTCCTTCATTCTAACGTTCATATCTGCCAAATCAAGCGTATAATCACAACGCTGTCTTAGTGTAACACAGATTTCATCAAACGCGTAATCAATTTTTTTGGACCATCCTATGAACACAATTCGTCTCCTTGCGATCGGAAACAGCCTCGCTGAGAATCCGCTCGAGTTTGTCCCACCAATCATTCGGTCCCTTGCCGGCTTTAAGGTTGAAATCGGCTACGCCACAATTGGTGGATGTTCTCTGCAGAAACACGCTAACTTAGCTGACCTAACCAGCCGACATCCTGCTCACAAGACCTACTTATTCGACAAAGGTGGAGCAGCAGGCCTTTGGATTGACGGTGATGCCGTCAATCTACAGGAGGCCCTCGTGCGCGGTCACTGGGATTTTGTGACCATTAATCAGGGCAGCGTTCACGGTCCCTACCGGGATACTTGGAATCCGTGGATTAGTCAACTGGTCGTACTAGTCCGAACACTTGCCCCGTCTTCAAAAATCCTTCTCAACATGACCTGGGCATACCGTGATGACTCTGTTTGGCTGATTGAAAGAGGTTGGACTAGCGAAACTATGTTTGAACGACTTAGGGCGAACTACCTGCACTTTGCTCGAGAATTGGATTGCGGAATTATCCCAACGGGAGAAGCAATTCAGGATTTCCGGCGAGAACCTGGAAACAGCTTTGTGTTTCCAGATTCCCTCTTCGAATTTGAAGCGAGTTCGTTCCCTAGATTGCCGCAACAGGATCATTCGTTGTCGGTAGGATGGTTTTGGAATGTCAACGACACACAGGATGGTGTTCCACGACTTGTACTTGACCCAAACCACTTGAACGATGCCGGAAAATACTTAGGTGCTTGCACTTGGGCAGGCATACTCTTAGGAGTTGACGTCACAAAATGTGTGTGGCGACCGGACACTGTTGATGAAGAGATGGCCTCCACGTTAAGGCAGATAGCCCGGACCGCATGCGCACGGTATCCCTAGATTCGCGGAAACTTACGAAATCTCTTGGGTCCATTTGGCGTTTAGGGTCTCCGGGGACCTTGGCTCTGGCAAGAGGCGGTTGAACACGGATTTGGTCCACGTGAGCGGCGCACTATCCAGATTGACGCTATTCAGATTCGAGCAGTCCGCTAGTCTTCGCTTGGTGGCGACACCCTCCGTACCACGGAGGGTGCTCAAGACACTTTTTAGACTCAAATTGACAGCACGACTCTCTATGAGTCTCTCAATCTTTTGAGAGACTTATAGAGAGATCAGTCACTCGAAATCGACCTGAGTGAGCCCAAAATGGCGAATTTAGGTTCAAAATATTGGCGGCCTTGGAGGGACTCGAACCCCCGACGCCCTCCTTAGGACGGAGGCGCTCTATCCCCTGAGCTACAAGGCCGCGTAGGTTCAGTTTATTCTAAGCCGCCCAACTCCCAAGCAGTCGAGCAAAAAAAGGGAGAGCGGCTTTTGGCCACTCTCCCCCAACCGTCACATCTCGTCTTTCGCCGGTTGAATACCGGTTTCGGCAGGTTTGTTCTTGTTGTATTCGGCGCGGATCTTCTCCACATCTACCGGCTTGTTCAAGTTGTCTTTTAGTTCACTCTTGTCCTTTGCCGAGATGGTTTGTTCTCCACTACAGCCCACCGCAAAGAGGGCAATCAGTAGGAAACCGAAGGTTCGCATTACTATTCGCTGGGCCAGAAGGCATCCACGGTCTGGAGACCGCCGCGAGTAGCGCGCTTGCTCATCAGCTGCTTCCACGGGGTGGACTTGGCATGGCCGTCGGTGGCGACGTAGATGCTCTTTCCGGTCGGGAAGGTGGTGATGGTGGCGCGGTTGGTGGAGACGGGGATGATACCGGCTTCAATTCCCTGAGCCTGAACACGTCCGGCCGGAGCGCAGATCATGTTGCTATCGCCGTAGAGGTTGAAGGGAGGATCGCCCCAGTATCGGAACCAGTTGAGCGGTTCGCAGCCCAGCGGCCAGTTATAGTCCGGGTGGTTTGCCTGCGAGATCATCACCTGATCGGCCGGTCGCGCCACGGCAGTGGTGCTGAGGGACGGGGTGTTGTCGTTGTAGGCATACGAAGCCCAGATCCAGGTGCCCGGCTCCTTGCTCGCGCCGCCGATACCGTCAACATCCCACAGCTGGCCACCGGTGAAGGTTTGGCTGAGGGGCCATCGCCAGCCCATTCGGAACGCGTTGGCGCCGCCGTTGCCATTGGTGGCAGCGCGTCGCGGCGGCATTCCCCAGGTGCTGGTGAGGATGAAGTTGTTGTCGGTGACCTTGGCCGGTCCGAGCGGGTCGATGATCAGGTCAAGCGACTTCATGTACGGCTGCTGCAGCACGATGAAGGAGGGCATGATCCAATCGGGTTTGAACGCCAAGACCGGGCTGAACAAGTCATCCGCGTCGTTGGAGTACATGAGCTGAGCAAGACCAATCTGCTTGGTGTTGCTGAGGCTCTGAGTGGCCTTGGCGGCGGCCTTTGCCTGTGCGAAAACAGGGAAAAGGATTGCCGCGAGGATGGCGATGATCGCGATTACGACCAACAGTTCAATGAGTGTAAATGCACGGTTTTTCATTTGAATACTACCGAGATTGCGGGCCCAACGGGGCCAGATAAGGGCTTTGGCGAGGGCGACCCGTGGTGGATTGAATCCGTAACGGGGCATCCAGCAAAACATGACGATGAGATCTCGACGTCAAATGGCCAGACGTGCGACTGAGAAGTCGCTCGGCAGCCAATTCGCCGATTCGGGAGAAATTTTGGTGAGCGCTGGTGAGGTTGCCGCCACCCGGTACCCAGCGCAGAATGCCGTCGAAACCAACCAGAGAGATGTCCTCGGGCACGTTCAGACCAAGCTCGGCCAGGCAGGAACCAATCATCAGGGCCACCGAGTCGTTGACGGCAAAGATGGCGGTTGGTTGGTCTTTTTGGTTCTTAAGCGCTTCCATGGCCCGCCGACAAGCGACCGTTTCCGGCACGTCGTCGGGATGCTCGTTTTGGATGATTACGGGCTCCAGCTCGTGATCCGCCATGGCGCGGAGATAGCCCTCCATCCGTTCCTCGACCGTGTGGGCGGTGTCGGAATTTCGGTAGAAGGCGATGCGCTGGTGACCCAGGTCGATCAGATGGGTGACGGCGGCGCGAGCGGAGACCACGTTGTCGGTGCCGACAAAATCCGCCTCAAATTCCTTGGGCGGCATTCGGTCGACGAAAACAAATTCAATGCCTCTCGCCCGGGCTCGTTGCAATGCGGGCAGACTCTGCTCATCGCCCAGCAACCACATGACCGCGCCCACCGCCTCTTCATCGGCCACTAATGAGTCGATAAATGCGATTTCTGAAGCTAAAATCTCTTCCCAACGGGCTCCGGACGCGGTTCCCACAATCAATCGACAGTCGGCATTGGACACCGAGCGCTGGATTCCCCGGAGCATCGAGGTCACGATGAAATCTTCGGTGAACGGCCAGAGCCAGATGCCAATGTGGCGGGATTTTCCGGCGGTTGGTTGCCGTCTCACGGGCGGTTGGGCGACCGGTCGGCACCGGCTTTGCGATCGCATCAGGCCCTCCCGGGTGAGCGCTTGCAGCGCCTCTCGAACGATAGTACGACTCACCCCAAACCGATCCCCGATCTGCCGCTCGCTCGGGATGACGTAGTCAGCCCCCGGAGGAGCCTGCAAGATTTCACTCCGCAGACCGTCCCGGACGACTTTGACCAAGGGGCTGATGGATTTCATTGATATTCGGTTTTTTTGGTTTTTATGGCAGAAGGGTCGTAATTCAAACTGATATTAACACTAACTTAAATTTTTCACCAAGCGATATTGGAAAATAAAGACAGGCCGGGGCTCAATTAGGACCAAAAAGACCGAACCCAGTCGATAAGTGCGATATTCCTCACGAAAAGGTCAGTTTTTGATGGATCGGACCCATCGGGTCTGTTTGCGGAATGTTAACAAAAAACCAAAAGTCCCGTTTCTAAGCCGGACAAAAGCTCAATCGGGTGGCATCCATTACGGACTAAAACCAAGCGGGTACAACCCTTTCATGCTTCTGGAAGGCAAGGTTGGGCTCGTCCTTAACGTCACGAACAAGAATTCGATCGGGTGGGCCATCGCCGACCAAGCGAATCAGCACGGAGCCCGCGTGGGAATCGGCGCGCAGAACGAGCGATTGGCCGAGGGCGTGAACAAGCTTATCGAAGGCCGAACGGGCTTTGATCCGTTCCTAATCGACTTCGGCTTCGAGGAGCAGTACGCCACCCTGCGAGAGCAGGTCGCGTCCACCTACGGCAAGATCGACTTCTTGGTGCACAGCGTTGGCTTTGCGCCCAAGACCGCGCTGGACGGTCGCTTTATCGACACCACGCTGGAGGATTTCCAGATCGCTATGAACGCCAGCGTCTACTCGCTCATCCGCACGTGTGCGGTGCTGGAGGATCTGTTCAACGAGGATGCGAGCGTCATCACGCTGAGCTACCTTGGCTCCCAGCGCGCCATGCCTAGCTACAACATCATGGGCGCGTGCAAGGCGGCCCTGGAGGCCAGCATTCGGTACTTGGCCATGGACCTGGGTGAGAAAGGAATCCGCGTGAATACGCTGTCGCCCGGACCGGTCAATACGATTTCGGGACGCGGCGTTAAGGGTCTCAGCGGAATGCTCGCAACGGTGCAGGATCGGGCGCCGCTCAAGCGACCATACGGCCAGCCGGAGGTCGGCGCGAACGCCATGTGGCTTCTGAGCGACCTGAGTAAGGGCGTCACTGGCCAGTTGGTCTTTATCGACAGCGGCTACAGCATCACCGCGTTCTAGTGGTACTGGCGGTCCCCAACTGGTCGGGGATTGAATTGCCGTGGCCGGGCTTGGGTGGCGTTTCGGTGCACTATGCGCAGGGGGATCCGGACCATGAGCGCACGGTGACGGCCTACTCGGGGTCTGAGGCGGCCGTCACGGAGGCGACGTTGGCCTTGGCGGCGGCTTGGTTGCCGCTCATTGACCTGCGGAAGCAACATGGAGTGCATCCGCGAATCGGCGCTTTGGATGTATGCCCATTTGTCGGAGAGGTGGACGTGCCAGCGGTGGCCGAACGGTTCTGGCGGGAGTTTGGGGTTCCGGTGATCTTGTACGAGCAGAGTGCCGGGGGGCGGACACTGCCGGACGTCCGGCGGGGTTTGTACTCGCCGGACTTTGGCTCAACTCCCCACCCGCAATGGGGGGTGACGGTGATGGGGCGTCGGTCGTTTTTGATCGCCCTCAATCTGAACCTTCCGACCGACGATTTGACGATCGCGCGGCATGTTGCGCGGGCAATTAGAGTTCAGCGCGAGGCTGGTAATCCAATGTTTGCCGGGGTGCGGGCACTGGGATTCCGACTGGAGTCTCATGGGAAGACGCAGGTCTCCATGAACCTAACGCAGCCGGACGAGACGCCGATTGACCCAATTCTGGATTGGATTGAGCAGGAGGCGGGAATGACCGGCGAACCGGAGCTGATAGGGGTGATCCGAACGCGAGATTTGGCCGGAGCATCCCGGCTGGTGATTAACCCCAATCAGATCGCGGATACGGAGTTTTGAAAAAGTTAGCAAGGACGGTTGCCAAAAATCGATCAAATTCCCCGAATCCGCGATAAAATGCCACTTGATGAAGCTCGTTCACCTGGTAACCCCAGCGATGTTCCTCACCGTTGTGGTTCTTTCGGCTACCTCGTTTGAAGCCAATGCAACCCCCGCCTTCGCGCAGAAAGAGAAGAAAAGCTGCAACTACTGCCACTTGAAGGCCAGTGGTGGCAAGGGTTGGGGATTCCGCGG
>Ga0114976_10001478_pt1 | contig 14759 bp, 13 predicted proteins | sample S_130805_EF_Meta_FD_87319 | JGI IMG/M metagenome (GOLD analysis project Ga0114976, IMG submission 87319) | Freshwater microbial communities from Lake Simoncouche, Canada to study carbon cycling - S_130805_EF_MetaG | ecosystem: Environmental > Aquatic > Freshwater > Lake | place: Lake...
AATCTTTGGTAAAAATTTAAATTTTTTTTTTTTTAAAAAATTGAGATAACATTTATTTTATTATGAATATTATAAAATTTTTTATATTTTAAAATAGAATCGCAATAAGGAACTATCAGAGTGACATTGTAACCAAAGCAGCTAGCAGCATCAATCATTTTAGCTACATGTATTGAATTTGCTGATTTCGAAGGAATGTTCGTTTCGCTTATATAGTATAAATTTTTTTTAGATTCATTCATATTCAATATTAAAGATTTTTTTTATTTTTCTAAATCTTTAATATTTATAAACTTGGTTGATAAACTTTTATTATTTAATTTTATTTCATCAAAAAAGTTCCATGCCAAAACTAAAATTACTGGATTCTTTTCTTTGATTTTTGCTTTGGAACATATTCTGATATTGGCTCCTGGAATAAACTTATTATGTTTGAGTTTATTATCGTCAACTATATAATTAATTTCATTTGATACCCCAAAAAAATTTAAAGCCGTTGTAGCTTTTGCAGGCGCACCATAACCGATAATTGTTTTTTCTTTTAATTTCAAATTTTTTATATTTTTACTTAGATTTTCTTTGATTTTATAAATTTTTTCTCCAAATTTTTTATAAGTTATATATTTTTTTAATCCAAATTGTTCTTCTTCATTTAAAATGATTTTAATACTATTTTTAATTTTTATATTTTTATTTTTCGAAATGTAAATTCTAAGAGATCCTCCGTGTGTTGGAATTTTTTCAGCTTTATAGATTTTTACTTTTAACCGTTTAAAGAAATTCACCAAACTTGTTAAAGACCAATAGTTAAAGTGTTCATGATAAATATTATCAAATGTTAAGTCTTGAAGCATATTTAGTAAATATTGTGTCTCTATAATTAAAGTTCCTTTTTTAGATAAAATTTGTAACATACATGTGGCCATTTCTTTAAGATCATTAGCATGAGCAAACACATTTGAGGCAAGTACCAAATCTGCATTTCTTTTTATTTTTTGAAGATTAGCATTGTTTAAAAAACCATTAAATGTTTTAATTTTTTTTGAGGAACTGATTTTACAAAGATTTTTAGCTGGTTCAATTCCTAATATGTTATTAAAACCTAACTTCTTAAATGGGGTTAGAGCAATTCCATCGTTTGAACCAACATCGACAATATATGAATTTTTTTTTAAGTTAAATTCTTTTATATATTTTTTTGCTGCACCTTCAAAATGATCTTGAAATGATTTACTTGTAGACGAAAGATACAAATAATTATTAAACATTTTTTTAGAATCTATAGCCACTGATAATTGGCAATTACAACAAGTAGGGCAGAAATTTATTTCTAATGGATAGCTTTCTATTTTTTCGTTTTTGGATTTAATTAAATTATTAGCAAGTGGTTGAAAGCCTAAAGATACTACTCTTTTAAGTTTTTGATTTTCGCATACTCTGCATGAAAACTTATAAAAATTTAAAAGATCGATTTTTTCACTATCATGTATTAATTTATAGGGAAGAGTGTGCGTTATTCCATAATTTTTATGTTCTCTTTCGCCTCGCACAAGATTTAAAAATATTGAATCTTTAGTGAAGACCATAGTATGAGCTACATTGGGCTTTGTTACAATTAAGTCACCCTCATTTACTATATGAGTAATTTTACTTGATTTATTGTCCAACAAATCTTTATAAATACTAATAAACTGTCCTTTTATTAATAAACATTTTTGTTCCTGAATGGGATGATAATGATTTGCTCTTACGCTTCCTGCTTTTGATTCAATGTAACCAATAAGATTTACCGGCTCTGGTAGTTCATAATTGCTGATTTTGCCTCTTGAATCAATAAATTCATTTTGTCCTTGAAATATTTCTTCTAGATCACGATTATTATTTTTATAAGACCACTGGTTGATCATATTTTTTATTCCATCTTCTAGATTATAAAGAAATTTAAACCCAGTGAGTAAAAGTTTTTTATTAGATAACGTGTAACCGAGGTTTGGGATTTCATCATTAGAAAATATAATTTCAACTCTTGGATTAATTTTTTTACAAATTTCTGCAACATTTTTCACGGATATATTTTCGTTAGTTAAATGAAATACTTGTTTATTTATATCTGTCCTTTCTTCCATAAATTTCATACATCTAGCAACGTCTATTATCGAAACTAAACTTTTAATTTGTTTTCCAGAAGAGAATAGTTTGATAGTTCCGTTTTGAGACGCTATTTTTGAAAATAAATTCGGCATTATATTAATTCTCATAGTATCATGAGAATATCCATACACAGAACCAAGTCTTAGTATTATATAATTGTGATTTGATTTTATTATATCAATTTCGTTTTGTACTTTGCTTTTAGAATAGGCCAATTCTGGTTTTGGTAGCTCTTCTTCTTTGATATTTTCTTTTTTTGTTTTTAGACCTTCAAAAACTACATGAGTTGAAGGAAAGATCAATTTACATTTGCTATTAATTGAGTTTAAAATATTCTTTGTACCATCTATTCCAATTGATCTAATCTTTTCATCTAATTGTGTATTCGACTCAGTTTTAGTGTAAGCCACGTCTGTGACACCTGCAAGATGATGAACTATATCAGCATCTTCTATATTAATTTTTAGAAATTCTAAGTCAAGAATATGACCTTGAATAAATTCGATATTCCAGTTTTTTAGTTGGTTAACTCTTTCTGATACAAATCTATTGTCAATTGCAATAACTCTAGTTTTCCAACTTTCCCCAGAGTATATTTTACATAGTTCAGTTCCTACATAACCGAGAGCGCCTAAAATAACTATTTTTTTTTTCATTTTTTATATGGCTAAGTTTTACTTTAGTTTTAAATAATTAGAATTTAATAATAAAAATTACATGTATAATTAATTTTTAGAGAATTAAAATAAAAAAATATGAGTAAAATATCCGCAAGCTTAGTTTTTTTTGTAATGAGGAGGCCAGGAGCCACAAAAAGAGTAATAAGGGTAATAAAAAAAAATAAATTTAGAAAAATTTATATTGTATGTGATGGGTGGAGAAACAAATTAGAAAAAAGCAAAGTGCTAGAAGTAAGAAAAATTATAAACAAAAGTTTTATAAATACAAATGTGAAAAAAATATATTTTAATAATAATGTGGGTATGAGAAATATAGCTCCTGTCGCATTTAAAAAAATTTTTAAAACTGAAAAAAAAATTATTGTGTTAGAAGACGATACTTTGCCTCATCCGTCTTTTTTTAAATTTATAGATCAGCTTTTGATTAAATACAAATCTAATAATAATATATCGACGATATCAGGATCAAATTTAAATACTAAAATAACTAAAAATTTAAACGAGGATTATTTTTTTTCTAAATACACTTTTTTATGGGGCTGGGGAACTTGGAAAAATCGTTGGAAGATATACGATAATACTTTAAAAAAATGGGAAAAATATAGAGATTCTAAAAAATTTAAGGATGATTTTTTAAATATTGGCGAAAGTAGATTTTGGAAAAAAGAATTAAATTTTTTAAAAAATAATCAAAGCAAAGGTGCCTGGGATTTCCCTTTAAGTTTTGCAAATTATTATTATAGAAGATTGACTATAGTTCCCAAAATAAATTTAATAAAAAATATTGGACACGCTGACGATCCGACTGGTACAAACCCTAGAAAAACAAAAAATCTTAAACTTTTTTCTATGCCAATCAAGCTCTCGCATCCCAAAAAAATATTAAGAAATTTAGAATATGATAATTATTGTTCGCTGAATCATTATTACTTAGGGACTATTGTAAATAGAATTAAAAATAAAATTTTAAAGACTATAAGAACATTGATCTGACAAATTGATAAGCAGAAAATATAAATCCGAACTTAACATAAAAAAATTCTTTCAGTTTTCCTTTTAAGTCAGATTTAAAAAAATTGTTGTAGAAGATTAGTTCTGTGTTATTGCTGAAGTTTTTTTTTAAATCTGTTGAATTTTCAAATAGTAAATAGGTCAATAAAAACCTTGGATTTTTGCTTTTATTTTTCGTACCTCTGTGCCAAACACAGTGTTTGCGAATGATAATATCACCTTTTTTTAAAATAATTTTTTTTTTTATTTTTTTAGATAGAATAAATTTCCAATATGGAATTTTTGATTTATGAAAATCCGGTATTATTTCAGTTGGGCCAGATTCTGCAGGAATATCTTGGGTAGCGACAGAAAGTAAGTACATTTTATCTTCAAAGTTTCCGTCAGTGTGGAACTTTTGTTGTCCTTTTCCAGGAAAATTTAAATTACCCGCTGCAAACACTGAAAATTTATTAATAGGTTTGTTGAAAATTTCATTCATTAAATCATCCAATTTGCTGGAAATCAACAATTCCCATATTTTAGTTGCGTAAATTCCAGGATTAACATTTATATTGCCAATATAATATCCTCCAATATTACTAAAATTAAATGAGTTTATACTTTTATTTAACTCCTTATGTAGATTGGCTGAGACGTTATTAAATTCAACTCCTGATAAAAAATTATTAATTTTAACATAACCATCCTTATTAAAATTATTTTTAATACTCATATTTAATTTATTTTTTTTAAAATAACAGTATTAAAAAGTAAATAATTTTTTAGAAGAATTATCTTATCAATTATGGAAATGTTTTTTAAATAAATTGGATTTATAACTTGTAATTTTAATTTTTTGACCATCATCAAAAAGCTTTTTTTCGTGTAGATATTAATATGTTCAAGAGGGTGGGCGCAATCCTTTTGAGGTTTATAATTTTTAGATAAGTTTTTTTTAAAATTAAATGATGAAGGAAATTTGTGATACATGAAACCATTGGTATTAAGTTTATTGCATAAATCTTTCATTGTTTGAAATGGATTGGGAATATGTTCCAAAACTTGGTTAGAAAAAATTAAATCATATTTTTTATCTAATTCGTTTATATTTTTATAATTTTGAATTCTGTTTTTTTTTAAGAAATCTATCCTTGTGTCAGAAATTTCTATAGCATCAACATTAAAATTTAATTTTTTCATAAATTTCACCCAAAAACCCCAACCGCATCCAAATTCTAAAATTTTCACTTGATCATTTTCTTTTTTAAAAAGCTTTTTGATTATTTCTGAATCTAAAAGATATTCTTTATAATTTGTTAGCGTGATATTTTTTTTTTTATTAAAACTTATTTTAGAAGAAATTAATTTTTCATATACATAATAGTTTAAATTATTATCTGGAATAAATTTTTGAAATAATCCATTGCATTTTATGCATTCAGAAATTTCATAAACATTAAATTTTAATATATCAATTATTTCTTTATTATTATAATATTCAACTAAAAATTTTTTTAAAATATTTGCATTATAATTTACTCTATATAAAAATTTAAGATTGACACTTTTGCAATATGGACACTTCTTTCGTTCAATCAATTTCATAAAGTTATTTAAATGCTATAAAATTAAAGCCACCTGTTTGTTTTAAATTTTTTTCTTTTGAAAAAAAACTATCTAAAAAAAAATTTACTTTAAATTTTTCGAATGTTTTTTTCCAAAAGGGTCCAAAAAGCACATGCATTGCTGAAGAGAGTCTGCCTCTTACTGGGTATATTTTTACTTCTTTAAAATCTCTTAACAAGTAAGCTAAGCCGTCTTTTGTAAATCTATAATAATCTTGAAAATTGAGATCTTGAGGTGCATGGTAATAATATAAAAAGGGCACGTAACCATAAATAATTCCATTATGAGTTAGCATTTTTCTTAAATTTTGAATAGCTATGAACGGGTTATATACATGCTCTAAAACTGCCAGACAGATAATTAAATCAAATTTTTTATTTAACTCAGTTTTTTCGATCTCAATTTCTTCAGATAGATCAAATTGAAAATCTGGATAATCTTCAAAAATATTTATATCTAAAGTTTTAATTTCTTTACAATTAATTTTTACAAATTCATCCCTCATAGATTTGCCAACATCTAATACTGTCATATTTTGATTTATTTTTTGAATTATTTCATTCCTAAAATTTAAATGTGAGTTTAAATATTTTTCATCAATGATTAAGTTGGATATTAATTTTTTTAGTAGTGATTTATTCTTGTTTGGATTTCCTATGACTTTTGGCTTCATATCTGCAATTATATCTTTTTTAAATTTTTTTATAAATGTTTATTATTTCAATATTTTTACTAAAACGACTAATGTCTATATACTTATATTATTTATAATAAAAAATTATAAAATTAATTTTATGATTGTTTAAAATATAATAAAATTTCATAACTTTGTTATACAATATTTAAAATAGCTTAATCGGACATAAGTTGGCTTTTAATCAAATATTTATTACTTTAAAATGAAGAAAAAAATTTAACTAATTTTTAGCATTAAATATTTTTTTGTCATTTATTGTTTTTTATATTATAGATCGTTTGATAATATTACTTTATAGATTAAAAAACATAAAAATTTAATTTAATTAATATTTTTTGAAAATGTATTTTAAAAAATTAACAATAGTAATCGTAACTTTTCGAAGTCAGCATATAATTGAAAAATGCTTGGACAACCTAGATGAAAATTATAAAAAAATTATTGTAGAAAATTCTGATGATACTAATTTTACTACAGAACTTAAAAAAAAATATAAAAATTTAGAATGTATTAATATTGGATTTGATTCTGGTTGGGGCTACGCAGCAAATAAAGGAATTAAACAATCGTCAAGTGATTATATTTTATTAATTAATCCAGATAGTTTTCCCGAGAAAAATTGCATTGAAAAAATTATTAAAACGGCTGAAAACGAGAACGATATTGCAGTTGTTACCCCAATTACATTGAGAAAAAATAAAGTAGAAGAATTTAAAGAGTATGGTTATTTTGATAGTAAGAAAAAAATGATCAAAGCATCCAATAACCTTCTTCAAGTCGATTGGGTTAACGGAAATGTTTTTTTAGTAAAAAAAATCATCTTTGATCAAATAGGTTTATTTGATGAAAATTTTTTTCTAGAATGCGAAGAATTAGATTTCCAAAAAAGAATTTCAAATATAAACAAAAAAATAATTATAGATTTTGATGCTAAATCCTATCATCTTGAAGGAAAATCAGCTGACCCAAAGTACTCTTTCCAAATGAAGTGTGAGGGAGCATGGCACAACTCATGGTCACATTTTTATTATTTAAAAAAGCATCATGGATTTTTAAATGCTATTCTAAATAGAGGACCTAAAGCTCTACTAGATTTATTAAAATTTATAATTTTTTTTGTTCTTCAAAAAAAAATAAAATCTAAAATTTATAAGTTGTATTTTTTGGGTTTTTTTTATTCGTTTTTAGGAAAAAAACCAACATATCGAGCTGAAATATACTAGTTATCGCCCCAACAAAATTTGTTCATCTTTTTTTTAATTTTAAGTGATGCATTTGCATATTCATTTGTTCTATTGTCTCCAAATATAAGCTTCTCTTGATTCTTGCAACAATAGGTCTGACTTTTAGGCCAATCAGGAATTAAAAATTTTTTATTTTCGGAATTTATAATAAATAATTTAAAACCACGGGAAATAAGTTGTTGAGACATTCCATTTCTTCCCCCTTCAAAGTAGTTAGTTTCTATTTTTTTTATAAGTTTATTTCTATTAACATTTAAAGATAAAAAATCCATCGCTGACATAAAAAAACCAGTTGTTCTAATATGAGGGTTGGGAAATAATTTTACTTTAAGCATATGTTGTAATCCCCATCTAATTTGTTGCAATTTCGTATGTTGTTTAAAGTAAAATTGAAAAAACATCGATGGTATACTTGCGTAAGAACCTGTGGCACCAATAACAGATTTTTTTTCATAATTTTTTATAAAAAAATATAACCAGTTATCCACCAAAGGAATTGTGTGCGTGTCTAGAAATAATATTTTTCTATTTTTATATTTTTTTGCTATTCTAAAATAGCTTCCTATATCAAAATCGTTTTTAATTTCCTTATCAATAAATTTTGTGAATTTGAAATGTATAATTTTACACCAGTTTTTAATATTCTTACTATTTTTAAATTTTTTAAAACAAATTAATAATTCATGATTATATCCACTATTAAATTTTTCGTAATTTTTTAAGAATTTTTTTAGATAGCTTATTCCGTAGGGTTCATAAGCTAAATACATAACTATTGGTTTTTCATAATGCATTTTCAATTACCATTATCTTAGTATGATCTTAGTTCTTATTTTGTTATTTGATTTACGGATTTGGCTATAAACTTGGCTTGACTTAAAGTCATATTTGTATGGCAGGGAAGCACTAAGTATTTTTTTTCTAAATTTTGCATATTTTTAAATTTAGAATTATTAATGAATTTTTTAAAAATACTATATTTGTCGTTTCTAAAATGAACCTGATTTGCCTCAATATTTAGCTTTCTAAGTTTTTTTTGTACATAATCTTTTTTATTTGTTATTATGGTAGCCAACCATATACAAGAATAAGCTTTTTTATCTTTATTCAATAGAATTCTTATATTAGGGTTATTCTTAAAATAATTAATATAAATTTGATTGATTTGATTTCTGTGTCGACTAATAAATTTAAAGTCTCTAATAGAATCGATTAGCAATCTGGCTCCAATATCGGTCATTTGATATTTGTATCCAATTTCGGTTATATCATTTTTCCAGGTACCATTTTGTTTTTTTTCTCTATCAATTCCAAACCATCTAAGTCTTAAAGCTTTTTTTAATAATTTTTTATTTTTAAAACAAAGAGCGCCTCCATCTCCAGATGTAATATGTTTTATTGCTTGAAAACTAAAAGTGGTAAAATCTGCATATTGTGTAATTTCTTTTTTATTATATTTTGATCCTAAAGACTGAGCAGCATCTTGTATTAAGATTATTTTATTTTTTTTTGCTATAGTATTTAATTCATCTAAGTCGCACAATAGTCCACCATAATTAACAAAAATAATTGCTTTAGTTTTTTTTGTTATTAATTTTTTTATGTGTTCAATTGAAATATTAAAATTATAGGGATCTATATCGGCAAATTTTATTTTTGCACCAATATATAAGAGCGGAATATTAGTTGCGGTACAAGTAAATACTGGACATATAACTTCATCATTTTTTTTAATGTCCGCTAATAAATATGCTAAATGTAAAGCGTCAGTGCCTGACCCGACGGCTATAGTAGGTAAGTTATTGCAGAATTTTTTTTTAAATATTTTCTCAAATTTATCCACTAGAGGACCTTGCCCAATCCATCTTGAAGATAGTACTTCTTTAATAGTATATTTTGATCTTTTAGAAATGTAAGGATAAAAAAGAGGAATAGATTTTTTTTTTTCTTTTAAAATTGCAAAGTCATTAAAATTATTTTTCATATTTATAAACTAAAATTTTAAATTACTATATTCAACTTTAAAAAATGTTAATAGACCATTCTTTAATTGTCGAGCCCCCTCCATGCTAAGATGATTATTATCTATATAATAAAGAATATCTTTCTCTTTATTATAAATCGGACAATTTTTTTCAGGGCACAAAATATCATAAGAATTAAATACGTTTAAATTTTTGTGTTTTTTCTTTAAATTAATTAATTCAGTATTCAATTTTGCTAAATCCCTTCTTTCCCAATCAGTGTCTTTTGAATTAAAGCAATCAACTTTTTTAATGAGACATTTAAGTGGTTCAGTATTAACAGAAAAGGGCGTTGAATTAAATAAAATAATTTCTATTTCTTTATTTATTTTTGGGATTTCCACTTTAAATTTATTTAATAACTCAACATCGCTTACATCTGTAATATAAAATATTTTTTGATATTTTTTAGATAGTTTATTTATTTCATCAGTAGATATTCTCATTTCATCTGAGGTTTTATAAGATTTAAAATATAAATTTTTTATAATTTCTAATTCATCAAAAGCTGTCACATATTGAGCTGTGTGACTATTGCCTTCTAAATAAAAAAGTATTGTATAATCCTGATGTTTTAAGCATTCCTTTTTTAAACCATCCTGATTAATTGTAAATACTTCTGAGTTATCTGTGCAAAAATCGTGAATTTTATTCTTATTAAGAACAATAGATTGAAAAACTACTCTGTCATTCCATTTATAATTTTTTTCAAGATAATTTGTTTGGTAAATTAAATTTCTTATTTTACTTCTCAGATTTTCATTTAAATATTTAATGTAAATTAATGTAAAAAATAAAATTATAAGTAAAAAAATAATATGAATATAAAATTTAAATTTTTTGTAATTGTATTCTTGAAAAAATTTTTCAATATATTGATAAGTTATAATTGAAAAAATATAGGATAAAAAAAAACTAAATACTGTTAAATATATTTTGTTAGATAAGTACAGATCTAAAAAATATATTACAGGTAAGTGCCATAAATAAAATGAATAAGATATCTTACCCAACTTTAAAATATACTTATTATTTGAAAAAAACCCTTTTTTATAATTAGTGATAAAAAGTGCCGATAAAAATACCACAACAATATTCCCTGTTAAATACTGAAGATTATCACTAAATAGAACAATTCCCAAAACTACAAAGATAGTTAAAGTGAATATTTTTTTATTTTTATTTAATTTATCGCTTAATAAAAAGAGAATACTTCCCACACAAAATTCCCAAAATCTAAAAAATGGAAAGTAAAATATATAGTTTGGTACAATATTTTGAAAATAGATTGCTGATGATAAACTTATTACGAATAACAACGTTAGAATTGTAATTATAAAAAATACTTTTTTATTAAAAAATTTGAAGACTATGTAGATTATGAATGGAAAAATTAAATAAAATTGTTCTTCAACTCCAAGAGACCATGTATGCGCTAAAGGATTATTTTGTATATTATAAAAATAGTCTTGATTGGAATATAAAAAGAATAAATTCGAAATGCCAAAAATAGCAGATATTGTATCTTTCCATAGTGTTATATTTGGTGGTCCAAAAAAAAGATAAATAAGATAGGTTGAAGAAACTATAAAAATTAAATTAGGAACTATTCTTTTAACTCGCCTTATATAAAAATTTATTAAATATATTTTATTATGTATTTCTAGATCTTTATAAATTCTTTGAGTAATTACAAAACCAGATATTACAAAAAAAATATCAACTCCCAAATATCCTTTTGAAAAATAATAAAAGTTAAGGTGGTAAAAAAAAACTAATAACACCGAAAGCGCTCTTAAACTTTGTATATGATTTTTGTAACTTAAATCTAATTTTTTCAATCTAATTCTTATCAAATTAATTAAGTTATATTAATTAACATTAGAAAATAATAATACAATTTTAATAATATAAATTTTATTATTAATAATATACATTAACTTTTTGATGCTTTTAAATTTTCAGATTCACAAAATAAAAAAAAAATCAAAAAAATTAAAATCTTTTTTAAAAACTATTAAAGAAAGATTTTTTTTTATTAACAGATCTTTCCGAAATACTCCATGGATACATTTTAGTAATAAGAACTTTATTTTTTATAAAATAATTGTCGATAATAGAATTTCAGGTATCGCTGTAATTATTAATCTAAAACTCAATGTACATTTACAATTTTTTTATATTTCTAAATTATATAGATCTTTAGGACTGGGTAAAAAAATTATAAATATTTTGTTGCCAAAATATAAATTCACAACAGTGCACGTTCCAAAAAAACTTACAACCAAAACAATAAAATTTTATAAGAAAAACAATTTTATTAAATCTAATCTTAAAGAGAAAAATATACTACTTAGATATTGGATAGATAGATGTAACAATTTTGATAAAAAGACTTTTAAAGAAAAGTATCTTTTATATAAGAATTTAAAATTAAAAAAAAAGTTTAACTAATTAAGCTAATTTAAAAAATTTAAATACTGTTTAACTATATCTGTTTTTACTATTTTACTAAATTCATTTTGAATTTTTTGAGTTGTATTATTTTGTTTGCTAAAATTTATAAAGATTTTTTTATTAAGAGATTTTACCGGACATATGCCCCATCCTGTTGCAGTTACAAAAGATTCATGAAATTTTGCTACATCTTTCAGGCTAATATTTTTTTCCTTAATTATAAATCCAATTTTTTTGGCAATTCTGATTACCTTTTCTCTAGTAACGCCGGATAATATATTTCTGCTATTTGGTGTGTAAATCTTTTTACCTTCAACGAAAAAGATATTAAATCCATATCCTTCATTAATAAAATTTTTTTCATCAAGCAAAATTGCATTAGCAGTTCTATCAAATTTCCATATTTCTTCTCTTGCTAAAGACAGAGTAAAATAGCTGGATGAATTTTTGGCATGAGGGTTTAAATATCTGGCAGGTATCCTTTTTAAAGAAGGAACGTGTAATCTCAAACCTTCTTTATAGTACCGCGCATAGTTTTTAAAGTTTAATTTTCTCATCTCAATTATCGTAGAACCACTTCGAGTAAATCTAATAAAACACCATAAATCTTCATTCAATCTTAAATACGGTAAATTTTTTTTTAGCAGTCTGGATACAATATTTTTAATTTTATTTTTATTTAAAATAGGAATACCTGAGTACTTTGATGAAAAATTTAATCTTTTTAAGTGTTCTTCAAAAAAAAAAGGTTTTTTATTAAAAGTTCTAAAAGTGTCGTAAATCATTTCGCTGTTAGTGAAACCAAGGTCAAGTATTGATATTGACGCCTTGTTTAGTGGTATGTATTTACTATTTACGTAAGCAATTAAATTATTATTATTAATTTTCATTTATAAATTATTAATTTTTTTTTATTTAACTTCTGATAAATAATTTAAAAGAGATATTCTGCTTGTTCCATATTTTCGATCAGCTATATTTGTCCACACCAAAGATTCTGGATAGTCAATAAGATGATCGCAATTTTTACAATATTCAATATCGTTGAAATTTTTTTCAATATGATTCTTTCTTAAATTTGTATAAGCTTCACCATTAATTACATCTTCGAGAGAGCTTTCATCTAAATGGCCAAGAACGGCAATAGAGTCGTGTCCTAATACATTCGGACAAGGGACAACCGCACCTCTAGATTTTCCAATTCCACCAGCTCTAATTTCAATAACACCACCCAAAGGTCTTCCGCATGATCTTCTATTAATATTGGTTCCTTTATTTTTTCTTGATATCTCGTCTTTCTCATATATTCCGGACCAGTTGTGAGCTAACCAAATCTCAGATTTTATATCTAAATAATTTACCCAATTTTTTAAATACTGCTCTAGTTGGAAATCTTTTTCTTTATAATCTTGAATAAGGTGATTTGTTTGCAAAAGAGTATTGTATTTTTTTTCTTTAAGAATATTTAAACATTCTTTTAGATTGCTTCTCACCATTTCAAAACTATCTTTAGACATCCAATGACTATAACTATCTTTGTCCCATCCCATGCAAGATACTTTAATGATTGAGATTCCTGAATCACACAGCGATATAAATCTATCTTTGTTTAATAGCTGACCGTTTGTATATATCATGCTTATTATATTTCTTTCAGAAAGATATTTTATAAAATTTTCTATATTTTTATTTAACAAAGGCTCTCCACTACCAGATAAATTTACATATTTTAAACCCAAAGGTATTGCTTCGTTAACTATTTTTTTAAACAAATCTTCCGTTAGACTTTTTTTAAAATCTTTTTCTCTTCCATTTTCCATTCCTTGAGGACACATGGGACAGGCAAGATTACACCCGCCAAAAACTTCCATATTTAATTGAGTAACAGTATTAATTTTAAAATTTTCCATTTTAGAAAAAAAATTTTTTTGTAAATTTAGTAATTAATTTTATAACAACTATATCACTTTAATAATTTATAAGCACACTCAAAATCGTTAGAAGGAAATAAAGATTGTTTTTTAAAGACGATTTTCCATTTCGTTTTAATAAAATAGTCTTTTGGTTTGTGCACATTTAGACTGTTAAATGAAAAAGGTGGACGGGCATATTCGTGAACTTTAAAATATAAAATATTAGAACATACATTTATAAAATTCATATAATATTTAATTGTAGGCTTATTCATCTCATGTAAGCAATCAATTGCCAGGCATAGTTCTATTGATTTTTGGTCTATAAAACGTATTTGAGATGGAAATATAAGTATAATATCGTATTCATGCAGCAGTTTGTCGAAGTCTTTTTTATTATTGATTTCAATCCCATAAAATATTTTCTTTTTAGGGAAAGCTTTTTTCAAACGATCATAAGCAAAAGTTAAAGCAGGAGGAATGTCTACTAGAATGTATTTGGATATTTTTTTTTTGCTACAACTTAATATAGTTTCGCATATCCTACCATTACCAGATCCTATTTCTAATATATTAACATTTTTTTTTTTTATTAGTTTAGAAATATTTTCGTATTCGATTAAACTTCTTAATTTTTCCTGAGAAATTTTTACTTTATTTTGTAAATTATATATTTTATTAGTACCAATAAAATATTTATCTTTTAGAAGTTCGATGTTTTTTATAAATTTTGTTTTTTTTATTTTTTCATAAAGAAGATAATTAATAAAATTCATTTTTAACGATTCGTGTATTTTTATATTCGGATGAATTTTAAACAAATCTGTATATGTTTCTTTTAATTTATAATTTTTAGTAATTAATTTTTTAATAGTCGAGTCATTAAAATCGCTATGAAAATTTGGGTTATTAAATTCAAATAATTTTGTATTTTTTATATTTCCGTTTTTTTCAATATTTTTTAGATGTTTAAT